>Ga0256406_1006228_pt1 | contig 12093 bp, 3 predicted proteins | sample RumenRJG_03DNA_FD_185986 | JGI IMG/M metagenome (GOLD analysis project Ga0256406, IMG submission 185986) | Bovine rumen microbial communities from Lethbridge, Alberta, Canada - RJG_03 | ecosystem: Host-associated > Mammals > Digestive system > Stomach > Rumen | place: Canada: Alberta | collected...
GCCCGGCCTTGGGAAAACCGGCTTTAAGGACTTCCGGCCCTAAGGCAGAAGAAACATTGAATTTACCGTTTTATTGGGTCACTTTTAACCGGCCAAATGGGTCAAATTGAACCCGGCCTTGACACTTGCCATGGAATCTGATGACCCAAGAGACCAAGCTATCTGAATAAATATCGGCAAAATGCCGGATGTTATGATGAGCATACCATAACATCCGGCATTTTTACATACACGGTTTTATTTTACGCTTACGTTTAATAAACGCTGTACTTGACGTTTTTTTGATTCGATATGGCTATTGTTGATACGGCGGCCATTTACAACGGTAAACGAATTTACGATTTAAATCTGGACTAATACTATTTTTTCTATTTATATGACTTTAATTTTTTATTGATTGTCGTCATAAATCGTCCTATAATGAAAATGAATTGTGACGTTTTTGCGATATATTTGTAATAGTGGTTATCTACTAGGTGTAGGAGTGATTGTTATGAAATCCAACAAGAAATCTGTGGCTTTTTTAGTTGTTACTATGCTAACCACAGGCTTATTTTTATTTGATGCAGGAGATGTCTATGCCAGTGTATCCCGTAAGGGAAAAACCTGGAATGAAGATGAGATAGCTGCTGTAGCTGGAACTAACAGTTCTATGACATATAATAATACAAAAGGCTATGTATCTGGGACAGATCTCAAACTCATAGATAATAAGGGAAAAACAGCTGTAGATGGATTTTCTGTTTCGGCGGCTGCTATTGGTGGTACCTTGAATGTAGAAGGAAATTCCCGTTCTTATTTGCAATCTGGAATTCTTGATAAAGGAAAAATCCATATTGGTAAAAACGCTGTTGTTACGACATACGGTGATACTGAGGTTTATGGGAATAGATCAAATTGGACTGGATACAAAATAAAAGATTATTATACGGGTTACACTTACCATACGCTATCTTCCAAAGATGGAAAGTATAATGGAACATTGCAATCAGATGGTGTCCTTAACAGTAGAGGACTGGCTTTGCTGGCTGGAGGAAGTGCAATAATAAATAAAGGAACTATTTCTCCATTTACAACGACAAGTATTGAATTTAAAGACGAAACGGGTAATACGGCAGGCAATTTAAATCCGGCAGTTATGGCAGGTACATACGGGAATTTAAAAGCTACAAATACGGTTTTCAATGGCGTATTATATGGAACAAAGAAAAGTAGGTTTAACTTAAAAAATACGAAGGAAAAAGGAATTTGGCTTGAAACTGGCAGTACGGCATATTTAAATGGAGGACGCGTATATGGTTCTTATAGTAATGATAATAGGGAAGCAATAAATAATAGCAAAAATTATTCTGCTCTTATTTTTGATAATGGTTCATATTTAAACGCAAGTTCTGTTACTTTTGATAAAGCAGTTTCTGCTGGCCAGAAAGGACGGATAAATCTTAATAAATCTACATTAAATGGTGCTATCATGGCCACTGAAGGATCTAGTATAACTCTGACCGACAGTAATGCCTTTTTAAAAGGAATATCTGCTATGGGAAGTGAATATGATAGTTCTCTTCAGGATAATGAAAATATTGCCATCGGTATAGGAGCAGATAGTGCACTTTATTTAAAAGGTAAAACAAAAGCTCTTGTGCAATCTGATGGAAATCCTGTTGACATTTATAATGGCGGGACAATCTCTGTCGATCGTGATGCTACTTTACAGTCTGATGGGTTTATTCAGGTAGACAACCAAGATGATTTTATGGGGGTTGTTGGTACACATTCGTCAGGTCGCCTTATTTCTAATGGCACTGTCGTTAGCAATGGCTTTTTAGTACAAAACGGTGGGAATGCTGAATTAAATGGTAAAAAGACAGTAATCAATAAATCTGTACTAGATCCTGATTTATTAGATACAGAAATTCCTCTGAAAATCAATCAGCTCGCTGTAGCTGCGAAAAATAAAAATGCGTCTATTGCAATAACAAATGGCATTGTAAATGGAGCAGTAGCTGCTGTAGACAGCGGTAAGATTGTTTTAAATAATACAAGTGTACAGGGAGAAGCATTATATGCCCAAGGAAATGGCAGTAAAATTACTATAAATGGGAATACTCAGCAGGTAACGGAAATCAAAGCTGCAGATCAAGGTGTGATTTCGATAACCAATGCCGACATTTCTGGTGCAAATTTACTTGCTGATGGAAGTGGCAGTGGTATTACACTTGATGGGGATACAAAACAACGCTATTCTAATATCCAATCACTATCGGGTACGAACGAAGGGAAAATATACATAAATGGTGGAACTTTAGAAAGTGATTTTTTACGTGCCATAACGAATGAGTCAGATAACAAAGGTATCGTACTGGATTCTAATGGACAGATTAAGACAAAAACAGGAGAAATTTTCGCGAATGGAATCAATGTCACAACAAGTCAGACGGTTCGCGATTCTAAAGATTCAGGTGATGTAACTAACCACAAGATTGATTTTCGTGGAGGTACAGTTATCTTTACGGATAATAAATATACAGATAATTATGTAAACAGTACGTCAGGAAAATTAGGATTGAATACGAAAATCACTATGACTGGCCAGCGGATTGAAGGCGACGTAAAAGATGTATCTGAAATGTCTCAGACACCTGATGTGTTATTAGATGGAGTCATGGTCAATTCACTAGGTACATCTTTAGTTGTTGGAACGGCGGCTAATGCATCTCACATTACTGATGAAAGTGGCGTTGCTGTAACGAAGGATACACAATTTATTGAAAATGGTTTTCGCGCTTCCAGTTTGAATTTACAGCAAGGAGCAAATAATCCTAGTCTGATAATTACTAATAATAGGGAAGTTTCTTTAGGAGGTACCTATGAAGGAAGCCTGATTCATGTTGGAGATGAAGATAATTATCAGCACGCCAAAATTATTGTTGGGACAAGACAACCATTTTCTTCTGGAGATAACACGTTAGTAGGTAATTTGCATTTAGGTGACAAAGCTCTTAGTCAGGGGAAGAATTTTTATATAAATGGTGATATTCAGATAAACAATGGGGAAGTTACTGTAGATGCCGGAAATGTAACAGTTGATAGTATTTTTGCCAATTCTGGCAATTTGTTAGTTTCTTCTGCCTCTTCTTTACGATCCAAAGACAGCATTGCCCTGTCAGAATATGGTCAAATTACGACAGAAAAAGGTTCTAATCTTAGTGTGCCTAATTTGATAGTAGGAAATGATACCCCTTCATCCGCTTTTGCATACTTGGGCGGACATGTACAATTAAATAATACAATACTAAAAAATTATGCACAAATGTATGTTTCTGGTGAAGGTAATTTTGGAAACATTACTATCCAAGGAACATCAAGTTTATTAGATTTTGATGGTTCTACAGGAAAAGAAATTTATACAGCTAATAGTATTACTACTAATAAAAAAGGACAATTACAAATTGAAAATGGTATTTTTTCAGCTCCTTCTTTAAGGAAGATGACAAGCAAAGCGGCAGATGGTAGTATTCTTCTAAAAAATACTGGTGTTTTAAAGACAACAACAGGCCAAGTATTCGCTAAAGGAATTAATACATCAAATGATAAAAAGGCTAAAGATTCAACAGGGGCTGGAACTATAACAAATAAAAAAATCTCTTTTGCAGGTGGGACTGTACACTTTACAGATTCAAGATACGGTGAAAAATATCTTGATAGTGCAAGAAAAGCTATGCAAGGCACACGTAATACATGGTATACCCTGAGTGGTAAGTATGTAGATGGAAAATCTATTGATGTTGTTAAAGCTGCAAATAATAATAAAGTGTTGCGTGATAAAGTGACCATTAATTCTGGGAAGAAAAATCTCGTTATAGGATATAGTTCTAAAGATGGACGTAATTTTACTGATTCAGGTGTCAAAATTGAAAAATCAAAAGCCAATTTTGTATCAAACGGGTTCCGTGCGTCAAAATTGAACTTGGGCAAATATTCAAATGGGATCGTTATTACGAATGGTCGTTATGTCACATTAGGTGGTTCGACAAATGGTGACTTGATTACAGTTGATAATAAAAGACAACCTGTAAAAATAGCTGTAGGCCTTAATAAGAACATAACTAAGAATAAGAAAGAAGTAACTAAGGGGTACTTATATTTTGGCGACAATGCCGTAGGATTGAATAGTAAGTATACTTTGAATGGAGATATATTCGTCAATAAAGGAAGTGAGTTGCGAGCTGTCGCAGGAAATACGTATGTTAATTCTATTGCAGTGAATGGATTGGTCAACGTAAACAACAACGCGACATTAAGTACAACCAATTATTGGGGATATAGTGGATCCAATTTACGTAATTCAGGATTGTTTAAAGCAAATTTATTTACAGTTAAAGCGAATACGACTGGTAAACTGATGGGAGAAGGTAAGACCATTATCCAAAATTTAAATCTGCAGGATAATAGTAAATTTATATTAGGATCATCTGCTGATTTACAAGTTTCTGCATTTCATTCTGGTAAAAACTCACTTTTAGAGGTTAATAATAGTCAAATTCAGGGCGGCTCACTATCATTTTCAAATAGTACGCTTAGAAGTGGTCAAAGCAGCCAAATTACTGGTGATATCATTCTGAATAATAATTCCACCGCTCAGTTGTCAGGTTCAACGGTTAATGGTAATTTACTAATTGATGACTCGAGTTCTGCAAATTTCGGTGATGGCGATGTTGAAATTACAAATACATTGACCAACCACGGCAGCATTAACGCTCAAGGCACGTATTTATCAGCAGATACTATCGAATTAAATGGTTCGAACAGCAGATTAACTTTAAATCAAGGAACGAACATTAACAGTAATCATATAAATATTTCTAATGGAGGTTGGCTTTACGCGCAAGATTCCACTATTAATGGGGATGAAATTTCTATAAATCCTGACGGAAATGTTTCTTCTAATAGCGTCGCTTCATTCGCGGATTCGAATTTAACTGACACTGGCATTGTCGTTGATGGAGAAGGCTATGTAAATATTGCGGGAGGAACACATTCTTTCAATCGTTTTATTGTGAAATCTGGCGATGGATCCATTTCTGATGCTACTGTGTCCATAAAAGATGGAGGAGCTATCGGATCTGGAATTAGTGGGTGTATTTGGCTTCAAGGGCGGAGTATTTTAAAAGGAGATAATCTCTGGGATGTAATGCATCAATCATGGGATGATAATGATAAAACAGTTGTTCCAGAAGATAAAAGTATTCACATTGATTCAGAAACTCGTGTAGATACACAATTTAATCAGATATTTAAGAATAATACGATAAATGAAAAATTAGACTATACACATGGTAAATATGTACTACATGGTGATTATACCCAAAATAGCGTTAAGCAAGCCGAAAATTTACTATCTGATAATGGCTACTATAATGGCGAATCCAAGTTCATTTTGCTTGGCCACAATGTAATGGATAATGGAGAAATCGTTACTGATATGACTACAGATGAAGCAGCCGGGTTGCCAAACTTCTTATTAGACAACGTAACTGTTCATTCTACGGATGGTCAGTTAGTCCAAAACCTGAATGCATCCCATTTAGATGCAGGAAACCAGAATGATGTGTATATTCGTAATGGTGCTTCTATTTTCCTGGCTTCACAGGATTCTGGAAGAGTTGTTACAAATACTATGGGGAATTTACCTGATATCCATGTAGGGGATAGTACAAGTGATTCGAGCGATGCAGGAAATCTAACTGTAGGTGATTGGTATTATGGTAAGAACACAAACTATCAATTGGGCAATTTATATATTGCAGATAATAGTTCAGTAACTTTAAATCCAGGCCGTTATACATTTGACAGCATAAATGCTAGTGGAAAGATGGATATCGATACTGATTATTATGGAACTGAAAATACAAAAATCGAAACTTATGTTACAGCCCCACAAGTACATTTGACTGGAAATCAAGCTAATTTATCTATGAATAATGCTGCCCTTACTGGTAATATTAACGTTGAAAACGGCGGTACATTCTATGCATATGATAGTCAGGTTATCGGTGATGTAACAGGCGGTTACGATGGGAACATTATCTTCACTGGAAGCAGTATTCAAGGTAATCTCAACACTGACTATGCTGAAGATATTGAATTGTCTAATACAACGATTTCAAACAAATACAATTCGGTTTACATTAAAGATACTAAAAAAGGTCATTTTCTTGACAATGTATCCATTGAAGGAAATTTAGTTTTAGAAAACAGCCCGATAATGCTGGTCGATGAATCTAGTTTAAAGGCAAAAAATATTACGATTAAAGGTACTGGCGGGTTATATACTGATACCGATAAAGGAGAAGACAGTAGCGGATCCACTATAACAGCTAATACGATTACTATAAATGAAAACAATTCATATGAAGGTCAAGCACATGTTACAATGGATCGTGTTAACCTGACAGGTGATGATAAAGATGCGTATCGTCTATATGTAGATAGGGGTAGTACCGCTGCTATCAATCAGCTTAATTTGTCCAATGGGTATCTAAGAGTATCTAATAATGCAAAATTAACGATTAACAATTGGGCTAACTTAGGAACATCCAATTATGGTGGAGTAATAGACAATTCTAAAAACCAAGATGCAAAGATATTAGCCAAAGGCGGTACCATTACAGCCAATCATGTAAAAATTTTAAATACAGATTTAATTGCACAAAATAATAATTCCAACGTACCAGGCGTCATTTCTCACTTTGATGGATCTATTTATAATAATCGGATTGTAGCAACCGGGAATGGAAGTAGTATCACACTTAATGGGCGAAATGGAAGTAATACGATATTTGCCCCAAAGGTGGCTTTAGGTGGTACAAATGGAGCAAAAATTTATATTTATGGAGGAATATTAAAAGCCGATTCTTTGAGAAAAATCACGTCAGCACCTATACAAATTCAGAATGTAAATCAAAAAGCCGATTCTAAAAATATTGTATTAAATAGTGATGGTATAATTCAAACTTTGACTGGACAGCTTTTCGCTAAAGGAATTAATACGTCATCTGATAAAGCCGCTAAAGCTTCCACTAATGCTGGTACTATGACAAATGATAAAATTGATTTGCAAAAGGGAAATATCTTGTTTGATGATAAACGGTATGGCGAAAAGTATCTTGTCAGCGCTGCCAAGACGATGTCTAAGTATAACAACGTTTGGTTTACGATGGCTGGAAAATATGTTGATGGCAAGACTATTAATCCGGTAACTGCCATGAAAAATGAAAAAGTACTTCGAGATAAAGTTACCATAAATTCCTCTAAAAAGAATATGGTTGTAGGTATTGATTCAAGGAAAAAATCTACATTTACTGAAAATGGGGTGAAGATTGATAAAAATAATTCTGAATTTGTATCCAATGGATTCCGTGCAAGCAAGTTAAATTTAGCATCTGGATCCAGTGGTCTCATTATCACCGGTGGCAAAACATTAACATTAGGTGGATCTCAAAGTGGAGAACTGTTAACTACAGGTAATAAAAAAGGTAAGTGGAATGTCGTTATTGGTACTACAAAAAATCATTTAGGAAAATCAGGGAATACAGCAGGACGGTTGGTACTAGGTGATGGAGCGGTTGGTACAAATGCTAAGAATTCTGTTTCTGGTACTGTTCTAATCAATAAAAATAGCACATTAGAACAAATTGGCAATACTATGTCACTGGATACTATCTATAATAAGGGTACAATGTATATTCATAAAATTTCAAATATGAATGTAAAAAATTTACAAATGTATGATGGTAGTTCTTTCAGCGGATGGGGAACGAGCAACATTGCCAAATTAACCATAATGCCTAAGTCTACAGTTACCTTTACTGGTAATTTAAATACTAATGTAAATGAACTTGATATTAACAATAATTATAATGCATATTTTGGCAATAGGCTTAATGCAAGGGCTATAAAAGGTAATCACGCTTATGTTGCAGTGACTAATGGCGGCATTATGTCTGTTGATAATATGGAAATATCCAATGGTTATTTTGAATTACAAGGTGCAAACCCATATGAATTAATCAACAGAAAATCGGCTGATGTATCTATTAACAAGAAAGGATTATTCGATAACACCGAAATTCATATATATCCTAACAGTGAATTAAAATTTGGTAAGGACGCTAAAGTATACCTAAAAAATAATAGTAAGATTGTTGCTGAATCTAACACAAATGTTTCTTTTGGAGACGATTCTGAAGTTCACGTTGAAGCCGATGATAATAAAAATGTCAAAAACGTGATTACTGTTCCGGAAGGTGAAAATACGGTTGTAAACATTAGCGATAGTAGTAAACTTGTTGTATCTAATGCTGTTATAGATGGCTCTATTTATGATTTAAGCAATGTCGTACAAGGGTCATCGTCTATGTGGAAGAAAATATATGGAAACGATACCAATTTTATAGAAGGAAAAAACGTTAATGATGATTTACATTATAAATTTGAAGTAATCCCAGTTCAAACTATGAGAAAGAGATTTGCAAAACTAATGACTGCTAATACTGTTGCTGCCACATTAAATACAGCTACCCAGATGAATGGAGTAGATCCTGCCTATCATAACAATACAACAAATGTAGATACACAAAATAATGACTCAACACAATCTGAAAAAGCTCGCAATTATATTGTTTCTGTATCTAAAGTTGGTACACCTGTCGAACAAACTGTTACTTATTTAAATCATTTGGCAGGACTTAACGGACTTGCAATGGTTAAAAGAGGACTTTATAGTTTTGCGGGGATAATTGGCGACGCAGTAATAGATCATCAGGTTGACGATTCAGATGTATGGGCAGGATTTTTACATAATGATGAAAGTTCTAATGGTATTAAGATTGGAACCATGCATGATGGGTACAAATTAAATTATAATGGGGCTGTTGTCGGGTATGACTTCCATAAAACCGGCACAAGTCGTACAGGACTGGCCATAGCATATGCCGACGGCGATAGTTATACAAAAGATGCAAATAGTACTAAAGATGATATGAAATACTATTCTGGTGAAGTATATCATATGAAAGATTATGGAAATTTACAAATCACTCTTGATGCAGGGTATGTTCACAGTTCTAATGATATATTTCAATGGAATGCGGGACAACATCTCACTGCTTCTACTCATGGGAATGGTATCACAGCAGGAATTTATTTAAATAAACGATATCAGATGGGATCTCAAACGTTGGCTCCATTTATGGGACTTCGCTATATGCATCTTCAAAATAATGATTTTACGGATAGTTTTGGTTTCCGTCATCAAAGCGAAAGTTTAAATACTTGGAAATTACCTGTAGGAGTGGTCTATGAATATAATCATAAAACAGAAAATTGGAATGTTTTACCTCGGCTTAAAATAGGTTATTCTTTTGCAATAGGTGACAAAGGATATCGCGATAGTTTTGGTTTCGGAAATGGCATTGATTCTTTTGATGTTGATGTTGCCGAAGACTCTTGGTTCGTTGAACCGGGGATTGAAATTAGTAAAAATGACTTATCACTAGGCGCTTATTTTAGATATCAAAAAGGGGATGATATTTCATCAAGAAATTGGAAAGTTCAATTGGGTTATAAGTTTTAAATAACAGATAAAGTCAAACACATTATTAACAACCTCATATAAGAAACTTATTTGTAAAAACACGGTAAAGTATGATACAATATTATCTATGTTTACCGTGTTTTTATGTATATTTCTTGGGAGATTTTTCATGAAATACGATTATTTTATTATTGGCAGTGGCCTATTTGGTTCTGTTTTTGCCCATGAAATGACGAAGGCTGGTAAGTCTTGTCTGGTTCTGGAACGTCGTGATCATGTAGGCGGAAATGTGTATTGTGAAGAAAGGGAAGGTATCCATATTCATAAATATGGTGCCCATATTTTTCATACATCGAATAAAGAAGTCTGGGATTATGTGAATCAGTTTGTTGAATTCAATAATTATGTCAATTCGCCTGTTGCGAATTATAAGGGAGAATTGTACAATCTTCCCTTTAATATGAATACCTTTTCCAAGATGTGGGGTGTCGTAACACCGGCAGAAGCCGCTGCTAAGATTGCCCAGCAACGGCAGGAAGCAGGGATTACGGAACCGAAGAATCTAGAAGAACAAGCTATTTCCCTTATTGGTACGGATATCTACACGAAACTGATCAAAGGCTACACGGAAAAACAGTGGGGCCGTAGCTGTACAGAACTTCCTGCTTTCATCATCAAGCGTCTGCCTGTACGCTATACGTTTGACAATAATTATTTCAATGACCGTTATCAGGGCATTCCTATCGGCGGTTATAATGTATTGATTGACGCACTCCTTGAAGGCATCGAAGTACGTACTGGTGTTGATTATAATAAGGCTCGCCAGGAATATGAAGGCATAGCAAAGACGGTAGTCTATACTGGCCCGGTTGATGAATACTTTGATTATAAATTGGGACGACTGGAATATCGGGGACTCCGCTTTGAAACAGAACGGCTGGAAGAAGTCAACCACCAGGGCGTAGCCGTCATGAACTATACAGACCGGGAAACTCCCTATACGCGCAGCATCGAACACAAGCATTTTGAATTTGGCACACAGCCTGTCACGTATGTAACCAAGGAATATCCGGCTGACTGGCAGCCCGGAGAAGAAGCATACTATCCGGTAAATAATGAACGGAATCAGCGTTTATATGAACAGTATGCCGCCTTGGCAGCAGAAGAAAAGGATGTCATCTTTGGTGGACGGCTTGCAGAATATAAGTACTATGACATGGATGATGTCATTGCCAGTGCATTGGAAATGGTGCGCCGTGTGATGGGAAAATAAATCAGGAGGCATCACGATGAAACCAATACGCAAGGCCGTCATACCGGCAGCCGGATTTGGTACCCGTTTTCTACCGGCCACCAAATCTATTCCCAAAGAAATGATTCCTGTCGTAGATAAGCCCGTCATTCAATACGTAGTAGAAGAAGCCATTCAAAGCGGCATCGAAGAAATTTTAATTATTACCGGTCATGGAAAACGGGCTATTGAAGACCATTTCGACACCAACGTAGAATTAGAGTATGACCTGTATCAAAAAGGAAAAGCCCAGATGTTGAAGCTGGTACAAGATATTTCGGCAATCAACGTTCATTATATCCATCAGAAACATATCCGCGGTTTGGGAGATGCCATTCTTTGTACTAAATCATTCATTGACAATGATCCCTTTGCTGTCCTTCTCGGCGATGATATGATGTATAATAATCAGAATCCTGCACTTCAGCAACTATTGCAAGCCTACGAAAAGACAGGAACAACGATTATGGGCTGTCAGCCAATGACGGAAGAACAAATGATGCCCGTAGATGCCCTGGAAGGAAGCCAATGTGCCGATAGTGGACTCATACGCGTTCACAATATACAAGAGCTGCACAAAGTACCCAAAGGTAGCCAAAACTATAATTGCCTGGGAAGATACGTTTTCACCCCGGATATCTTTGAAATCCTGAATCGGGTAGAACCCAGGGACGATGGAGAAATCCACTTGCACGATGCCCTGCGCCTCATGCTGGACCGACAGACTATATATGCATGTCCCATACAAGGCAAACGATACGACACCGCCAACAAACTGGACTACCTAAAAGCAACGGTAGAATACGCTCTAAGACGACAAGACCTGGGCCCATCATTCCGTGAATACCTGAAAGAGCTATAGGCACATAACATTCCAACCATATATTGAATATAAACCAAAACCCCTGTCGCCAGATTTCCATAAGTCTGACTGGCAGGGGCCGGTTCGCAGGCAGCATAGTTGAATATTCAACCATATTACATCTATCGCAGCAGACTGATGGGAAACAAACGAAAACTTTTTGACAGTAACCGGGTCTTGAATCATGATTGACGTTCTATCACGCCAATGATAGAATGAATTAAGAGGTGATTGCGATGTCAATGCAGGATATTCCTGACATTACTCATTTGAACCGCCTTAACGATGTATTTTTTAAGGCCTTGTTAGGCTCTGAAGAGCGGAAAACACTGACGTTGAATTTCA
>Ga0256406_1006229_pt1 | contig 12091 bp, 7 predicted proteins | sample RumenRJG_03DNA_FD_185986 | JGI IMG/M metagenome (GOLD analysis project Ga0256406, IMG submission 185986) | Bovine rumen microbial communities from Lethbridge, Alberta, Canada - RJG_03 | ecosystem: Host-associated > Mammals > Digestive system > Stomach > Rumen | place: Canada: Alberta | collected...
ATTGGTTTATGGACTCAATGCCTTGGCCTGGAAGAGCATCATCAAAAGCTGTTCGGTCCCTGGAGTAGGGGATGGTGAGCAGGTGGGGAAGGTGAGTCCCTGGCGTATCTATCGCCTCACTATTACAGGCTATGCCCTGAACTATGCCACGCCTGTTGGCGGACTGGGTGGCGAGCCATACCGTATCATGGAACTGTCGAAGAATATCGGTAACCAGCGAGCCACCTCGTCGGTTATCCTCTATGCGATGATGCATTTCTTCGCTCATTTCTGGTTGTGGTTCACGTCCATCTTCCTTTATCTGGCATTGGCCGTTATTGACTATGTGCCGATGACGCCTTTCATTGGTGGCCTGATGGGAGCTGCTATCGTGTTCTGTCTGGTGGCCTTCTACGTATTCTCAAAAGGCTATAAGCATGGACTTGTAGTGAAACTCATCCGCTGGATAGGCAAGATCCCCGGTCTGAAAGGCTGGAGCACCCGTTTCCAGGAACGTCATGCTGAGGCGCTGCAGAATATCGACAAGCAGATTGCTGCCCTGCATAAGCAGGATAAGCGTTCGTTCTACTATAGTCTGTTTATGGAGTATGCCTCCCGTATCGTGCAGAGCTTGGAGATCCTGTTTATGCTCCTGCTCTTCGGCATCGATTGCGGAGGTGGCTTCGAAGGTCTTTTCTTCACGTTCCTTTATTCAGTATTGATACTGTCGTTCACCACGTTACTGGCCAACCTGATTGGTTTCCTGCCTATGCAGTTGGGCGTTCAGGAAGGCGGTTTCATGCTCTCCATCGCCCTCATTGGAATGTCCACCAAACTGGGTAGCGATGTTGACTCAGCCGCACTGGGTATCTTCGTGAGCATTATCTGTCGTGTACGTGAGATTCTCTGGATAGCTATCGGAATGTTGCTGATGAAGATTGATGAACTGCACCTGGGACGTAAGGCTGTGACGGTTATGCTGGCTATCGTTACTATGACCGGCTTTTCTTCCTGCTGCGGCGATGACGACGAACCGTTGCCTTGGACCTTGGGAAAGGCTGAGCGAACGGTGATGGTCTATATGGCAGCCGAAAACAACCTGTCGTCGCTGGGCTATCTGAAAAGTGATTTGCTGGAGCTGATAGAAGGGTCACGCCAGTTGACAGATAAGCAACGCTTGCTCGTGTTCATAGACAGCTTGGGGAATAATAAGCAGATGGGATTCCCTAGAGTCGTGGAACTGCATGGCGGTAAGAGTTATACGGTGAAACAATATGGGGAGGACTTCTATTCCAGTGATCCAGCCCGTTTTCGTGAGATACTACAGACCATGACTCATGCAGCAGAAGCAGACAGTTATGGTCTTGTTCTTTGGGGCCATGCCAGTGGCTGGCTCGTCGATAAAGATTCTGTTGTGGAAGAGGCCTCGCCAGCACGTCGCTCCTATGGGCAAGACTGGGGCTCGGATGGTAACCTGGGTGGTGAGAAATACATGAATATCTCCCAGATGGCTTGTGCCTTGGAGGCACTGCCTCACCTTGATTATATCTTTGCCGACTGCTGTAATATGCAGTGTATAGAGGTGGCCTACGAGTTGCGCCACGCCACGGACTATCTTATTGGTTCTCCTGCCGAGATACCTGGTAGTGGAGCACCCTATCATAAGATGGTGCCGCGTCTCTTCCAGAATGATACAACATTTTATAAAGGTATCATCGATACTTACTACGATTATTATAAAGAGTACTATGCCGGCGATGCTTATCTGAGTGGCTATAGTCTGCCGCTCTCAGTGGTAGATACCCGACAGTTGGACTCCCTCCTCAGTGCCACGCGTGATATCCTGCCTCTGTTCGTGCCTTCCTATCCTCAGTCTCTGGGGTTGATGCAGAGTCATATAGCCTTCTATCTTTATATGAACACGCCGTTGATGTACGACATGCGCGCCATGATGCGCTATTATACCACAGGAGATGTGCTATCCAAATGGGATGATGCCTTTAATAAGGCCGTACCCTACCGCCGGATGTCGAAAAAATGGTATTCCATGCCGAGTGGTCAGAAGGAAGCCTTCGGTTCGTTTATCATGGATGATGATGCTTATGGCTGTGTCAGCATGTTTGTGCCTTTGAACACGCAGTATTATTCAAATGGTACTTACCGTATGAATCATACATATAAGAACTATGCCTGGCATCAGAAACTCTACTGGGACCGTTTCGGCTGGGTTGAAGATTAGATGATTGTCAGGCCTTCTTCAACTCGATACGGAACGTGGTGCCCCGGCCCTGTTCAGAGGATTTGACGTAGATATGTCCTTTGTGATATTCCTCCACAATACGCTTGGCCAGTGAGAGACCTAAGCCCCATCCGCGTTTCTTTGTCGTGAAACCAGGACGGAACACGTTCTTGATGTCTTTCTTCTTGATGCCTTTACCCGTGTCAACTACCTCCACGGCTACGATATCATCCTCCTCAAGCAACCACAGGTCAATCTTGCCCGCGCCACCTTCCATCGCGTCCACAGCGTTCTTGCACAGGTTCTCGATGACCCACTCAAAGAGGGAGGCATTGATTCTCACCATGACGGCATGATCGGGGTAATGCCCCTTGATGCTAATCTTCTGCGAAGTGCGCTTATCCATATACTCTATCACGCGGTCGAGTACCTCGTTCATTGAGGTTTCTACTGGCTCGGGTAGTGAACCAATCTTTGAGAAACGCTCGGCTATGCGCTCCAGTCGCTTCACGTCTTTAGCCATTTCGGGTATCAAGGCGTCGTTGGGGTAGCTCTCTTTGAGTACCTCCACCCATGCCATTAGACTGGAGATGGGGGTGCCCAACTGGTGGGCTGTCTCCTTGGAAAGGCCTACCCATACCTTGTTCTGCTCGGCACGCTTGGCCGCCAGGATGGCAAATACCGCGACGAGGGCAAACACCATCACGATAGCCAGGGCCCAATAGGGGTAATATGTCAGGCGTTTCAGCATAATAGACTCGTCGTAGCACACCTGCTGGTAGTCGCCATCCAGTTCTATCCTGATGACATTGCCCGACTGCTTCATCCTCATGGCATATTCCCTGACGCTGGTCGTATCGTCGATATTACGGTAGTCCATCACCTGGTCTTTCGAGTCGAGCACAATGACGGGAATCGTGTTGTTGCTCTCCATCACCTGTGTCACCAGCATCAGGTAGGTCATCTCGTCTTCCTGGTTCAGGGCTTCCATCGCCTTGGCCCAAACCTCCATCTTTCCTTGTTCCTCGCGCTGCAGGTCGCGCACCAGGTATCTAGAGGCTAAAAGGGCGGCCACCGCTATTAAGATAGCGACCACCACCAGCCAGTTTTTTATCCGCCTAGTTTTTTCCGTCCACTGCATTTTTACGTTCTTTTTTGGAGAATGTCGTTCAGAATTCTCGGCAAAAATACGTAATTTTAATGAAAAAATACAAGAAAATGAAGAAAAAATGAGCGTATTCGAAAAAAAAGTGGTAACTTTGCACCCGCTAAAAAAGTGTATATGTGTTACTTAGAGCGATTTGATATTGATTTAAAGGCACTTACGGACGAGGTAACCCCTCTCTCGTGGGAGTTGGACGACCAATTCTTTGCGTCGCTCGAAGGTGCTCAGCTGCAAGGTGGCTCGTTGCATGTGTCGGGGTCTATACGCAAGGCAACCGGCTTTTATGAGCTTCAACTGCATACTGACGGCACAGTTCGCATCCCCTGCGATCGCTGCCTGGATATGATGGACCAGCCCATCGGGGCCGACCTCCGTCTGGTGGTGAAGCTCGGAAGCGAATACAACGAGGAAGATGATATCATCACCGTTGATGAGAACGAGGGTGTTTTCAAGGCGGCTTGGTTCATCTACGAGTCTATAGCACTGGCGGTACCCATCCAGCACGTTCATCAACCTGGCGATTGTAACGATGCTATGATGCGAGTGCTTGAAGAGCATTCGGCTGCCCGAAGCAGTGATGCGGACGCAAAGGAGATAGACCCCCGATGGAGTGCACTTTTGAAGTTAAAAGAGAAAAGTGAAGAGTGAATAGTTTGCTCCCGCACATGAAATTATAAATTGTAAATTTTAAAATAGTAATACATTATGGCACATCCTAAAAGAAGACAATCAAACACTCGTACTGCCAAGCGTCGTACTCACGATAAGGCAGTAGCACCTACGCTGGCTGTATGCCCCAACTGTGGCGCTTACTATGTGTATCACACTGTATGCCCCACCTGCGGTTACTATCGCGGCAAGGTTGCTATCAAGATGAACGAAGAGGTTGCTGAGTAATGGGAAAGATTAACGCGATCATCACCGGCGTTGGAGGCTACGTACCTGACTATGTCCTTACCAATGAGGAATTGTCACGCATGGTCGACACCAACGATGAATGGATTATGACGCGTGTCGGAATCAAGGAGCGCCGAATCCTCACAGAAGAGGGTCTCGGCACTTCCTATATGGCGCGCAAGGCTGCCAAGCAGTTGATGCAGAAGACGGGAGTTGATCCCGATTCTATCGATGCGGTTATCGTAGCAACATCAACAGCCGACTATCACTTCCCTTCTACCGCAAGTATTGTTATTGGTAAGCTGGGCCTGAAGAATGCTATGGCATTCGATTTCTGGGCAGCTTGCTGTGGCTTCCTGTATTCCCTCGATGTAGCGTCTTCAATGATTCAGAGTGGTCGCTACAAGAAGATTATCCTGATTGGTGCCGACAAGATGTCGTCGGCTACCGACTATAAGGATCGCAACACCTGTCCACTTTTTGGTGATGGTGCAGCTGCCGTGATGCTTGAGGCCACAGAAGAGGAGAACGTCGGACTGATGGATTCCTATCTGCGTACCGATGGACAGGGCTTGCCCTTCCTCCATATGAAGGCAGGTGGTTCAGTGAGTCCTGCAAGTCACTTCACCGTTGACCACCGTATGCACTACACCTATCAGGAGGGTCGTACCGTGTTCCGCTATGCAGTGACCAATATGAGCGACGACTGTGCTCTTATTGCCGAGCGCAATGGTCTGAACAAGGACAACATCAACTGGGTTGTTCCTCACCAGGCTAACATGCGTATCATCGAGGCAGTAGCAAGGCGCTTGGAGATGCCTATGGAGCAGGTGATGGTGAATATCGAGCATTACGGTAACACCTCTGCTGCTACTATTCCCCTCGCACTTTGGGAGTATGAACCTCGACTGAAGAAGGGCGATAACATCATTATGACAGCGTTTGGTGCTGGTTTCGTTCACGGAGCTAACTACCTGCGTTGGGCATACGATGGCAAGTAAAAAGACTTTTATCAGATAAAAAAGCGAAGTATCCTGTGGTGCTTCGCTTTTTTTGTGTTTAAGGCTAATTGTTAATCTTTCATAACAACGCCCGCCGCGTTTTATCTTTTCCCTTTTTGCTACGTCAATACAATCGGAATAAAAACTCAACCAAGTTAATATATTAATAACCTATGAAACAATTCTTTTTATTAGCAGCTGTTGCCCTTACATCTATGACGGCATCAGCACAGTTCGGTGCTCAACGTGGAAATCCCGTAGTACCTTCAGTAAAGGCAGAGGTTGAAGACTTCAAGCCTGCTATCAGTAATCAGGAAAACAAGCAGTTTCCTGCTGTTAACTCCAAGCGTCAGGTCCGTGCGCAGATCATGGCACCTAATGCCAAGTTCGTAGGCCTCGACATCGCAGGCAAGATCTACGAGATGACCAAGGACGAGAACGGTCTGTGGACCGGTACATCAGAACCTCAGGACGAAGGCTTCCACTATTATCAGTTGAATATCGACGGCGCCTCAGTGCCCGATCCTGCCAGCCTCTATTACTATGGCGCCAGCCGTTGGGGCAGTGGTATCGAGGTTCCTTCTGCCGACCAGGATTTCTGGCAGGTGAAGAACGTGCCACAGGGCTCTGTGAGCGAGGTGTTCTATTGGTCAACCTATACAGAGAAGATGCGCCGTTGCCATGTATATCTGCCCGCAGAGTATTACACCAATCCCACCAAGAAATTCCCTGTTCTGTATCTGCAGCACGGTATGGGTGAGAACGAGTATGGCTGGGCTGAGCAGGGACATACCGCTCAGATTCTGGACAACCTGATTGCCGAGGGTAAGGCTGTACCTTGCATCATCGTGATGGACAATGGCCTGAACGCTCGTCGTCCTGGTGAGCAGGGTGGCTTTGGCGGTCCTCGTCCACAGCGTCCGCAGGGTGGTGCCGCTCCTCAGGGACAACGTCGTCAGGGTGCTCCTGGTCAGGCTGGTCCCCGTCGTGGTGGCTTTGGCGGCTTTGGCGGTTTCTCAGAGGGCTTCAAGAATGTGCTCTTCAATGATATTATCCCCATGGTCGAGAAAAACTACCGTGTGATTGCCGATCCTCAGCACCGTGCTTATGCCGGTCTTTCCATGGGTGGTATGCAGGCCCGTGAGATTACCCTTGCCAATCCTGAGAAGTTCGCCTATGTGGGGTCATTCAGTAGTGGTGCATGGAACGTGGAGCAGGTGAAGAACTCTGAAGGCTTTGCCAAGCATGTGAAACTGCTCTTTATGAGTGGTGGTGGCAAGGAGAACATGGGTTGCGAGGAGGCCGCTAAGAAGATTCATGATGAGCTCGGCATGAATGCCGTTGGCTACGAGTCTCCCGGAACAGCCCACGAGTGGCACACCTGGCGTCGCAGTCTGTATCAGTTTGCACAGCTCATATTTAAATAAGGAGTAGAGGAGTGAAGGAGATAGTTCTTTCACTCCTTTTCTTTTTTGCTGCAAAAGTTTGGCAGTCTCGATAAAAATGCCGAAATTTGCAGCATCAAATAAAAAACACATGAAACATAAGGCAGGATTTGTAAATATCGTAGGCAACCCCAACGTGGGTAAGAGTACACTGATGAATCAACTGGTGGGCGAGCGTATCTCTATCGCTACGTTTAAGGCACAGACCACGCGTCATCGTATCATGGGTATTGTGAATACCGATGATATGCAGATTGTGTTCAGTGATACCCCGGGTGTGCTGAAACCCAACTACAAGTTGCAGGAGTCGATGCTGGCATTCAGTGAGAGTGCGCTGGCCGATGCCGACGTGCTGCTTTATGTCACTGATGTGGTGGAGAATCCCGAGAAGAATATGGATTTTCTTGAGAAGGTGCAGAAGATGACCATTCCTGTGCTGCTGCTTATTAATAAGATTGATGAGAGCGACCAGAAGACGCTTGGGGCTATCGTCGACAAATGGCATTCTTTGCTGCCTAACGCCGAGATCCTGCCTATCTCTGCCAAGAATAAGTTTGGCACGGACCTTATCCTGAAACGTATCGAGGAACTGCTGCCTGAGAGTCCAGCCTTCTTTGATAAGGACCAGTTGACCGACAAGCCTGCCCGCTTCTTTGTGAGCGAGATAATCCGTGAGAAAATCCTGCTGTTCTATGACAAGGAGATTCCTTATTCCGTTGAGGTTGTCGTGGAGCGCTTCAAGGAGGACGACCGTCAGATTCATATCAATGCCGTCATCTACGTAGAGCGCGACTCCCAGAAAGGTATCATCATCGGTCATCAGGGTGTGGCACTCAAGAAGGTATGCACCGAAGCCCGTAAGGCCCTTGAGAAGTTCTTCGACAAGCACATCTTCCTGGAGGTCTTTGTCAAAGTTGACAAGGACTGGCGCTCATCGCAGCGTGAGCTCGATAACTTCGGTTATAACCCAGAATAAAAAAAGAGGAGCCGTTTAGCGGTCCTCTGCCAGATATTTCCTTCCATTCAGGATGTTTATACCTTTATGCGGGTGCAACAGTCGTTGCCCCCGCAAATTGTATATAGCCCCTTCGTTGCTGTCTTTCTGAGGCGTACGGATGCCCGTCATCTTATAGGGCTTCAGGTCTATCGTGCCATCGGCCACCCCGTTGAGGAATATCTCCAGGTTTGAGTAGCCGCTTGCTGTGAGCTTGTAGCCATCCGACGCGTCATTGGGATTCAGTCCTGCGCTCTTCTCGTACTCATCCGGCATGCCGTCGTTGTCTGTATCCTGCATCAGCTGCTCGCCCTCGTCCATACCCATCCAGGGCCACATCTTCGTCTTGATGGTCTGTCCTGTCGCTTCATCCTTGGCATAGAACTCATCATAGCGCGACAGCGTGATGTCGGCAGGCGAGTTGATGATGCCGGCAGCCGGTGTTATCATCGTGCCTGGCTTCTTCTCGCTCTCAAAGGTGCTGCCGTGATACTGTGGCTGACGAGTGCCGGCTGCCTCGGCCAACAAGCGTTCGTCCACCTCGTCATAGCGGGGTAGGGAGGCACCTGCTTTCTGCGTCACCTGACGGTAAGCCTCGTCGGCCGTCTCGTAGGTCATGCCGCTGAGGGCGTAAGGTAGTTCATGCAGCAGGGCTTTGTCGGCCAGTGTCTGTGAGGGCGATACCGACCAGAAATTCATGGCGCGTGAGGCATAGTCTGACGTGAATCCGTAGTAGTTGTCATTGTTCACCTTCTGCAGTTCCGTGTCACTCCAGATAGAACCGTTTGGCGCCCATCTGCTGCTCAGTTCAAACTTGTTGCCCGAGAGATACCACTCGCCCACCAGGTTGATGTTGTCGCCCGATGCCGATACGAAATAGCGCTTGGCGGCTGCCCCACTATAGGTGGCAGGACCGGGACGGTAGTAGTTGTTGATCATATAGACGCGGTCGTAGGACGACTCGTCGGCCGAGGCGTTCTCACCACCGTGTATGGAGTTGTGGTTACCCCAGTTGAATATCACGTTGTTGGCAAACTCATTATCCACGTGCAGGTCGTGCTCCAGGGGCTTTGCCTGATTTCTCACACCGTTGAAACGTGGTGAGCGACTGATGCAGCTGCTCACCAGACAGTGGTGCATCGTGCCGTGCTCGCCACCCCATTGCATGGCATACGAGCGCTCGCCCTTCACATTCTTGGAATAGTACAGGCCCTCGGCCGAGATACACCATTGCATCGTGGTGGAGTCTGTGTCGTAGAGCGTCAGGTTCTCCTCCATCGACCATGAGAACGAACAGTGGTCCAGCACGATATGATGTACGTTCTCCACATCGAGTGGCGACATGCTCGTAGCTGCCAGGTCGCCGGCACGGAAACGGATATGACGGATGATGATGTTGGGCTGTGTCAGTTTCATCTGATAGCCGGCAATGCAGATACCACCGCCAGGTGCCGTCTGACCGGCTATGGTCACGTTGGGATGATTCACGGACAGTTTCGACGTCAGATAGATGGTGCCGCAGGTGCGGAACAGGATGGTGCGTGGCGTGTCGTCGCCTGTACGCAGGGCCCAGCGCAGCGTGCCTTCCACCAGCGCGTCGTCCGAACAGTCGTCCGTGCGTGTCACGTAATACACCTTTGCCCCTCTGTTGTCTGTCATTCGTCCGCCTGTGGTATATTTGCCATAGCCCTCGGCACCGGGGAAGGCGATGAGGTCTGCACGGTAGTTGTCCACCATGGCAAACACGGCCTTGATGGTCATATCCGTATTTAGCGTGAAGGTATATTGTGCGCTGGTTGACAGCACATTACCATTACCGTCCTCCCAACGTACGAAGTAGTGTCCTTTGTTGGCCTTTGCCGTGAGCGTCAGTACCGTTCCTGCGTTATACTTGCCGTTATCGCCCTGGTCGCTGATGCTCACGTTGCCCATCGCTGGCATGTCGGTGCCATAGGTCAGCGTGGCCTCTTCCAACTTCGTGAAACGGGCCTCTGCCTGTGTATCGCTGCTGACGGTAAACAGGTGGGGATTATCCGTACCTACCTGTACATTATTAATATACCAGCCCTCGAAGGCATAACCGATGTTGGGCGTTGCCGTACAACTGACGTTATCGCCTGTGACAACGGATGTCTGGGCAGGCGACACCGTTCCGGCACCCTCAGGTACTACCGTTGCCGTAAACGTGCTCAGTTGCACGCTGCCACCTACCGTGGCCGTGCCCGTCAGCGTCACGTTGCCCATTGCCAGGTTCTTGCCGTTAGCATAGCCCTGCGCCATACGTACCACCACCTGCCAGGCATCATTGCTGGCCGTGGCAGTTGCGGGCACGTCAAACGATGCGTCGTCGTAGTTGGCGTCTATGTCGGCATGACTGTTTACCTTACCCAGCTCGTATGTCTGCGTCACCTCGCCTGCCGCATTCAGTTTCAGCAGCAGTACCTCGAAGGCAGGGCTGCTGTTCTTTACCCACGATGCCACACTCACCCCCACCTTCGTAGGCACGTAGGTCAGGTCGGTGGTATTGGGCTTGATCTGAAGTATCATGCCGTAGTCGTTGCTGCCGTCAGCGGCACCCTGCACCTTGAAGCGCAGCAGTTGCAGTCCCGTCACCTCTTTCGTGGCGTGGCTCTGAGGCGTTATCGTGGCCTGGAATGCCAGTTTCGAACCAAAGGTGACGCTCGTCTCCAGCATCTGCTTCACGTCCGTGCCCTCGCAGGTCGTGGTTGAGGCTGTGGCGTTGTTGTAGGCCGCAGAGCCTACTGCCAGGTCTTTTATCGATTTGTTCAGTGGCCAGTGGGTGGTCACGATGGCATTCTGCGCCAGTACTGTCGACACGATGGTCATGAACAAAGACAGGAGTAATAGTTTCTGTTTCATTTGTTTTAGTTGTTTTTAGCTGTGCAAAAGTACGCTTTTTTCCTTAATACCGCAAATTATTCGCGTTTTTGTTTTGCACTTTACCGACTAATTCGTATTTTTGCATCATCAAACCTAATAAATAATGAGAATGAAAACCTGGATTTTAACTATTGTTGCCCTGCTCACGTCTGTTGTGACAGTGGCTCAGCGCAGAGAAGGAACATGTACCGTACAACCTAAGGTAGGCTTAAACGTCAGCACGCTGTCGGATGCCCAGAAGACCATTGGCGATGCCTGTTTTGGTATGGAGGCAGAGTATATGATCACGAATATCTTCAGCCTGTCGGCAGGTGTGATGGTGTCTAACCAAGGTGGTAAATACGATGAGGATTACCCTTTTCCCAGATATACAGCTGACCTCGACTATGCCAATATCCCCATTATGGCCAATGTCTATGTGCTGCCAGGACTGGCTCTGAAGGCTGGTGTGCAACCAGGCTTCCGCCTGAAGGCCAAGATGGAGACCGATAACGGCTCTTACGATATTGACGAATTCTATAAGCTTGTGGGCATGTTGACACCAGGCGAAGAACCCAAGATCAATAAGTTCGACCTGGCCATCCCTGTCGGCATCTCCTACGAATATGAAAACGTAGTGCTTGATGCCCGTTACAACTGGGGTCTCCTTAAAGTAGAGAACATCGGTAATGCTTATTATAACCGCGTCTTTGAGGTGACGCTGGGCTATAAGTTCGAGTTGGACTTCTAATCCTGAACGGTCAAGATATTTTACCGTCTTGGAAATCCCCATATAATACCCCCAAAAATTTGAGTTAACTAAAATCATCATTTGAATTAACTCGATTCATGATTTTAGTTAACTCAAACGATTAATCTAGTTAACGGGCCATTTTCGGCCCGTTTTTTTTGTTCACTTTTTTGTCTTACTTGAATTATTCATGGATATTTTTGTCTGCGACGCTACACGAATGACCATAAATGAACACGAATTTTCCACAAATATTTATGAGACATTTATGGTCATTTATGTGACAGTATAATGTTTCATGTTTAATGTTTCATGTATTCATAATACCCCCAAAAACCTCACTCGAGTGAATTCATGATTTCAGCTATCACAGAAAACTCTCGCGAAGGTACTTGGGGCACAGGTGCTATTGAAACCATCAGTCAGACTCTCCAGAAGGAGTTGCCTGGACTGCGTGGATTCTCGGCTTCGAATATCAAGAATATGCGCCAATTTTATGAGCAGTGGAGTATACTTACAAATCGCCAGCCAGCGGCTGTCGAAATACAATCACCTGAAAATAAAGATGTTATCAATACAACGCAACTTCTGGATATAAATCGCCAGCCAATGGCGGGCGATTTGGATTTGATGGACTTTTTTGCCTTAGGTTTTACTTTACACATGGAGATTCTTGCAAAGACCAAAACCCTCGAAGAGCGTGTGTTCTATATCCATGAGTGTGCAGCCATGAGTTGGGA
>Ga0256406_1006232_pt1 | contig 12088 bp, 16 predicted proteins | sample RumenRJG_03DNA_FD_185986 | JGI IMG/M metagenome (GOLD analysis project Ga0256406, IMG submission 185986) | Bovine rumen microbial communities from Lethbridge, Alberta, Canada - RJG_03 | ecosystem: Host-associated > Mammals > Digestive system > Stomach > Rumen | place: Canada: Alberta | collected...
TAAAGCTTGTACATGATTTTCCTTCTATTGGGATTCGGGACACCCATATTGGAATACGACAGATTGATTATCAGTGTGTTATGGAATTATCTCAAAAAAAAGTGACGAAGTCAGGAGCTCGACGGCTACCCATCACTTCTGAACCGCATCAAAGGTGTCAAGCCTGCCTATAATTTTCTTTACTTCTATTGCCAGTGCTGTTACTCTTTGATAATATATTCAACTTGGGTGTCCCAACAACCAAGACAGGAAAAGCTACGTTTGTGTACAGCAGCCCCGACAAGAGACCCTTTGCCCTGAGTTTAAATTAATCTCCTAATATCTTCCAACGGCAATGTGGCGCAGCCTGTATCGCTCAAGGTATGCCACGGCCTCTCGCTCCAGCATGATGGCTGAAACCGACAAGGGGGGAAGCCTTTTGCTGGTCTTCCCCCCTGCTATAAGAAAAAACAGAGATTACTCAATGATGCGGGTCATATTGAACTCCGATATCAAACCGTTAGGGTTCACCCTTGCTTTAATGGTGTACTTGTTCTCTATCATGGTCTTGTCGGTCTTCTCTACTTCTTGCTGAGCTGAGAAAACGACGTTGTACTCGTATTCGTTGTCACCCACCTCCTTCTTCTTGATTTGGTAGTCACCCGGCAGCCTCCAGTTCATATTGCTCACGTCGGCCTTCCAGATCTTGTGCATGAAGGTCACGGCGTCACTCCTTGTGGCCGAGACCTTTCCAAGGAACGAGCTCATCACTTGGTCACAACAAGACATGATGTTCTCCTCGTTCTTCGAGTTAAGGCTTTGGAAGAACTTGCGGAAGAGACTGGCCACGACCTGCTTTTCTTCGGGCTGCACAGTCTTGGCATTGATCTTCTTGATGCCGTCGTTGGCCTCGTCCACATGCTCTCCGTTGGGATGGTCCTCCAGATAGGCCTGATAGGCATCCACCGTGTTGGTGTGCATCACATTGTCCCAGTCGAGCGAGTCAATCTTGTGCAGCGCCTCCTGTTTGTGGGGTGAATCGGGATACTTGTCGAGGTAGGCTTCCAGGCTGCTCTTCGAATTGCTGACCAGCGCATCAGTCCAGTCCTGGTCGGTCGCTTTGAGTTTGGCCAGCCTGTCCTTGATGGCCAGGATATCCTCTTCATCAGCATCCGGATATTGGTCAAGAAACTGCTGCAGCACCTGTGGGTCGTCGCTCTTCAGCGCATATTCATAAGCCTCCTGCTCTTTGTTGTCCTTGCTCGTCTTGTAGAAGTAGAAAAGAGCCCCCATAATGATGAGAGCCAAAACGAGTGCTACAATGATAGTAGCCCGGTTGGAGTTGGCCGGCTTCTTCTCATCTGCAGGAGCCGGTTTGGTGGGGACTTCCGAAGGCTGAACGGGTGCAGCAGGCTTGGGCTGCTGCTCATTGTTAACAGGAGGAACCGTCTTGGGCTGCTGCGGCACAGTCTTTGTCTTATTAGGATTAGGCTGATGACAGATAGGACAAGCGGACTGATCCTTGAAATACACTTCGCCGCACTGCGGGCAGCGCACCGTCTTGCCAGCTATCTCTACCCCACAATAGGGGCATACAGGTGCTTTGTCACTCACTTGGTGACCACACTCAGGACATTTGATGATGGCCATAGTAATACTGTTTATTATTTAAGGTCTCGCCCTAAGGTTACTGCCTTGCTGTTATCATTTCCGGTTAGTTGCGTTCAATGTCTGAAGCGCAATTCCCGTAGTGTATGCTTTCCCATAATGCGGCTTTTGTCGACGTAGCCGTTCACTCCGTTGATGCGACCCTTTCCGGTATACTGCCACATGGTGATGTCGCGTCCGTCCTGCAACACGGGCTCCCGCTGCGTGTACTGGGCTATCATCAGCTTGTAGCCGTCAATCTTCCCCGAAAGATAGTGGTCGTAGAAGTTAGCGAAGGTGTAGAGCAATGGTTTCTGATGGTAGGCGGTTTCCACCATTTTGACAAACTTCATCAGTGAGTCGCAGAACTCCTCTGTCGACAGGCCGCTCTTGGTCTCTATATCTATCATGGGAATGAGGTCCTGGTCTCCTGGGCGGCACTGGGCCATGAAGTTCTGGAGCTGCAGCTGCAGTTCCACCTTGGGACGGAAGAAGTGATAGCTTCCCACTTTGAGGCCGTAGCGGTGGGCCAGATAGATGTTCTCCGCATATTTACTGTCAATATTGCTGCCGCCCTCGGTAGCCTTGAGGTAGACATAAGCCATCTTTGTATTGTCGCCTATGGTCTCCCAAAACACGTTGCCCTGATAGTGACTAAGGTCGATGCCGTGGATATGACGGCACGTATCCTCGCACTGTACCTCGTACTGTGCGAAAGTCGCCATTGCCGACATCATGCAGGCAATCATTATAACAAACCGCTTCATATATGCAAAGTTACTCTTTTCCTCTAAGAGAATGGAGTATCGTGCGCAAGAATTATAATAATTTATGATTCAGATGTTCTCTTCGTAGTTCTTGAGGCCTCTGCGCAAGGCGGGGATACGAAACACCCCCCACTCGAGCAAGCCCACTCCCACAAGAGCTGTGACTATGCCCAGCAGAACATCTATAACATAATGATGTCCGGTGTAGACGGCGGTCCACCAAATGCCCATACAGATGAAGGCAAAGATGCAGACACAGAGCTTGCTCCGGCGACTCAGCACGGCGTAAATCGTGGTTATCAGCATGTAGGCTGCATGCAGAGAAGGCACTGCCGCAAAGATATTGGCATTCTTGCCATAGATGTAATGGAACACCGGCAGACCTGTGAGTTCATCAAAACGCTCCAGTCCAGCAGTACTCCCAGGAGTATTTAGTATGGGTTCAAATCCATAGTTCATAACGTACCATGGCGGGGCTGCGGGATGGATGTAGTAGATGACAAATCCCAAAAGATTGACAAACAGGAATGCGAGGGAGAACCGGAGATAATTGTGCCTGTCACCCTTGAAATAAAGAAAGATGGAGAAACCTAAGGGCACCGGCACCCAGCAGAGATAGAAGAGTCCGGCCATGAAGTCGGCCACCGCTGAGTGGTGCAGGGCAAAATATTCGCCCGGGATAAGACGTGCACCCGCAGCTGTGGTGATGCCGAAGAGATGCTTCTCGGTTTCATAGAGCCCACGCACGTCGATGGGGTTCACCGTGTAGTTGGGCAAGAGCCGCATCCAATCGTAGGAACATGCGAACACGAGCCACGGTGTGAGCGCCAAGGCTAATTTTCTTGATGGCTTGATGGCCAGAAGAAACGCATATAAGAGAATGAGCCAAAAACTGTACATTCGGTTGTCGCCTAGTGCCGCCTTACAGCCAGCGGCAGCATTGGTAGCGTATTGGAATTAAATCCCCTTCATCTGACGATGGCAGTAGGCTATGCGCCAGAAGGCAGTGAAGTTGGCTAATAAGGCGATGAGCGCCATTCCGCCTACGAGCCACCACACATTGTCGGCAAAACCTTCGGCAATGGCCACTAAGGCTGTCACCACCACACGCTCAGGCCGCTGCATGAGTCCTACTTTGCACTCCAGGCCAATACCCTCGGCGCGAGCACGCACATAGCTCACCATCACCGAACCGACCATAGCCAAGAAGGTGATGACGCCACCCCAAAACCATCCGTTGAGGAAGAGATAGGCGCAGATGCCGAAGAGGGTCAGCAGCTCACTGTAACGGTCGAGCGTAGAGTCCCACAAAGCACCGAACTCCGAGGACATATTGCCGACTCTCGCCAAGCGGCCGTCCATCATATCGAACAAGCCCGAGAACAAGATGATGGCTCCACCCCACCCTATATATATATTGCCGTCGCCGGGTTGGCCCACATTCTGCGATATGTAAGCTGCATATACAAAGAATCCCGTCGCCACCACGTTACCGATGAATCCCAAGGTAGTAACGAGGTTGGGAGTGAACCCCAGTCGTATCATAGCTTTGATAAGTGGGTCTATGATTCGGTAGATTACCTTTTGAAGAAAGTCTCTATAGTTCATAATATCATTTGAATACGAATAATCTCTGCATCTGGTAGTTCCAGGCTATGGCCACCACAATGCCCACGGCGGCCTTCGTTATGACGAAACTAATGCCCGTGAGCTCTGTGAGGAGGCAGGTGCCGCCCGAATTGAGTGCTATGCTCACTATCCACACAGCAAGATATCTTAGCGCTGTACGGCATTTCCCCAAGGAATGCGAGTGGAACACCCACTTGTAATTGATGCAGCAGTTCACAATGCCACCGCTTACAGCACCTATCGTTGTCGAGTAGCCATACCAGAGATGAAGCACTTCGGCCAACAGGATGGAAACAGCGAAGTCGAAGGCTGTGGATATCCACGCCGAACACTGCGCTTTCCCGAAAGTGATGACAGCATGCTTCAGATTGCCCATCGCGCTATAAGGATGATAAGAAGGCTATAAGCCCCAGCGGCCAAGTCGTCTGCCATCACCCAGAATGGGCCTTCACGCCGGTCAAGCGCCCTGATACCCAGCGGCTTCAGAATATCGAAGAATCGAAAGAGGGCAAAGCAGGTCAAGGGCCACCACAGACTGTCGGTAGGAGCAGCTAAAAGAGGCACCCAGACTCCAGCCATTTCGTCGATGACCACCCTGCTGGGGTCACTGCCCCAATAGGGAGCCAGCTTTCCAGTGGCCCACGTTCCGACGATTGTCGACAGGACGATAAGCACCGCAGTGACGACAATGAGGGTAGAAGGAAGCATAACATAGCTGAGAGCCACCCAGATTAAGGTGGCCAATATAGCGCCCGCAGTTCCCGGTGCAATGGGACAGAAGCCGCTTCCAAAACCTGTGCCGAAAATAACCGGCAAGAGAGGTGGTCGGTTCATACTTGGATGCAAAATTAACGGAAATAACAATAATTACCAAGAAGTCAGGCAGTTTTTTCGTTCTTTCTTCCTAACTTTGCGCCATTAAACCATATCTTTTCCATTTGCGGACATCTTGTGACAAGCATCTTCTGGGTCCGCACAAAGAAGTGGCAGGGTATCATATCATCGTAGATTTGTATGGAGAAGTCGACAATAAGGCTGCTGCTGGCCGACCGTCAGGACATAACTCGTGCCGGTATTCTGTATCTGACACAGCATATAGAGGGGGCACAATGCGAGTATGTGCCCGACAAGACCTCGCTCATCAACAAGCTTCGCACTTGCGGAGCCGACTGTGTAGTGGTGCTCGATTACACCCTTTTCGACATTCGTGATGTTGAGGAACTGATCATTCTTCAAGAGCGTTTCCCTGAAGCCCGATGGCTACTCTTCAGCGATGAGCTGAGCCCCTCGTTCGTTCACCGCACCCTGGCTGCAAGCGAGCATTTCAGTATTGTAGGCAAAGACTCCTCTTTGGCCGAACTCCGTGAGGCGCTCAGGTTGACAGTCGTCGGAAGGCGCTTCATCTGCCAGCAGGCCGCGGCTATACTGGCAGAGCCAGAAGTACAGGAAGAGCATCCCATCCTGACAAAGACCGAAGCCGAGGTGCTGCGCTGCATTGCTCAAGGTATGACGACTCGAGAGATTGCCGAGAAACGCTTCTCAAGCTTCCACACCGTCAACACCCACAGAAAGAACATCTTTCGCAAGTTAGGCGTCAACAATGTGCATGAGGCCATCAAATACGCATTGAGGGCCGGGCTCGTAGACTCGGCCGAATACTATATCTGATTCATATCCTATCGCCCTCGTGAGGCTAAAACAGAAAAAGAACAAGCCAACATGAAATATCCTCATTCAACACCCATATCCTTCGTTTCGCGTCTTCTCCTTACCACAAGCCTGCTCATAGCTCCCCTGCTGCTCTTGCCCTGTCGGGGAGGCCGACTCCTTGACGGCAATAAAGGCGAACATCCGACTACTAAGAACCTACCCTATCGGGACGCCTCGCTTCCGGTTGACACTCGAGTAAGCGACCTAATCGGCCGGATGACACTCCACGAGAAATTAGGACAGCTGAGATGCGAACTGGGCTGGGAGGATTACGCTGTTCAAGGCCACAAAGTAGTGGCCTCAGAGCGCTTCAAAAAAGATTTTGCCGACCTCTCGATGGGCATGCTGTGGGCTACCTTCCGTGCAGATCCTTGGACACGGAAGAGCCTCACCAATGGACTTACTCCAAGGCTTGCGGCTCAGTGTGCCAACGCCCTCCAACAATATGCCATCACGCATTCCCGCCTGGGCATTCCCCTGTTTCTTGCCGAAGAGGCCCCGCATGGTCATATGGCTATAGGCACCACTGTGTTTCCCACAGGACTGGGGCTTGCCGCGACCTGGGATACCGGACTGATGCAGCACGTCGGACAAGTCATCGGCAAGGAGGTGCGGCTCCAAGGAGCCCATATCAGCTACGGTCCGATTCTTGACGTCTGTCGCGACCCGCGATGGAGCCGCATTGAGGAGAACATGGGGGAAGACCCTGTGCTCATAGCCTCCATGGCCGCCTCTGAAGTCAAGGGGCTGGGCGGAGGCCGACTGTCGGAACCCTATGCCACGATTGCCACCTTGAAGCATTTCGTGGGCTATGGACTCAGTGAAGGTGGACATAATGGCGGGCCGACACTCGTGGGGATGCATGAGACGACCCAATACCTGCTGCCGCCTTTCCGACGTGCTGTGGAAGCCGGAGCGCTGTCACTGATGACATCGTACAACTCAATCGATGGCCTGCCGACAACATGCAACGAGTATCTTCTCACTGATGTGCTCCGGAAGAAATGGAATTTCCGTGGCTTCGTCGTATCCGACCTCTATAGCATCGACGGCATAGCTGGGGCCCGTGTGGCCCACGACCTGAGCGAGGCTGGAGCCATGGCTGTAAAGGCGGGCTGTGATGTCGACTTGGGTGGACGCAGTCTGGGCAGTATCACAGAGCAGCAGGTGCAGGCCGACGCTGCCTTAGGAGCTGCCATTGACTCCACATGCGCCAGAGTGCTGCGCCTGAAATTTGAGATGGGCCTCTTCGAGCATCCCTATGTTGACCCTGAACAGGCAGCTGCTGAGGTGAGAAGCAAGGAGCATATTGCCGTTGCACGCAAGGCTGCACTGGAGTCGGTGACATTGCTGAAAAACGATGGAGTCCTCCCCCTGAAAAACAAGAATCTGAAAGTGGCTCTTGTGGGTCCCAATGCCGACAACGTATACAACATGTTGGGTGACTACACGGCACCTCAAGAACGAAGCAATGTAAAGACGGTACTCGATGGAATGCGCCGGCACTTGAAGGAAAGCAATATCTATTATGTGAAAGGCTGTGCCATACGCGACACCACGACTAACGACATTGAGGCAGCCGTAGCGGCGGCACGAAAGGCTGATGTAGTGGTAGCCTGCGTGGGAGGCAGCAGTGCCCGCGATTTCAAAACATCCTACGAGGAAACAGGAGCCGCTTCTACCAGCTCGGCCACATTGAGCGACATGGAGTCGGGCGAAGGCTTCGATCGCGCCACACTCGGACTCATGGGATTGCAGGAACGTCTCTTGAAAGCACTCCGACTAACGGGCAAGCCCTTGGTTGTGGTGTATATTGAGGGAAGACCGCTGCTGAAGAACTGGGCCGCCGAGCATGCCAACGCGCTGCTCACGGCTTTCTACCCCGGACAAGAAGGAGGTGACGCCATTGCCGATGTGCTCTTTGGCGACTATAACCCTGCTGGGCGCCTGCCTATGAGTCAGCCACGCGATGTGGGGCAGTTGCCGGTTTACTATAATCGCACCTCGAGTCCGCACGACTACACTGACATGCCTTCTTCACCCCTATATGCATTCGGTTACGGCTTGAGCTACACCACATTCAATTACAGCAACCTGAGCATAACCCCGCTGGCTCCGGCAACCACGGGACATGAGCTGTCGGAGTCCGAAGCCCTTGACAAGGTTTATCGCATCAGCTTCGATGTCACCAATACCGGTGCCATAGGAGGCGACGAGATACCTCAGATCTATCTCCGCGATGACTATACCTCGACGGTGCAACCAGTGATGCAGCTGAAAGCCTTCGACCGCCAGTATATTGAGGCTGGCACCACCCGTCACTTCGCTTTCGAGCTCACCAACGCCGATCTTTCTATCATCAACCGCCAGCTGCAGCAAGTAGTGGAGCCGGGGGAATTCCATGTAATGGTGGGAGCCTCGAGCGACCGCATCTTGCTCCGTGGTGAGTTCACCGTGAACAGCAAGTGACGACCAACATGCGGGTGCTTGCAGCCGGCATCGCCTTCCTTGCCTTCCACCGCTACTCCGGACAGTTCTGAAGCTTACAGCCCCACGACTCTAATCACACGGATACCCACCTGCGAGGGATGCTGTTGCATGTAAGCCTTGAGTGTGAGCGGCTCTTCCACCACCTTGTGCCTTATTTGCGAGGCATTGAGAAGGTGCAGGCCGTCCTTATGCCATACGGCGATGCCTATATGCGAAGTATCAAGCCCCAGCTTGCGCGTGACGATGGCCAGGATGTCGCCGTCGTGGATGGTGCGGCGGAGAAGCGGAGAGTCGGCAAGGGCATTCTTAGGGATATAGCGCACGGTGAGACCTGTCAGACGCTGTTCCATAGTTTTGATGCGAGCCTTGGCGTTCTTCTCGGTGCTCATAAGCGGATAGAGCTGTGGATGGCGACTCATATAATCGACACTGATGCGCTGCGTCTCTGTAAAAGGCGGAACAGGCTGTTGGATTTCCTTGACCAGATGATTGCTGGTATTGCTGATAATCCACTGAGAGAAATAGTGGTTGCGCAGCGCGTACTCCACCTTGCCGCCCTGGTAGCGAATCTTCCTGAGGTAGGCGGTAAAGCTGTTAAAATCATATTGATGATTGCGGGCACAGAGTGTGAGTGCCAGCACGTTTTCCACATAAGTGGTGCAGTCCAGTTGCCGGAGATTCACGATGAGTTGTTCCTGCTTGTTCACTTCCAGGGTCTTAGCCACATAGGGTCTCCCTTTCAGACTTCTTGCGAAGCACACCATCCAGTTGGGTTTCCCCTTCGTCGTAGCAGCCTTGTGCAGCAGTGCTGCCACCTGCGAGCTGTCAGTGTGAGTGAACTGGATGCGTTGAGCCGGGGCTGCCAGCACAACCAGCAGCAACGGCAGAAGAATGAGATGCTTATTCATTGATGTTTGCGTTTACCAAAGTTGAATCCGGCATAGATGTTCACATTACCAAAGGCGGTATTGGTGGAGAACTGATCCTTATGATAGTTGTAAGAGTGAAGGATTGCACTAACACCGGCAAACCATTTCGTGTTGTTCCACACCAGTCCGAAACGACCTATGCCATCTATATTAAAGTTCTTGAAGTCGAAATCCTTAATGCTCCATTTTGTATGTTCCGTACGCGAGTTGGAACTCTTATAGCCAACAGCAGCCGAAAGCGAAGCTGCAAATAGCCAGTTACGGGCAAAAACCCAGTTGTAGGCATAGCCCCCTGACACCGAGATGTCGGTATATCTCACGTTGCCCACCTTCATGCTACTGTCGATGACAGCCTCAGTGTTGGCCGGCAGCTTCTCCTTGATGATGCCCTCCAACCTATCCCAGTCGACATTCAGCGAATGTTTGGTGTAGCCGATGCCCAAAAGCACCGATCCACAACTGCGACGCTGGACGGTGCTCTGCGAGAAGGCTGCCGGATAAGAAAAGTGCTTGTTATTGAAGATGTAATAGAGATTGAAGCCTTTGACACTGGAGTTGAGACCGCTGAACGCTGTGTGACGCAGTGGCTTAGTGTCGACGTCCTTACCGAGGTACATGCTGCGGATAAGGTAGTCGTTGCCGGTCTTACGGTAGAAGAGGTCGATACCGAAGCGCGAACTGTAAAGACTGATATCGAACTCCTTCTTTCTCTTGCTGTTGCTCAGGTGGTTGACATCAAGAGTGTAGCCGAGAAATATCCATCGCCAGCCGAAATAGGGGCCAAGCTTCACGCTCCACTGAGGAGCAAAGAGTATCGACTGCCCCTTATCATTGCTCAACCTATAGAGCTCATAGTTATTGGTGTTCTGAAGCATGAGCGCGAAGTTGTAGTGCTGTGGCTCTATGTAGTTCGTGTCGACTTCTGAGAACGATTCTATGACCCGTGCCAGGAAGCTTCTCCGAGGCTGCCCAGCATAGGCATCGGCCGACGTCAGTGCCATCATACAAGCTACGGCCCAGAGCGCCGGCCTTCTGCGTCTAAGCATGTGGAAGACCATAGCACATAGGACCTGTTGCAGGGTAGTCAGCTTCCTTAGCATTCTTGAAGATAAATGAAGAGACAGGGTGCTTCAGAGCTTCCCGAGGATTCGGTCGTGTTGTGTAAACATACTTATTTTCATTGAGTTAAAAAGGGTTTGTTTGGAAAGGGGAAACATTTGGCGTTTGCGCATATGGGTGCAGACAACATTAGAGACTGGCGAGCCACTTCTTACCATTCTTGGTGTTGAGCCAGATGAGGAATGCAATGCCGCAAAGGGCGATGCCGCCGAAAGTGATAATCATCGAAATCATGTAATTTATTTTTTAGTTATACTAATGCTTCCATAACTATCAAGCGTTACCTTTCTATAGTGCTGCATGCCATTCTTTCCCCTTCTTGGTGTGGAGCCATATTATTAAGCCGATGCCAATTAGACTGCCTACGGCGAAAGTGAGTATTAACCAAATCATGTGTGTTATTTTTTAATGATGAAGTAACCTAAATATGCGAATATAGAAGTAAAGAATACTCCTAATACTAAAAGCAATGCGAGCATTGTGCTGTCCGCATCGGTAAGGAAGAAAGACACAAGATCCGCTGCGACCATAGCGGCAAAGCTTGTTTTTGCAAGGTCATAGAAGAACTTGCCGAGGTTCTCACGGCTTGACCTTTCTCTTTCCTTTGTTTCTTTCTGCGTGACCATGATGTGCTACGTTAGAGGCTGGCGAGCCACTTCTTGCCATTCTTGGTGTTGAGCCAGATGAGGATGGCAATGCCAACTATAAGGGCGATGACGAGTAATAAACCTACTGCTTCCATGTTATTTTACAGCAAATTGTTACGCTCAAGCCAATGGCGACCTTTTGGAGTAAGGAACCACATAAGGGCGGCAAGGCACGGGATGCCGATATAAGCAAGAATAATCAGTGTATCCATAATTCACAATAAATTGTTTTGTCTGAGCCAGCGGCGACCTTTTGGTGTTCGCCACCAAATCAAAACGGCGGCGCAGGGGATGCCTATCATCAAGAGAAAAACGATCGTACCCATAATTTATTCCTTTTCTTTTTTGTTGTCTTTTTCTTTTAACAATGTTACTCCTATGAAAAACAAGAGGGCTGCTACTACCAGACTAAGCAGATAGATGAGCCAGCGTACATCTTCAAGGTCTTTGACCAGGGACGTGACGAACACGCCGGTGATGAAGTATTTGGCGATGTCAATAAGGCTGTTTCCTAACTTTTCTTTCCACATGGCAAATTTACTGATATTTGGCGGTATGTGCAAATATTGCACTAAGTGCGTGGGCCGGAGTGGCTGAGTGCTGCAATGGCATCCACGAGCTTGTCGATGCTTTCCTGCTGCTTCTTGATGATTTCGAGGCACTCCTTGACTCCCTCGCTGTTGTTGGCCGTTGCACCGTCTCCTACCGCCTGGCTGCTGTGGGAACCGTTGGAGGCTGAGTTGTCTACCAACATTGTGCCCTCACCGGTTAGAAGCCATGAAGCTGATAGACCGAATAGGTCTTGGAATTGCTGGGCTGTTTTCTTTCCAAATGCTTTCTTACCTGTCAATAATTTATTGATATAGGCAGGGTCAACATCAAGCATCAAGGCGATACTCTTTTGCGTAATACCTTTATCTTCAAAGTATTGACGCAGATCCTCAACGAAAGTACTGTCCATAATTCATACCTTTAATGATTAAACGATGTTAAAATAGACCCAAAAGGACAACTTTTAGCCAAAATAATTTGGACGATTGACCTAATTGGTCTATCTTTGCACCCGAAGACGTACAACGACTAACGGAATACGTTGCAAAAATAAGGAAAAATCGAGTAAGTAACAAATTAAAAACGAGGAAAATGGAAGAAAAATCAAAATCGACGCTTA
>Ga0256406_1006234_pt1 | contig 12083 bp, 8 predicted proteins | sample RumenRJG_03DNA_FD_185986 | JGI IMG/M metagenome (GOLD analysis project Ga0256406, IMG submission 185986) | Bovine rumen microbial communities from Lethbridge, Alberta, Canada - RJG_03 | ecosystem: Host-associated > Mammals > Digestive system > Stomach > Rumen | place: Canada: Alberta | collected...
CTGCATACTCGTGGGTAAAAATACCGAGGTCGGCCGCGTCACCGACAGCCGCCGCACCCTCTACCGCCTCATGCAGTTCATCAGCCACCGCTACGAAGGCGAGCCAGTGTTCATCGAAATAGAATGATCCTCACTTTTCTTATATTCTCACCAAAAATATAACCAAAGAAAAAGCTCCAACATCACGTTGGAGCTTATTCCATTAATTTGAATGTTTCAGCAGTTTGAGTCTTATGTAGTTATTTGTTATTCAGAAATCGTTTCGTTGTTCAAACGTTTGCAAAGTTAGTATAAATGTTGATATATATCAAATTAGACGAGAGATATTTTTCAGAAAACAACGTAAACGTTTGCGACTTTTTGAACATCATAAACTAAAAATTGCAAAAAAGAGAAACTTAAAAACAGATAAACTCAGAAACTCGAAAAGTTTTTATAACTTTGCACTATAATAGTACTATGCAACAATGAAAGAATTTGTTATCTCCGAAGCTAAGGCCGAAACCGCAGTACTCGTAGGACTTATAACCCCACAACAGGACGAGGCCAAAACCAAGGAATATTTGGATGAGCTTGAATTTCTTGCCGACACCGCCGGTGCCGTTACCGTGAAAAGATACACGCAACGCGCCGGTGGCCCGAACATGACATCTTATGTCGGTAAAGGCAAGTTGGAAGAAATAAAGGAATATATTAAACAGAAGGACGACGCGGACGATCCTATCGGTATGGTGATATTCGATGACGAATTATCAGCCCAACAGCTCCGTAACATTGAGAAAGAGCTGCAAGTGAAGATTCTTGACAGGACATCGCTGATACTCGACATCTTCGCTATGCGTGCCAAGACGGCTAATGCCAAGACGCAAGTAGAGTTGGCCCAATACCAGTATATGCTTCCGCGACTGACACGACTGTGGACTCACCTTGAGCGTCAGGGAGGTGGTTCCGGCTCCGGAGGCGGAAAGGGTTCCGTGGGACTTCGCGGCCCTGGTGAGACCCAGCTCGAGATGGACCGCCGTATAATCCTGCAAAGAATGAGCCTTCTCAAGAAACGACTTGCAGAGATAGACAAGCAGAAGACCACACAACGCAAGAACCGCGGACGTCTTATCCGTGTAGCACTTGTTGGTTATACCAACGTTGGCAAGTCAACGATTATGAATCTCTTAGCCAAGAGCGAGGTCTTTGCAGAAAACAAATTGTTTGCCACCTTGGACACCACAGTCCGCAAGGTTGTCATAAAGAATCTGCCGTTCCTTCTTGCCGACACCGTAGGGTTCATCCGGAAGTTGCCGACAGGACTGGTTGATTCCTTTAAGTCAACTCTTGATGAGGTTCGCGAGGCCGACATGCTCTTGCATGTTGTCGACATCTCCCATCCTGACTTTGAAGAGCAACTGCAGGTAGTGGACCAGACTCTAAAGGAAATAGGTGCTGCGGGAAAGCCGACCCTTATCGTTTTCAACAAGATTGACAACTATCATTGGACGGAGAAGGAAGCTGACGACCTCACGCCACCAACGAAAGAGAATATCACCCTTGACGAGCTGAAACGTACGTGGATGGCACGTGAGAACGAGAACTGCATCTTCATCTCCGCAAAAGGCAAGGAGAATATTGAAGAGTTCCGTGAAGTGCTTTACAAGAGAGTCCGGCAACTACACGTTCAGAAATACCCGTACAATGATTTCCTTTATCCGGAAGAATAGTATATTATACAGAACGATTATACAAACAACATGAACGACCAAAGCAATCCTCTTACAGAAGGAAGCACACAGACCTACAGGTCTCTCACTTCGTCAGAGATTTCCATTCTCGAAAGCAACGGATGTTGGGCTGAGAGCTGGGACAACGTCGGTGTTGCCGAGGAAGGTTTCGACCCGGGATATATCCACCGTGTACGCTTCTATGGCAACATCCGTATAGGAAAGCTCCAGGAAGATATCGAGGTTACCAAGGGATTTTTTTGTCATTCCGGCATCAACGACGCCACACTCCGTAATGTAACCATCGGCAACAACTGCCTCATTGAGCGTATCGGCACCTACATCAACGACTACACCATTGGCGACAACTGTTACATCGTCAACTTGGCGACAATGGAAACGACAGAAGGTGCAAGCTATGGCGACGGAAACCTCATCTCTGTGCTTGACGAGGCCGGCGACGGAAATCTGATAGTCTTCCGCAAGCTTAACAGTCAGTTAGCTGCATACATGGTGAACCACTACTCCGACCCTGACCTACGCAACGCCCTTCGCAGGCTTATCATTGAGGAAATAACGCGCACCATACCTGAGAGAGGCTGCATAGGCAACAACGTGAAGATTGTGAACACCACAGAGATCGTCAACTCTGTCATCCTCGACGGGTGTGAGATTAGCGGTGCCACCCGCCTCAGCGACTGTACCATTAAGAGCAATATCAACTCAAGTGTGTTCATAGGCTCAAACGTCATAATAGAGAACTCCATTGTCGCCGATGGCTCCTCGATTACCGATGGAGCACGGATGCAAGACTGCTTCGTCGGTGAAGCATGTCAGATTACCAACGGCTTCACAGCCTCACAGAGCGTTTTCTTCGCCAACACCGTCATGGCAAACGGAGAAGCATGCGCAGCCTTCTGCGGACCATTCTCAGCCTCACACCATAAGAGTACATTGCTCATAGGCGGACAATTTTCTTTTTACAATGCAGGATCGGCAACGAACTTCTCCAACCACGCATACAAGATGGGACCTATCCACTGGGGAGTGTTGGAACGCGGCACAAAGACAGCAAGCGGTTCCTATCTCCTTATGCCGGCGCGGATAGGAGCCTTTTCCGTTATTATGGGAAAGCTCATGGGGCACCCGCACACCGACGGCCTTCCCTTCTCTTATCTTATCGGCGAGAACGGACGCACATGGCTTGTCCCGGGGCATAATATAGCCACAGTGGGACTGTACCGCGACATCAGGAAATGGCCTATGCGCGACATGCGTCCTAAGGAAAACCAGAAGAGCATTATAAACTTCGACTGGCTCTCTCCTTTTACTGTCGGAGAGATACTCAGAGGAAAGAAGATACTGGAGAATATATTAAAGGTCAGCGGCGATGATGTTGCCGAATATCATTATCACGGCATGTGTATAAAAGCCTCGTCGCTGCAGAAGGGACTGCACTATTACGATTTAGCCCTTAAACTGTTCATGGGACGAATGCTTTCCGTTGCCAAGGACAACGGCTTCGAAGGAAAGCCCACATGGCAGACAGGTCTCGGAAGATGGAACGATCTCGCAGGACAACTTCTCCCCGTCACGGAAGAGCAACGGCTCACCGATGATATCAAGGAAGGGAATCTGGAAACCATCGACGACGTCAACGAACGCTTCGCGGAGATTGGCGTCAACTACACACGATACGAATGGGCATGGGCCTACCGGATGATTACCGAGTATTATGAAATAAAATCCATAACGGAAGACGACGAAGCGCGCATCACCGATGACTATGCCACAGCCCGTGAGGAATGGCTTGAACTTATAAAGAAGGATGCCGAGAAGGAATTCAAACTTGGAGACGTATCCAAGGAGACCCTCAACGACTTCCTCAATAAAGTCAGCATCTGATTTCGCACATTCCAAAGAGTCAGAGAGAAGGACTACAGAACAATAACAGACAGAATAAACAGATATAAATAACTAACTTTAAAACAGAGCCTCTGCCGCAGACTTCGATCCGCCTCCACGTCCAGTGGGGAAATGACAGAGACCAATTAGACATTATGGCAAAACAGGTTGAATTTAAGTATGCGCCAATGTTCCAGACAGGAAAGGACACTACCGAGTACCGGCTGTTGACGAAGGACGGCGTTTCAGTAAGCGAATTTGAAGGCAAGAAAATCCTGAAGGTAAGCAAGGATGCACTGACCCTCCTTGCACAGCAGGCCTTCCACGACTGTGAGTTCATGCTCCGCCGTGCACATAACGAGCAAGTGGCTGCCATACTTCGTGATCCGGAGGCATCAGAGAACGACAAGTATGTAGCCTTACAGTTCCTGCGTAACGCCGAGACAGCAGTCAAGGGCGTCCTACCATTCTGCCAGGACACGGGAACAGCAATCATTCACGGCGAGAAAGGCCAGCAGGTGTGGACGGGCTTCGACGATGAGGAGGCCCTCTCGCTGGGTGTATTCAACACCTATACACAGGATAATCTGCGCTATTCACAGAACGCTCCTTTGAATATGTACGATGAGGTCAACACACGCTGCAACCTACCGGCACAAATAGATATTGAGGCTACAGAGGGAGCTGAGTACCGCTTCATTATGGTTGCTAAGGGCGGTGGCTCTGCAAACAAGACTTATTTCTACCCGATGACGAAGGCTACCATTCAGAACGAGGGTACTCTTCTGCCATTCCTGGTAGAGAAGATGAAGAGCCTTGGAACTGCCGCTTGTCCTCCATACCATATTTGCTTCGTCATTGGCGGCACATCGGCAGAGCGTAACCTCCTCACCGTGAAACTCGGAAGCATCAAGTACTATGACGGTCTGCCCACATCGGGCGACGAGACCGGCCGTGCGTTCCGCGACTTGGACTTGGAGGCAAAACTTCTTGAAAAAGCCCACGAGATAGGACTCGGCGCACAGTTCGGCGGCAAGAGCTTCGCCCATGACATCCGCGTTATCCGTCTGCCACGCCACGGAGCAAGCTGTCCTATCGGCCTCGGAGTATCATGTTCTGCTGACCGCAATATCAAGGCAAAGATCAACGAGGACGGCATCTGGCTTGAGAAGATGGACGACAACCCCGGCGAGCTCATCCCTGAGGAATACCGCAAGCCCGGAGAAGGCGGCAAAGGCATTGAGATAGACCTCGACAAGGGCATCGATGCCGTACGCGCGGAACTCACGAAGTATCCTGTCTCCACTCGTGTAAGCCTTAACGGAACCATCATCGTAGCACGCGACATAGCACATGCCAAGTTGAAAGCACGCCTCGACGCAGGCGAAGACCTCCCTCAGTACTTCAAGGATCACCCCATCCTCTATGCTGGACCGGCAAAGACACCGGAAGGATATCCTTGTGGCTCCATGGGACCGACAACGGCAAACAGAATGGACCCGTATGTAGACGAATTCCAAGACCACGGCGGGTCTCTGGTCATGATAGCCAAGGGTAACCGCACTCAGGTCGTTACCGATGCCTGCAAGAAGCACGGTGGTTTCTATCTGGGCACCATCGGCGGAATAGCTGCCGTACTGTCAAAGGAATGCATCACCAGCATCAAATGTGTAGAATATCCTGAGCTTGGCATGGAAGCTATCTGGAAGATAACGGTGAAGGACTTCCCGGCCTTCATCCTCGTTGACGACAAGGGACATGACTTCTTCAAAGAGCTTAAGCCTTGGACCCCTTGCAATACCTGCGGAAAATAAAACTCTGTTGACTGAGTAAAACTAAGGGAGAGCACCTCACTTACCACTGACAATGGTTATGAGGTGCTCTTCTTTTTTTCTCTGAAATTTAAACGCGGCTGGCGGAACGGAATCCATAAACGGCTACCACACAAAAGCAGATGAAGGGAATGAAGAACGAGATATTGAGCGACTGAAGGCCTAATATCTCCCCTTTGACATCCATGATGGCGGCCTGCACAGGAGGGATGACACTTCCTCCGAGAATACTCATTATAAGTCCTGCCCCACCAAACTTCACATTCTCTTTAAGACCTCTTAGGGCTATTCCATAAATAGTCGGGAACATCAGGCTCATACAACCGCTTACTGCTACAAGACACCACAGTCCAATGATGCCGTCGGCGAATATCACGCCACAAAGAAAAGCCATCGCCATAGCGGCAAGAATGAACAACAGTCTTCCAGGGCTGACGAACTTCAGAAACCATGTGCAGACAAAACGTCCAATGGCGAATAGTGCCAGTGCACCGAGATAGAAACGTGTCGTCAACTGGTCGGAAGCGTGCTCGTCCATTCCCCCAAGCTCATGGAACACATGGTGTCCGTAATAAACTATGTAAGCCCAGCAAACCGTCTGTGCCCCGATATAAAAGAATTGTGCTATGACACCTTCACGATAATTCCTCACATGAGCGAGCTGCCGGATTGCCACCCACAGGTTTTTCCGTTCTCCATTCTCATCACTAGCCTTCGGCATGCGGGTCATTCGGATGGCAATAAGAAGAATCAGAATGACGATTCCAATATATAAATACGGCTGTACAAGAACATTGAGGTCATGAGCCTTAATAGCCGCAAATTTCACCGGGTCAGCCTCAACGAGGTTCGCACGCACAGCAGAAGGCGTTGGATCAAGGTTTGACGTAACGTATGTCAATGCTATGAAAGCACCGCTGATTGCGCCAACAGGATTAAACGCTTGCGCAAGGTTAAGACGAAGTGTAGCCGTTTTATCTGATCCCATACAGTAAACGTATGGATTGCAACTTGTCTCAAGAAACGACAAGCCACATGTCATCACAAAATATGCAGGAAGGAAGGCAAAGAATGTTCCTGTGGATTTTGCCGGTATGAAGGCCAAAGCACCGAGAGCATAGAGTGTCAGACCTGTCAAGACGCCAGCCTTGAAAGAGTACCTCTGTATGAACATTGCGGCAGGAAACGCCATGACGAAATAGCCCAGATAGAATGCCACTTGAACAAAGCTGCTCTGAAACTTACTGATCTGGAAGATGGTACCGAAGTTCTTGACCATCGGATTTGTCACGTCGTTGGCAAAGCCCCACATGACAAAACAGATGGTGATCATTATGAAGGAGAGCAGATAGCTGACTCCATTCTTACGGAACAGTCCGTCTTGTTTATTATTATCACTCATTACATTTATTGTTAAACAAATAGTTTTTTCCGGTATCACTGACAAGGATAGGAAGCCTTTGAGAGATGCCCGGAAAAAATCAGATTTAAATTTTCTGCAAAAGTAAGAAAAAGTCTTGTTTTTTTATTACTTTTGCGACAATAAAAACTAATAACGATGAAACAATTACTTTCTCTGCCACCAAACTTGGTAGGCTGTTTTCACGATATAACAGGTCTTTCCCCTAAGAAATGGTTCTGCACCAGCGATCCCGTTGGACACAAGCTGGGCTCCGGAGGAGGAACGGCAAATCTTCTGACAGATGCGTTCAAAGCCTCGCTGAAAGGACAGGACGACAGCCGCGGAATACCCGATAGCCGTTCCTTTGCCGAATGGCTGTCATCGGAGAAGCGTATCCTTCTCCATGCCGGAGGACAGAGCCGTCGCCTTCCTGCCTATGCCCCATCAGGAAAGATACTCACACCGATTCCCGTGTTCCGTTGGGAAAGAGGGCAGCGGCTGAGCCAGGACTTGCTCTCACTGCAGATACCACTGTATGAGAAAATTATGAACGCGGCACCGGAGAGTCTGCACACAATGGTTGTCAGCGGAGATGTATATATCCGTGCCACACAGCCGCTACAACCCATCCCCGATGCCGACGTGGTATGTTACGGTCTATGGTTGGATGCAGGAATAGCCAAAGACCATGGTGTGTTTGTCTCCTCACATGAAAAGCCAACAGAACTGGAGTGTATGTTGCAGAAGCCTTCCGTTGAAAGGCTGGCAGAGTTGCAGAGGACTCATTTCTATCTTACCGACATCGGGATATGGCTTTTCTCCGACAAAGCCGTCAGGATACTCATGAAGCGCAGCATGAGTAAAGACGGAACGATAACCGATTATGACATGTACACTACATTTGGAGGAGCCCTGGGCTACAAGCCCACCATCAACGACCCGGAGATAAACAGTCTGAAGGTAGTCATACTGCCCCTTCCAGGTGGGGAGTTCTATCATTTCGGCACCTCGCATGAGATAATCTCATCGATGCTTTCCATACAGAATCTTGTCAACGACCAAAGGCGTATCATGCACCATTCGTTAAAGCCACAGCCCTCGATATTCATCCAGAACTCTATGGTCATCAAGAAGCCGGAGGCTGAGAACAAGAATATATGGATAGAGAACTCCTGCGTAGGACCACACTGGACTTATTCGCAGGACAATATCATCACTGGTGTGCCTGACAACGACTGGACAGTAAGGCTTTCTGACGGGCAGTGTGTCGACATCATTCCCATTGGAGACAACGGTTATGCAGTCAGGCCCTATGGATATAACGATAAGTTCCGTGGCAACATTGCACAGGCGGCTACGCTTTACATTGGGCAGCCTTTTTCCGCATGGGCTTCGGAGCGCGGCATTGACATTAACGTTATAAAAGGCAACAAAGACCTGCAGAGTGCCGCAATATTTCCATTGGTCGAGAATGTTAACGACATTGAGCCAGTGCTGCGCTGGATGCTAAACGAACCCGGTCTTACGGAAGGTAAGACGATATGGGAAACATCACGTAAGATTAGTGCCGACGAGATAAGTGCAAAAGCTAACCTCAGAAGGCTGACACAGCAAAGACGCGCATTCAGAAAAGACAACTGGCAGGAGATAGCTCGCAACCACAACCACAGTGTCTTCTATCAGACCGACCTTGACGAGGCAGCCCATGAGTTTGCCTCTCAGCAGATACCATTGCCGGAGATATTGACCGATGGAGAACCCGTGATGAAGCGCATCCATGATGCCATGTTCCGTTCAGAGGTCCTCCGTCTCAGAGGTGAGGATGGCAGCAAATATGACGCAAAGGCCTTCTCACTGCTCCGTGAGGGTCTTCTCTCATCGTCATCACTTATCTCCCACCCCACCTCAAACGTCTACAACGACCAGATAGTATGGGCACGCAGTCCTGTCCGCATAGACATCGCCGGAGGATGGACCGACACTCCGCCGACATGTCTCATGGAAGGGGGCAACGTCATCAACCTGGCCATAGAGCTCAACAGTCAGCCACCACTGCAGGCATACGTAAAGAGATGTGCCGAAAAGAAGATAATATTGAGAAGCATCGACTTAGGAGCATCAGAGGTGATAACGACCTATGAGGAACTGGCCGACTTCAAGCACGTTGGGAGTCCGTTCTCCATACCCAAGGCAGCACTGGTCCTCGCCGGTTTTCAACCGGGATATAACGACGGACATTACATCTCTCTGCTCCAGCAGCTCGACGACTTCGGCTCAGGAATAGAACTTACCATGCTCTCCGCCATCCCCGCCGGTTCCGGACTGGGCACCAGCAGTATCCTTGCAGCCACCGTCCTTGGTGCGCTGAACGACTTTTGCGGGCTGGGATGGGACAAGACGGAGATTGGACACAGGACACTGTTGCTTGAGCAGTTGCTCACCACCGGTGGAGGATGGCAGGACCAATTTGGTGGAATACTGCAAGGAGTGAAGTTGCTACAGACACAGAAAGGGTTCGACCAAAGTCCAACCGTACGCTATCTGCCCAACGAACTTTGGACGGAGCCTGAATACGCGCAGTGTCATCTGCTTTACTACACCGGCATAACGCGAACGGCAAAGGCCATCCTTGCGGAGATAGTAAGACGGATGTTCCTCAACGAGCATCATGAGGTGGAGCTCCTAAGAAACATGAAAGAGCATACCATGGAGATGTTCGATGCCATACAGCAGGAGAGCTTCGAGAAGATGGGACGGCTCATACGCCGCACTTGGCAACAGAACCAAGACATCGACGCGGGCACAAACCCGGAGGAGGTGCGCCATCTCACATCACTCGTCGACGACCTCTGTCTGGGCTATAAGCTTCCCGGTGCCGGTGGAGGTGGTTATCTCTATATGGTCGCCAAGGACCCGCAGGCCGCCGCTCGCATAAAGAGGATACTTAACGAGAACAAGACTCATGATAACGCCCGTTTCGTTGACATGAAACTCAGCAAGCATGGCCTCCAGGTGAGCAGAAGCTGAAATCACAAGGACAGCTTTCGGATAACTTTGCAGGGATTGCCGGCGGCAAGGACATTATCCGGAATGTCATGGGTGACGACAGAGCCGGCACCGATGGTTACATTGCTCCCAATAGTTACACCCGGGCATACCGTAACATTGCCGCCTATCCATACATTGTCGCCCACATGGATGGGCTTGGCATATTCCAGCCCCTTGTTGCGCTCTTCCACGTTGAGTGGATGACCGGCTGTATAGAAAGAACAGCTCGGAGCGATGAAGACATTATCGCCAAAGGTAACCTCCGCCTCGTCGAGGATGACACAATAGGCATTGGCGAAGAAATGATCGCCGACCTTTATGTTATAGCCATAGTCGCAGAAGAAAGGTGCCACGACAATGAAGCCCTCACCGGTCTTCCCGAAGAGTTTCTTCAGCCTGCGGAACCTCTCCTCACGGTTGTTGGGCGGTATTCGGTTTATCTCAAAGCATTCCTGTTCACAACGGTGGAGTTCTTCGAGCACCTCCGGGTCATGGTTGGCATCATAGAGCATGCCAGCCTGCTGTTTTTCTTTCTCTGTCATTTTACTTCCTTTATTTTAAAAGTGATGTATAGTATACTCCGTGACTCGGAGAGGCATACTCTCCAAAACGCTGACATCCTGAGGGCTGAATATCAGTCTCACAGAGGCCGTGTGTATATTCCCTGGATGCAAAATTATAAAAAAAGAGAAGAAAAACGGAGAAAAAAGAAGTTTTCTAAACGATAGACAATAAAAACCACTACCTTTGCACACATGGAATTCCGTACTATTGTTGACATAAAGAAGTCTTCGTTCGAAATCCTTCCACGTGAGAGGATGCTCTTCGTAGGCTCATGTTTCGCCGATAACCTGGGGAAGCGGTTCAAGGAGGAGGGCTTTCCCGTCATTGTAAATCCCTATGGCGTGATGTACAATCCCGCAAGTATCCTGCACACCGTGAAGGCTTTCATTGAGGAATACTCCGGTGAGGACCACTGTTTCATTCCTTCAACGGCTTTCTTTACCCTTGGTACAAACCATGTATATATAGAGAAAGCTACAGAAGAGATAGTCGACAACTGCAGGAAACGGCCACAGAAGTTGTTTCGTGAGGAACTCCTGAACATCGATAGTTGCCACGACTATCTACATAAGGCTGTTGGCTTGCTTCGGGAGATAAACCCTGAGATAAACATTGTGGTTACCGTCAGCCCGATAAGATACCGGAAATACGGGTATCATGAGAGTCAGCTCTCAAAGGCGACACTGCTCCTTGCCGCAGACAGACTCGTGGAAGACGGAGATGCCTATTATTTTCCGGCTTACGAGATAGTGAATGATGAGTTGCGCGACTATCGTTTCTATCAGGACGACATGCTTCATCCGTCCCCACAGGCAGTGGAATATATCTGGGAGAGGTTCGTGGAAAGCTGTTTCTCCGGCAAGGCAAAGGAGTATCTCAACGAATGGAAGCCCGTCAGGGAGGCTTTCGGCCACCGTCCGTTCAATCCGGAAGCGGAGGAATACAAGGAGTTCATGAACAGAACCATGCAACGCGCCAAAGCCTTAGAACTAAAATACGGACCATCATCTGTAAAAGAGGAAACAACATTATGACCGATAACGAAGAGTACATTCTGAAAACACATGGCATAAAGCCCACGGCAAACCGCATACTGATAGTAAAAGCATTATGCACCGAGAGATATCCTGTGACTATGGGCGGCTTGGAAAGACAAATTCACACCATCGACAAGTCAGGAATTTTCCGCACATTGATGCTCTTTAAGGCGCATCACCTCGTGCATGCGTTCGAATCGGGTGACGGACAGGTGGAGTATGAGCTGTGTACAAGTCATGGCGTCGACGATGATGAGGACATGCACGTGCACTTCTTCTGTGAGTCATGCCATCGGACATTCTGTTTCTATGACACACCCATTCCGTCCGTCGACGTGCCTGAAGGGTATCAGATGGAAACTGTCAACTACATGATAAAAGGCCTCTGCCCGGATTGTGCGCGCCGGCGTGCGCTAAAGGACAGCACCTCAACAATACAAAAATAAAACTTTTTTGAGTTTTATTTTTTGTATTGTCTTCGGTTTGCATTAACTTTAGATAAGTTAAGCGGCACCTCAACAATACAAAAATAAAACTTTTTTGAGTTTTATTTTTTGTATTGTCTTCGGTTTGCATTAACTTT
>Ga0256406_1006235_pt1 | contig 12080 bp, 10 predicted proteins | sample RumenRJG_03DNA_FD_185986 | JGI IMG/M metagenome (GOLD analysis project Ga0256406, IMG submission 185986) | Bovine rumen microbial communities from Lethbridge, Alberta, Canada - RJG_03 | ecosystem: Host-associated > Mammals > Digestive system > Stomach > Rumen | place: Canada: Alberta | collected...
ATGCCAGAAAACCGCTTCTTAATAATGAGGTCACAGAAAAAGGCATCGAGATGATCGTTGTGAGAACTCCCTACAAGACACTTTCGTTTCTTGAAGGCTTCCTGCAATTTGCCTTCCGGCAGGCAGCTATTAAAGGCGTTCATCTGACGGATGATATTCTGGAGGAGGCATTGGAAAGCTTTCTGTTTGGTGAGAAGCATACGCTGGATCCGAAAACGGTTTATCGAACTGCTGTACATGAGGCTTCCCATGCTTACATTTACAGTAAAACAGGTCATATGCCTTCTTATCTGACTGTTGTAGCAAGAGGCGGTAATCTTGGATATATGGCTCAGTCCTCCAATAATGGAGCGCCTATGTCTCGGGATGATTTTCTTTGGAACATTCGAACAAGACTTGCCGGGCGTGCCGGTGAACAGGTGGTCTTCGGAGATAGTGCTGCGCTTAATGCCGGCGCATCAAAGGACTATGAGCAGGCAAGTATGCTTGCACTGGAAATGTTTACGCAGGGAGCCTTTGACAAGGATCATCTTTTCACGATGCCTTATGAGGAGATTCAGAAGAATGGTCTCCTTCCGAGGTATATGGATGATGTGAACCTGCTTCTTCATGAGCAGGAGGAAGAGACACGGAAGCTCGTTGAAGCGGGTAAGGATACGATTCTTGGGCTGGCGGATGTGCTTTCGAAGAAGGGACATCTTAATCGGGATGAGATTGCGGCGATTTTATCATCATAGAGATTTAATGATTTATAAGAGATGATTTTTATAAGCAGCTGCCATGGCTACGATATTTTCGGGCTGTGGTGTTTTTTGGCTTTCGATCTTTTTAATGTGGTTTTCTGAATACCCCTATGACAGATATTCTCCGAAGATTAAGGAAGTAGATGTTATATTTTGGCGAAGGGAGAAAATTAAGAGGTTGTACCGCTTACAGACCTTATAAGAAGGTCAGAGCGCTGTGACCAGCCGCTCCGGAAGGTCCTTAATATGCCTGTCGGCAAGAGCTGGATCTTCCGGCGTGGGCAGGAGCCGGTGCTGACGGATACGATTGACCTTAATTCATATCTTTCACGGAAGGAGCAGGAGCTTGGGCTGTAAATGTTACTTTGTTGCCGATATGGAAAGAACCACTTTTTATATTTTTTGTCGGCGGTCATTTTTTGAAAAATATGAGCATCAAAATTATTGCCGGATTTTCACTTTGCATAGCTTCTTGCAGAAGGCTATGCCATAGCTAATGATCTTGGTCATACCTTCCTGCTGAAGAAGAGCATCATAAGAAAGATCATCGATCTGTTGAAGTGCTTCCTCTGCACCACGATCAAGGTCCTTGAAATCCTTTACATACTTGAACTCAAGCACAACACCTGTGCGGGAATGCATATCCTTCACCAGAAGATCCGAATAGCCATAACCTGATTCACGGTTCGAACGGACGATACTGCAGTCAACGAGCAGCCCCAACATCATACCGTGATAAAAGTTCTCCTTGAGCTCGTCTCTTGTATCGGCATCGCGAATGCTGATTGCACTGCTCATGATTTCATTCAGAATCTGTTCCATCTGGTCGGGCTTATTACGCAACATAGCCTGCAAAAATGCGAGACTCTGCCCTTTATTATGTGCGATGCTGTCATTAAACCACTCTCGCACCTGCCTCCGGAAGAGGCTGCGGATCTCTCTGTTTGGAATTTCAAGATCGTACCAGTCGATATCATTTTCATCCCGATGGATATCGGTCTCTGTGAGATAACCCGTTGCAAAAAGTATATTGAAAATATTATCTGAGCCTGAAGTGAGATTGCGATATGTGACTTCCGGATTTAGTGCCTTCGTGATCTTTTCTCCGGCGATCAGTCGTTCAATGTCATCTCTCGTACCTGGCGCCGCCGTCTCTATCAATTCTCGGACAATGTCATTGCCACTTGTATTGATCCAGTAATTCTGCGGTTCTGTCCGTCCTCCGGTGATGACATTGTTGCAATAACGAATGACATCCCAGGGGCAGTATACATCAGCACCGGCAAAATGAAAACCGTCGTACCAGTCCCTGATTACACCATGGAGATCATCGATTCCATAATAATGGAGGAGTTCAGAAACTTCGTCGTCGGTGAAGCCGAAGCACTGATTAAATTGGGGATCAGTGATGGAATCGACCCGCAGATTGTTCATCCCTGTGAAGATGCTTTCCTTGGAAATGCGGAGACATCCGGTAAGCACTGCAAACTCGAGTGCCGGGTTTGTTTTTAAGACTGCATCAAACATCCCACGGATCAGTTCAACCATGTTATCGTAGTAGCCGTATACATGTGCTTTATCGAGAGGCACATCATATTCATCGATGAGAAGAATGACCTTTTTTTTATAATGTTGCTTGAGCAGGATGGTCAGCAGCTTAAGACTGCCCATCAAAGTACTGTAGGACATGGCGTAATTGCCGACACCATCTGTGGAAGGACGGATCAGATTCTGATAAGCGGCATGCTGCTCTTCTGTCAACATGGGACTATTCTTGAGAAAATAGAATCGCATCGCTTCTGTGGCAATCGTATCCCGCATCATATCAAGGGCATGGGAAAAATCTGATCCGACGACATTTTTAAGGGAAATGCTGATCACCGGATATTTCCCCATGTGTTCTGCACAAAGGGATGCATCCTTTTTTATCGAAAGACCTTCGAAAAGATGGCTACAGAAGACATCCGGAGTAATTCCGGAAGAAAGCGATTCTTTGGAATCCGGCGAAGTGTCTGAAGAAAGATTTTCTTCGACATGGTATAATGCCTCCTCCGGCAGTTCAAAGAACCACTTCAGCATACTCATGTTAAGTGTTTTTCCAAATCTTCTGGGGCGCGTGAACAGAGTGACAGCGGCAGGGTTCTGTAAAAGCGCACGAATAAGCTCAGTCTTATCAATGTAATAATATTGATGCTGACGAAGCTGCGCAAAATCCTCTGTCCCGATCGGAAGAGGTTTTAATAAATTATTACCATCACTCCTCATGAATCTGCCTCCCGCACATTTCACTGTACCAGTATTATACCTGCCATTATAAATCTTTACCAGTGAAAAGACGCATCTGACAGACGGATACATGAAAATAATGGCATGATTTTAAGGAATTGCGTGAAGCTTCGCTTCGAGCTTACCAGGCATCGGAAAAGTATTTGCGATGTCGCAGAAAGAATTCCCGGGACTATTGCAGAAATGGTGTTGTCCCAGCCTGGCTTAGGCTTTGGCTGGGATCTTAATATTGATGAGAACGGAGATTGTGAAACATCGGCTTTTACGTTCGAGATGAACGAAAACGCTGCTGGTGCTGCAATTGGAATCAACACCTTCTCGAAGGAAGACTTCAACTGGATTTTCAGGGAGTGCGGAGCTGTCGATGGTGAAGTCAAAACTATGAAGGATGATTTCTTCCATGACAATGTTTATCTTTTTAATGCTTTCTCAAAAGAGGAAACCAGGAAGCTTTTTAACTATATTTACAGCAATCATTCACAATTAAAAAATTCCTGGTTTGATTCGGACTATGATTATAATGCGCTGGTGGAGGCATTGAAGGAGGCAGGCGGTGCAGGCGTCCGACTAATCTGCTATTCGAAGGACGGTGAAACACTTGCAGGGAAAGCCTTCATAAGAATGCGTGGAATGATTCCGCTCCGGGCAAGATCCCTGCTTCGAATGCTTACACCCGGCATCACGATCGCAGAGGTTCCGGAAACGGTGGATAGTCTGCAGGATGCAATAGCGTCGGATTCCATAAGCTGGGAAAGCTTCTGTGGATGTATGGACGATATGCTTCAGATTTATATGAATGCTGCTATCATACAGAGTAAGAGGGAGAAGGAAGCTCGAACTGCTAATGCGAAGATCTCGGGAGAAAGACGGGATTATTTTTATGAAGATTATACATATGAGGATGATTTTGAAGAGGAAGAAGAGGATGATGACGAGCTGTATGATGAATTAGAGGATGATATGGATGATTTAAGCGATCTTTTGAACGAAGATGGTTCAGCAGATACAAGTTACATGGAGAAGCTTCAGAAGCTCATCGGGTTAAAGGATGTCAAGGAGCAGGTTCAAAAAATCACTGCATATGCCAGGATGAAGCAGGATTTCGAGAAGAGAGGCATCCCATCTGAGGCGATGGCACTTAACATGGAATTTACCGGGAATCCGGGTACGGCGAAAACAACCGTGGCAAGGATTCTGGCAGGTCTTTTCTATGAGATCGGACTCACAGAATCAGAGGATCTGGTCGAGGTAGGACGTTCTGATCTTGTCGCGGAATATGTCGGACAAACGGCGATCAAGGTTAAGGGCGTGTTTGACAGAGCAAAGGGCAAGGTGCTGTTTATCGATGAGGCCTGACATGGTTCCGGAACATATAAATATTTATGGTTTAGACTGGATTCACTTTTAAGTTGAATGCTTTTTGAACAACAGAATTGTATACTTAGCTTTGGAGAAAAGGCGCTATATTACAGGAGGCATAGAGTATGAGAATATCAACATTTTCTGAATATCGGTCAGAATTCGGAACATCACTTTCACTCGATGAATTTGAAGAGATTCTTCAAAAGATTTGCGATGCGGTTGGCGATGACGAGGATGGTCTTGAGCTCTTCCAGGAGTTGGAGGAGCAATCTGTCAAATATGCCAATATTCGCGCACGGTGGCATGCAATGTCCCTTCATGAAAAGGCCGAGATCGACGGTTCCAGAACGGCATGCCACAATGCCTTGATTGTAAAGGTACATCAGATCAAGAGATATCTTGAACTCAATGGCAAAGATGTAAGCTGGATGGATGAGCTTGGTGATACAGATGTTGATAAGGGAAATCGAAAGAGAATTGGTGATTTCGGTTGCTACATCGCTTTCATCGCGGGAATTGTTTCGAGATAGTCATACAAAAAGATGACTAAGCATTTGCAAATCAAGATTCGGATTTATTCTGACCTCGTTCGACTTCACCTGATTGGAACCTTGAGCTCTTGCTGGTAAAGCCCACCTGTTGTACATCAGGAAGCATGCCGATGAATCTTCCGAGACAAACGATGTTCATAAACATACCGAGGAGTTTCAAGGTATTCCTTTTTTATGTCAGAAATTTCGTGAGGAAAGAACAGCGGCTATTAAGATGAATCGTAACATAGACCAGATTCTTTCATGTGAATAAAAGCTTTGATAATCCTCTTAAGGAACACAGGGAATAAACATAGATAGAGTATGATTGAAAAATAAATCAAGCTAATACATTGTTCAAATAGAAATAGATCATATATTTGAAGGAGGCAGTATGTTTAGCGATGTATTAAAGTACATGCTGGATGCGGATCCGGCTTCTTTCGATGCTGAAGATGCAAAGATTGGAATGTATTGCAAGAGCAAAGAAGGTAAATTTCTGTGGGCAAATAAAGGATTCCTTGGTTATTTTCATTTGACACTTCCTCAGATTACCGGACAGAGAGAAGATGAGCTTAATCTAGCATTAGACAGTGATGCTTTGCGAAAAATCGAAGATGATGTTCTTATTAATGGACTTTATATCAAAAAGATTATCGATGTTGCAGCCTCCGGCACGAAGAGAAAAATTCTGGTGACGGAGTTTCCGGTCTTTGATAAAGGCAAAAATATTATTGGTTTGATGGGATATTTCATGGACATTACGCCATATAAACGTTTACAGGAAGCCTGGAAGGAAGATGCATTAACAGACGATCTTACAGGGCTGAAGAACAGAAAAGCGTGGAGCGATGTTGCGTCAGAACATTTGGAGCATCCCACAGTTGTAGCTTTCTTTGATATTGATCATTTTAAGCAGATGAATGATAAACATGGTCATGATCATGGAGATGAGCTCTTAAAGAAATATGCAGGCGCGCTTGAAAGAATATACGGATATGAGAATTGCTACAGATATGGCGGTGACGAATTCCTGGTTATAGCGGAATTTATTTCAGAAGATGATATGGATCAGAAATTCAATGAGATGAAGGAAGCATTGGTGAATCTCGATATACTCGGAGAGAAGTTTTCTATCAATACTTCGTGCGGATATGTATATAAATCACCTAAGTCGATACCTGAAATAGAAGATATGATTAAAAAGGCGGATAAGCAGTTATATCAAGCAAAAGAAGCAGGCAGAAATCAGATTATTGGCATGAAAATGGAGGACGAAAATGAGTCTGCAGATTGAATTTCTTGATGAAAATCCGCTATCGACACTAGTGCCGGTTCATACACTGAGACCAGATGAAGTATGCATTTTTGTGGATAAAAGTCGGCAACATCTTAAAAACCATAGGTTTATGGAAGAATCGCTAAAAGCATGGAAGAATCAACTGAAAATTACAGATAAGTTTTTGGATATTACAAGCCTTGAGGATATAGAACGTTCGATAGAGGAGATAGTCCACAAGCATCTAAATGATAAAATCTATATGGATATAACAGGCGGGCCGGAGCTTATGACAGCGGCAGGTTTAAAAATTGCCTTTAAGTATGACAAAGTCATTCCAGTATATTTGAATCCGAAGTCGAATTGTTTAATAGATATTCAAAAGAAAGAGAAGAATGTTCCGTGTGTTCCAATTAGTCTGGATGACTATGCTCTTGCCATAGGTGCCGAACGTATCCATACAATTGATGATGACATATCTAACGAAAAGAAAACCTCCATTTGTTCGATGTCTGAAATCCTGATGAAGGATTATGTAAAGTGGAATATCCTTAGTAATTACATTGGCGGTCATTATCTTCCGGATGTTGATTATGTAGACATACCCAACACAGTGACGGTTGGAAATAAGAATTTTCGGGTTGCTGAAATGCTCAATGCATTTATTCGGTTTCATTATCTTGAAACTCCAGCACACTTCCGATACAGATTTGCATCAGAAGAGGCTAGGCATTGGATAGAGAAGGCAGGCACATGGCTTGAAATGTATATTTATTTTAAAGCCAAGGAAACATTTGGAAATGCGTATACCAGCGTAGAATTTGACTGGAATAGCGCTGACAATAAGACTTCACCAGATAATGAGATTGATGTTATTACGATGAAAAAATCTCATCCAATATTTATTTCCTGCAAAATGTGTAGGTTAAGAAAAGAATTCGTTTACGAGATCAGTGCAGTAGCGAAACGATTCGGTAATAGCAATGCCATTCCTATCATTGCTACAACCTACAAGTTAACGAATAGCCAGCAGGATCTGGAGATTGAAAATCGACTAAAATCGATGAAGGTAGGACTGATTTATGCTCCGGACTTTTATGAATCAGGCAAGACAGCTTCAGAAATATTTAATACAGCAATAAATTCTGTCGCTGAATAGTTGATTATGATATTTTATAAGCAGGAAGCTCCCGTCAAAGGGAAACTTCCTGTCTTTCTTTAATGGCTTTTTGACATAAATCAATGGTTTCTTTGCTTATGATGCCTTTTGCGACCATATCATTTACCCAGAGGTTTAGAGAATTAATGGTGTTGGATAAACTACCGAGTTCATTCTGCATCTTTGTGAATTCCGGAAGTTCATAAGAATCAATTCTGCCATCCTTAGTGATATCAATAAGACGGTCCCGGCTCCGACTTACGGTGTTGATACCTGATAGAAGTTCAAGAATGATGGATTCCAGGGAGCCTAATTTTAATTCCTGTACAGTACTTTTACCAATTGGACATTCTTTCGCACAGTAATGATTCGTAAGAGAAGGAACTTTATAAGCAGCTGCCATAGCTACGACATCCTCAGGCTGTGGCAGTATTTTTTCGCTTTCGATTTTTTCAATGCGGCTTTCTGACACACAATCCATGACTTCAGCAGCCTTTGCACGTGTAAGATCGGCTGCTTCTCTTGCCTCTTGATAAATGTTTTTATTCTCTTTAACGGATTTCTTTCCCATGTCGGAACCTCCACGATTTACTGCGTTATCCATATTATAGATATCCTTCGAATATTAAGAAAGTAGATGTTTTATTTTTTCAAAAGAAGAAAATTAAGAATGCTTAACTGATCAACCTGGACATATATTCCGCAGCCATCCAAGCTTAGAATATAGACATATATAACAGATACAAATTCGGAGTGAGTAAGCGTCATCACGGGTAAAGTATCATTCTGGATATAAGCATTATTTCTGAAGGGAAGGAAAATCTATGGAAACAAATATCGAAGTGGAGAGCGCAAACGGTGTACGCGAGGTTTCTATCTATACACATCATCTCATGAAACGGCATGTCTATATTTCCGGTGAGATCAACCAGCAGTCGGCGGATGAGTTTCTTGCGAAGCTGCAGTTTTTGGAGGAGGAACCGGACAAGCCGGTTCTTCTTATGATCAATAGTCAGGGTGGTGAGGTTAATGCCGGGCTTGCTATGTATGATCTTTTGCAGGCAACACCGCTCACAGTTTATACCTACTGTTATGGTCGAGCGGCCAGCATGGCTGCAATCCTTCTTGCGGGTGGGCAGAAGGGCAGAAGGTTCATTCTTCCAAACAGCGAGGTGATGATTCATGAGCCGTTAATTGCCGGCGGTTTAGGTGGTTCGGCGACTTCCATTCATAACCTGTCCGAGTCGATACTGAAAACGAGGGACAAGATGAATGGGATATTGGCAAAACATACGGGAAAGTCGATCCTGGAGATCAATACGGCTACGAGCTTTGATCATTACATGTCGGCAGGGGAAGCTGTTCAATTTGGAATCTGCGATGCGGTCCGTGAGAGACCTGTGATGGAGGAATAAGAAAATGATGGATGACTTTTTTAACCCACGTATGAGAAAGCATGAGCCTGAGAATATCATGATTCTGGGGGAAGGCCAGACGTATAGTCTTAACTGCTATGAAACAAAACTAAATAATAATGTAATGGTCGTCGGTAGTCCCGGGGCTGGTAAAACACGTGGCATTGTCACACCGAATCTATTGCAGGCAACTGGCAGCTATGTCATTTCTGATCCGAAGGGAAGTCTTTATGAGCAGTGGAGCAGAAGGCTTCTTGATGAAGACTACGACGTTTATTGTGTTGATTTTACACATCCGGAAATTTCGACGGAATATAATCCATTTCGATATGTAAGGACAGATGAGGACTGCCGGAAAATGGCGCATGTCCTGATGGATTCTGGAGACCGAACATATGGGGATGATCCCTTCTGGCAACAGTCCTCTGAGCTTCTGGTTCAATCCATGCTCATGTATCTCTTGACCTATCCCATGAAGGAAAGGACGTTTCATAATTTGATGACGCTGATAGGTATGTGGGATCCGGGCAATCATGATGCGAGCGAAGCCACACTTCCGATTGATGTCATGATGGAGCGGCTTGAAAATAAGGATGATAGCACGATTTATCGGTTATATAAGAAGGTAAGGGCAGCTGCTGACAAAACGCTGCGCAGCATCCAGATTACCGTCAGTGCACATCTTTCTGCCTATGATACACCGGCACTTAAGCTGATGATGGATGGTGAAGGTATAAACTTTGCAAATATCGGCGCACAAAAGGCGGCTGTTTTTGTCGTTGTCAGTGATACCGATCGTTCAATGGATACCCTTGCAAATATTTTCTTCACGCAGGCGATGCAGGAGCTTTGCAAGGCGGCCGATCTTAAGCCGGAGCATAAGCTGGATATTCCAGTCCGGTTTATCATGGATGATTTTGCAACCAATGTGCGGATCGCGGAATTCCCGCGGATGATCGCATCGATCCGGTCAAGAGGCATCAGTACGATGCTGATGGTGCAGGCGGAATCTCAGTTAGATAAGGGCTATGGAGATGATTCCGGTACGATCATCGGAAGCTGCGATACCTATGTCTATATGGGCGGTAATGATATCGAAACGGCAAAGCATGTGGCCGAGCGCTGTGATCAGCCGCTGCGGAAGGTCCTCAATATGCCGGTTGGAAAGAGCTGGATCTTCCGACGTGGACAGGAGCCGGTGCTGACGGATACGATTGATCTTAATTCCTATCTTTCCAGGAATGAGCAGGAGCTCGGGCTGTAAATGTTACAGGCGGCCGTCGTAAACTGACGTCTTCGACTATAGAGGTTGGACAATTCCTGCATCTGTCCTTGTTAAACTATCCGTTGAATGCATTACTGCTCAATTTTCATATAATTAAGAGTGAAGGAATGTATCGTTATTAAAAAGGAGGCGTCGATTATGCCGACCGGGAATCTGTATCCGGCGCTTTGGTGAGTAGATTGGAAGGGATAAGAAATGAAGCTATATATCAGTGACCTTCATTTCGGTCACGCAAACGTAATAAACTTTGATCACCGTCAGTTCAGCGATGTCGATGAGATGGATCGATTCCTTATTGATAATTGGAATGCACGGGTGCAGAAGAATGATGATGTTTATATTGTCGGGGACTTCGCATTCCGTAACGGGAAGGATGCGGTCTGGTATCTTGACAAGCTTCGCGGGCATAAGCATCTGGTCATTGGTAATCATGACCATCATACGCTTATGAATCATCAGGCGATGGAGCGATTCGTCACTGTGGATAAGATCATGCACATCAAGGATGGAGACAAGCAGATCGTGCTTTGCCATTATCCGATTGCAGAATGGAATGGATACTTCCGCGGAAGCTGGCTGATTTACGGGCATATCCATGGAAGAAGAGGGAAGGCCTATCAGTTTATGAAGACAGAGGAACGCGCACTCAATGCAGCAGCGTGTATAAACAACTATATGCCTTGCTCCTTTGAGGAACTGGTAAGGAATAACAGGATCTTTCAGGAGTCAGAAGGAGATGAAGCTTCGACTGGTGAGATGAAGACGCAGGAAGAGGATGAAGACACTTAACTATAAAGACGAGATCTATCACATTCACACGGAACGATGCGGTCATGCGACGGGTTCTGATCGGGAACTGATCGAGGCATGCATCGAATGCGGGATGAAGGTAATGACGGTCACAGATCATGCACCGTTTCCAGACGACCCGTTTGGAAATCGGATGCAGTACATCGAGCTCGATGAGTATCTTGATACCTATGCGAAGCTTAAGCAGGAATACAAGGATGACATCGAGATCCATACCGGCCTGGAGACGGAATATTTCCAACAGTTCGAGGAATACTATCAGAGTCTTAACAGAATTTCAGAGCTTGATGCAGGACTCCTTCTCGGACAGCACATGTATTACGGAAACAATGCTTACAGCTTTACGTTCGACCGAGAGTACCTTAAGCTTCATGAATATGAGGGACTGGGACAAGCGGTCGTGCAGGGGATTGAAAGCGGGTATTTTCGGAGAGTCGCACATCCGGACAGGATATACAGGAGATACGGTAGTTGGGACGATAACTGTGAAACGATGGCTGTGAAAATAATAGGAGCGGCAGTAGAAAAAGGAATACCGCTTGAGATCAATCTTCACTCTGTTGAAAGAAAGCAGTACCGCCCTGAATTCTGGGAGCTCGTAACAAAGGAACAGGACAGCATCATCTATTATGCACCGGATGCACATAGTATAGAGGATATCCGGAAATATACTCCGAGAATTGAAAAATTCCAAAAGTCAGAAAAGGCAATATAGCTGATGGGCGGTGAAGGAGAATTTTCTTGTAGTAAAGAACGGAGGCACTATGATTTACATCACAGGAGACTGCCACGGAGAGTTTCAACGATTCGACATACAGATTTTTCCTGAGCAGAAGGAAATGACTAAGGATGATTTCTGTATCATTGTCGGGGATTTCGGCGGTGTATGGGATAAAGACGCGGAGGGCAGTCTTGAAAGGCGGCTGCTCGATTGGCTCGAGGGCAAACCGTTTACTACTCTTTTCGTTGATGGCAATCATGAGAATTACGACAGACTGGATGCCTACCCTGTTGAACAGTGGAACGGTGGAAAGGTCCATAGGATACGGTCTTCCGTAATCCATCTTATGCGGGGACAGATTTTCGAACTTGATGGAGTCAGCTTCTTTGCGTTTGGAGGAGCCAGAAGCCATGATATCGACGGAGGAATCCTTGAGCCGGATGCTCCTGATTTCGAGATAAGAAAAAGAAAAAATGAGAGTAACTGTTCA
>Ga0256406_1006237_pt1 | contig 12078 bp, 15 predicted proteins | sample RumenRJG_03DNA_FD_185986 | JGI IMG/M metagenome (GOLD analysis project Ga0256406, IMG submission 185986) | Bovine rumen microbial communities from Lethbridge, Alberta, Canada - RJG_03 | ecosystem: Host-associated > Mammals > Digestive system > Stomach > Rumen | place: Canada: Alberta | collected...
CGGTGTATCGATCAGGGCCCAGTTCTTTCTCCCGATCGTAAATGGACGAATGGCGATTTCTGCCGCATTATTATCCAGCGGCACGGTTGGATCATCCAGGAATACTCTCAGGTACCTTTCCTGATTCAGGGCATAGGTAAAAGCCTCCCCGATGAATCATGATTTTCCAATGCCAGTTTCCTGTATCTCTTTGATCGCAGATAGGGATCATCGCAGAAGGCAAAGGACTCTGCCATTTTCTCCAGCTTACTATATGTGTGTTCGATATCATCCAGAACAGCTCCCGCTGCGGAAGGGATTCTCAAAGTATTGACAATATAGCTGATGCATTGATCGATCTGGTGCTCTGTATGTTCCGGAATCGCGAGCTTATAAGCCATAATTCTTTCTCACATCAGCCAATGCCTCTCTGGCCTCTCTGGTTTTTCCGCCCCTGATCTCGTTTTCGGAAATCTCCAGTTCACGGTAAAGCTGCTCCTTCTGATATATTTCCTCATAGGCCTCCATGCTCATCAGTACCATATCGCCATATCCATTCTTCGTCACAAAAATAGGTTCAGAACTCTTATGGCACATTTCAGAAACTTTTGCTGTATCTTTTAAATCCTTGATGGGAATGATTTGTGGCATATTATCACCTCACTTTACTGTCGATCATGACATATTTATACCATAATTATATGTATTCCGCGATGCCATCTACACTTCCAAAACTGACTTCAAATCGACGCAAAGTAAAAGGCAGCGGCCGCAAAAGCCACTGCCTCATATTTCACAGCAACACTATTTTATTCGAGCTCGATTGTTCCAGGCGCATGCTGGCAGATGGAAGGATTCCAGAAAATTGATATTTCCTCATTCTCATATGTCTTGAATCCCTGAGCTTCAAGGTCTGTTCTTCTGGACATGGCTCAACCTCCTTATGCTTTACTTTTCCCAGGAAAAATCTACCAGGCTGATAGCCATTTCCTTCGTTCATGTTCCTTTCGCTGTTTCCCGCCCGCTCATATTTTTCTTTTTCTATGATTGTGGCCGGCACATCCGCTTCGCGGTGGAAGCATTATATCCTGATCACCTGGTATTGTTCCTGTACAGTACGATTCTTCCAAGCACAAGGCAGATCACCGCGATTACAAAGGAACATCCTTCTACTACAGCCAGAGATGTTATGGCTCTGTACTGATACATGGCTGCCGGTGCATCCACCAGGGCATGAAGAAGAATCGCGACCGGATAGAGCCAAATCTGTTTCCGGTTTCTTGCCGCCGTATATACGAGCATAGAAAGACCAATGTGTATCATCATGGCAGAAATGCGTTCAAACATGGCAATTCCTGCTGTAGCAAACGTAATGCTTTGTGCGTTAGCCAGTATTTGTGCCGTTGCCTCTGCAGTGCCGATTTTCACTCCGCCAGCTGCCAGAAGCATGGTCAGATAAGATACTCCCAATATCAGGATTACTTCCATTCCGCCGTGCCCGATTCCATATGCAACTGCGCAGGAATTTTTGTTATTTTTGCGCAGAAGCACTTTGAATCCAAACAAACGACCGGTTTCTTCAAAAATGCCAGCCGCAAATGCCGCATACAAAGTATACAGAACCGGTGAAGCCAGTATTTTTGATGACACAGCATTCCGGCTTCCCAGACATACCTGATGCATAAGATTTTCCAGCACCATGGCAAACAGAACAAAACAGAGAGCTCCAGCCGCAAAGGACCAGACGGATTCTCCCGTACGACGCTTCCACCAGATCATCATCCCAACCGGAAATGCGATAGCGAAGACAAAGGTAATAATCAGAACAACATTTCTGCCCATTATCATGATGCTCTCCCTTTACTCTTTATTCTTTCTATATCGTATCATCCCAAAACTACACATACACATCATCCTGATCCTCCGCAATAAGATGATAATCATGTCGCTAAGCAATAGCACCGCAAATCGCCAAACCCGGTCCTGTTCCTTGTGGATCCTTGTGGAGGCGTGATAGACACTCCCAACGCTGAAGCCTGTGGAAGTGTCAAAGGAACATTTTTCTTGAATCATTTTCTAAGCGTAAAACCCTTCGCCTTTGATTTAAACTGAATGGAGGCCATACTAAAGAAGGACTTAAAAGACCGGATGATCCTTCTTGGCAAAGACGCATCCGGTCAGGATATTATCGTGCAGAGAGATCTGCTCAGCGCGTATCTGATTCAGCATACGAATGCAGACGGCATGCATATCAATAAAAGGTCTGCATATGACGATTTTCAGAATTTCAAATCAAATCAGGATGCGGAAGTTGACCGCCTTCATAAGACTGGACAGCTGTCCTGGTATATCAATTGATATAAGATTCAAGCGCCGTAGTGACTACGCCGGCGTAACAGCGCAAGGCACAAGTGCATGACAGGTCATCTCCTTTCAGGAGACGGCCGGGTCAGAGCAGCACATTCCATACGGAACAGCCTGCGCAATGTGATGGAATGAACTATCTGAAGCGTGTGCATTACCCTTGGTAATGTGAACATACTGGACCATAGTGTTTTCCAGAACCCCCTGGCTTCAGCCATGGGGAGTAGTCAGGCTGACATCAGAATAATCGAGCCCCGTCCCCTGTCCTTTTGGTGCAGCTTCAAGCAAACGCTTCACATTTGCTCCGCCGCCGCAGCCCGCATCCAGAATCTTTGCGTCCGGGGCAATGGATAAATGCCTCAGCCCCCACACGGCAAGCTTCGCATGCGTCCCGCAATTCATCCCCTTAGCCATCAGCTTCCCGCCAAGTCCAACCGGTTTCCTTGTATTCTGCAGAAATGACATCATAACCTCCACGTTTCTTTTGTTAGTATTTTCTAACCAACAGAGAAAACGCAAAAGGCAGATCTCCGCGAGGATTTCTGCCTTTTTTCCTGTTGTTTCTTTACTCGTGCTTCGTCGTTCCCTGCATGCCGCGGGCGGTCGCTTCTTCCATGGTCTTTTGACCAAGTTCCGTCAGCTCCGTCGTATCTTCACTCGGTGTATAGCCGGCATTTTCAGCCGCATGTGCACCGGCCAGACGTCCGGAAGTCAGCGAGAAGCCAAGGCCCACGCCTTCTACATCCTGGTAAGCACCGTGCGAGATACCCGAAACGTTGTTCCCGGTAGCGTACAGGTTGCCGATCACGCTCTGATCATCGCGCAGAACTTCGAGCAGCTCCTTCGTATTGACGCCGCCCAGCGCCCCCAGAACACCGGAATGTCCCTTCGTCACATAGTACGGGCCTTCCTTGACCGAATACACCAGATCTTCCTTGTCCTTGAAGAACTCCTCATCGTAGCCGTTTTCAACATACGTATTGTAGTTGTCGATCGTCTCCTGCAGATCATCCGCATCGCAGCCGATGAATGCCGCAGCCTCTTCAATCGTATCGAAGACGCCGCCTTCACCCGCAGCCGTCAGAGCATCAAAGCCTGCATTCCATGTATCGATATCCATCGGCGCATGGTAAATTGTCGGCTCACCGTTTTCATCCACAATCCCGTGCTGATCCCAGTAATGGATCCAAGTACCGGTGTTCTCCTGGCTCATATCCGTCCAGCGGTCCACCGTCGCCTGATCAACGATCGTATAAGCAACACCGCCCTGCGCAACAACCGCACTCGAGAAGTGAACCGTATCCTTGAGCAGGTCTTCGTTCATGAAGCGCTTGCCTTCGCGGTTGACCCAGAGAATCGGTGTATTCAGCGTCAGCTCAGAGACCTTCTCATCCGCATTCATCGTCACAACGCCATGGTTCATCGTAAGCAGATCGCCCTTGGCAGCGCCGACGTTCCACATCATCTCAAGGCCCGGCAGCTCAGCGCCCGCCATCACCATCGCATTGTTATAAACCTCTTCGCCAAGCACTTCCTTCATCAGATCCGGATTGTTGGCAAACGATCCCGTCGAAACGATCGTGCTCTTTGCCGTAATCGTCAGGGTGCCGCCATCGGCCTTCGTGCAGACAGCGCCGGTGACATTGCCGTCCGCATCCGTCGTCAGAGAGTTGGCTGTCGTATTGTAACGGATATCGACTCCGTTCTCATCCAGCGCATTTCCGATGTATGTAAACGGATCTGCATTGTTCCAGCGATGATATACAACCTCGGTATCGAAGTGCGCAATCTGCTGCGCCGTCTTCGACAGGAAGAAACCAACGCCATGGTTCAGCATATAGCTGACTGTATTCTTCGCTTCCGAAATGAAGGTACGGATCAGCTTCGCATTGCCAAGATCATCGTTGCTTTCCTGGAAATGGTTGTACCAGTACTCTTCATCCGTCGTCTCACCATCTTCACCATAGCGGTCCTTCTGCTCAACAGAACCGACAGCGAACATACCCTGTGCCGCATTGCCCATTCCGCCGATATGATCCGTAGCTTCAACGCCGATGACCTTGGCGCCCGATTCTGCAGCTTTCAAAGCCGCAACGGAACCTGAAGCACCGACCCCGATCACAAGCACATCGCACTCCGCCGTCTCATCTTCGCCACTCGCAGCCGATGTCTTGGCAAGGTTGTCAACATCGAAGCCTGCCTGGCTCATTGCGTCCTTGGCAGCTTCACTTGCACCATTGCGCGTCATCGTAGCGCCGCTGGCAACATCGATGTCCCAGGTCTGACCATCTGTGATCTCCTGAGCCAGCGTATCCGCCGCCTTCTGACCATAATCGGCCGACTGCGTCGATGCGTCGACGACGGTATTCGTAATCTTGCCGCCCTCAACTGTGATCGTGACCGTGACATCCTGTCCGCCGAATCCCTCTGCCGAAGCCGTGTAGGTACCATCCTTCACGTTCGATGCAGAAGAAGCTTCCGCAGAAGACGATGCCGAAGTGCTCGCGCTGCCGCAAGCTGCCAGAGAAACCGCTGTTAAGCAGGCGAGAATTGACTTAAACCACTTTTTCATGTCTCTTTTCCTTCCTCCGCATGAAAGTATAGAAACATGTTCATTTGTTCACAATGTTGTCAGCTTGTCCAAAAAGTGTCGGTTTCTTATATATCAACGGTTCTTTGTGATAGGATTTCAATCATGAACAAAGTTTCCTTTACCACTGCCGAAACCGGCACAACTGACTGGCTCACTCTCCTTGCCGTCCAGCGCCAGACAACGCTCAGCCTCGATGATCATGTCTTCCGCATGCATGGGCAGGATCTGATCCTGGCCAGACAGAATGAGCGTTGGCAGGCAGTGCTGGGCGGCCCTGTGTCTGTTGTCCTTTATGAACAGGGCTTTCAGGATGAGCTGATGGAATCCCAGCTCATTGACTGCCGCATCATCTATGACTTTCTGCATACCGATCACCCGCAGGACGAACATCTCTATTTCCGTACCAGGGGAACGACGGAAGTCGAGTATTTCATGCGTCTGTTGCTGAAGGAGGTGCAGACGGAATCGATGTATCAGGAAAAGATGATCCGTCTGCTTACCGTAGGCCTGTTGACGTGTCTTGATCGTACCCGGGACAATACGCTGATCGTTCCGGATTCGACAATGGTTTCCAAAAACCGTTTTGGACGGATCATGAAATACATCGGCGACCACTACACAACCGTCACGCTGGAAGAAACGGCACAGCGCTTCGGGTACAATCCCGACTATCTTTCGGTGCGCTTCAAGCACATCACCGGCGTCTCGTTTACGGAGAAAGTGCGGTCCATGCGCCTGGATCAGGCGGCGCATATGTTAATGACAACGGAGATGACGATCGAGCAGATCGCATCCGCCGTCGGCTTCCATGATAAAAGCTGGTTCATGCATTGCTTCAAGCAAAGCTATGGCATGACACCAGCTCAATACCGTCGAACCAATAATCAGGAATGCAGAGCTTCCGCTCCCATTCCGAAGTAAACCATCAGGATCCGATCCTTCCCGTTCATATCCTTGAGAATTTCAAACTGCGCCTCCGGCAGCTTTTCCTGCACCAGCTTCGTGATGCCTTCCTTCTCGTCCCAGCCGATTTCAAAGGCCATCATCGAACGGGGCTTCAGAACTTTTCTGCAATCATCAAAGATGCGGCGATAGAAGAACAGCCCGTCCTCTCCGCCGAACAGTGCCACATGTGGCTCATAGTCCGTCACACTGCGCTCCATCTTTTCATGCACCGGAATATACGGTGGATTGGACACGAGAATGTCCAGCTGCGCATGTTCATCGATCAGCGGCTGGCACATGTCGCCAACCAGGAATTCGACGGCGGCATCGTTGATTTGTGCATTCTCCTTTGCGACGGCAATTGCCTTTTCCGAGATGTCCATCGCCTGCATGTGCAGCCGCGGTTCCTCTTTGGCCAGCGTAATCGCAATCGCTCCGCTGCCCGTACCGACATCGGCCGCTTCCAGCGTCCCCTGCGGAAAAAGATGATCAATCTGTGCCAGCACATGGGCACACAGCTCCTCCGTCTCGGGGCGGGGAATCAGAACATCGCCATTTACGATCATCTTATAGCCATAGAACCAGGAATAGCCAAGCACATGGTTCATCGGCTCCCCGGAAAGAATTCTCTGCATCCCGGCATCAAATGCCCTGCCCAGATCTTCCGGCATTTCCTCTTCATAATGCAGATAGAGATCGTAGCGTTCCCGCTGCGAAAGCTCTACCAGATAGGCCATGACCGTCTCTTCAGGAATATCCTTCTGACGGCACTGTTTCTTATAGGCTTTTACCGCCCTGGAAAATGTTGTCACTGCGCCGCCTCCTCGAGTTTGCGCTTCTCATCTGCAGCCGCCAGCGCATCCAGAAGCTCATCGAGCTTTCCTTCCATAATGCGGTCCAGAGAATTGGTCGTAAAGCCGATGCGATGATCCGTCACACGGTTCTGCGGATAGTTGTAGGTACGGATCTTTTCCGACCGGTCGCCGGATCCGATCTTGGCCTTGCGGATTTTGCCTTCCTCTTCGTCTTTTCTACGCTTCAGTTCCTCATAGACACGGGTCTTGATCAGACGCATCGCCGTCTCGCGGTTTTCGATCTGCGAACGTCCTTCCTGACAGTTGACCGTAATGCCTGTCGGCACATGGACAATGCGCACCGCCGAATCCGTCTTGTTGATATGCTGACCGCCGGCACCGGAGGCACGATGTGTCTCAATCGTCAGATCCTTCGGATCAATCGTAATATCGTCATCCTGCGCCTCGGCTGTCACAAGTACAGTTGCGGTACTGGTCTGGATACGGCCCTGTGACTCGGTCTTCGGAACGCGCTGCACACGGTGCGCACCCGACTCGAACTTCAGCGCCTTGTATACATTCTTTCCCTTGATCGAAAAGATGATCTGGGAAAAGCCGCCGGCCTCCGACTCCGAAGATTCGAGCACTTCGATCTTCCAGCCCTTTGTTTCGGCGTAACGCGTATACATACGGTAAAGATCGCCGGCGAAAATATTTCCCTCATCGCCGCCGACGCCGCCGCGGATTTCCATGATCACGTTATGATCATCGTCCGGATCCTGAGGAAGAAGGAGATGCTGAATATGTTCCAGCAGCCCGATGCGCCTGGATTCAGCTTCATTCAGCTGCTCTGCGGCCATCTCCTTGATCTCGGGATCATCTTCCAAAGATGCGGCCGTCGCATCATCGACCTCCGCATCCAGTTCCTTTAACTGCCTTCCAGCTTCGACAATGCCTTCCAGCTGCGCCGCCTCCTTGGACAGCGCCGTCATCTGATGATGATCAGCCAGCACGGCCTCATCCTGCAGACGGGCATTGATTTCCTTATATCGTTTCTCATCTGCGGACACTTTGGCGCGCAGTGCTTCTTCGTTCATCATCAGCTTCTGTCATCCTTTCAGATCGCGGATTTCCTGCTTGTTGGAATATTCTCTGGTCAGCTTGCGGATCGCCTTGCTTTCAATCTGGCGCACCCGTTCACGCGTAACACCGAATTTCTGACCGACTTCCTCAAGCGTCTTCGGATTTCCGTCATCGATGCCGAAACGCATCTTCACAATTTCACGCTCACGCGCATCCGGCAGACCTTCCACCATCGCACGTACAGCTTCGCGCATCGAGCTGTTCGACGCATATTCCGCCGGGTTCACAGTCCGCTTGTCCTCGATGAAGTCGGACAGCGTACTGCTGTCTTCTTCACCGGTCGGCGACTCAAGCGATACAGGCTCCTGCGCAATCTTGAGCACTTCCTCAACATGTTCCGCCGTCATGCCGCCGCCGACACGCTTCGCAATTTCGGCATAGGTCGGCTCACGGTTATTTTCCTGCGTCAGCTCACGCTGCGCACGGCGCACCTTCGTAATCTGCTCTCCCATATGTACCGGCAGACGGATATCACGGCTCTGATCCGCAATGGCACGGATCATCGACTGCTGAATCCACCAGCTCGCATACGTACTGAAACGGAAGCCGCGGTCCGGATCAAACTTCTCCACCGCGTGCATCAGACCGATGTTGCCTTCCTGAATCAGATCCTGAAACGCCAGACCACGGTTCTGATATTTCTTGGCAATCGAGACGACCAGCCGCAGATTACTTGAAATCAGTTTCTGACGCGCCTCTTCATCACCATCCCGCGCCCGTACCGCAATATCATGTTCCTCACTGGCCGTAAGCAGAGGCACCTTGCCGATCTGCTGCAGATAGTGGCGGACCGAATCCCCCGTTCCCGTACGCCGGTTGCGTTCAACATAGGCATCCGGAACAACATTCCCGTCCACAGACTCTTCCGAATCTTCTTCGGAATCCTGCGAAGATGATTCATCCACCAGAGCCGCCTCCTCAGCGTCACTTTCCTCGTCTTCCGCATCATCCAGGGCGTCAAGTTCGTCTTCCACAGAATCCTTTAGATCAATCAGAATACCGTTCTCTTCACACCAGTTGAAAAGATCGTCTTCCTCTTCCTCGGTAAGACGCAGCTTTTCAGCCTTCATCTGAAGCGCATCCTGATCGATGCTTTCGCCTGCCTGGCTCTTCTTCAGTATTTCATTTTTGAGATTTTCAAGTGCCTGCCCTTTGTCCGGGGCAACATTGGGATTCTTAACCATGAGCAACCCCCTTCGCGCCCCCTATTTTATCATATTTGTATCCGCATCAACCGCCGACAGCGGCACTTGTACATGCAAGCGGAACAATGGCTCCGGATCAGCGATACCGCTTCTTTTCCTCGGTTTTCTTCATGAACCCGGGCTGCTTCTCCTGCCATTCGGATCCTCTTCATGATTTCCAGCTGGCGACGCATTTCTCCTTCATCATCCAGCGGATAATGCTTCGCCTCCAGGATCCGCTCGATTGCATGTCCCGGATCCAGTGAATGATAGGGAAGATACACGTCTCGCAGCTCCTTTCCCTTCACAATCCGGTACACTTGCTGAGAAGAAAGGCGATACGTGTAGCTGAAATAGCGATACAGATACCCGATCCAGTGCATTTCATCCCTTGAAAATTTCACCGATCCGTAGGTTGACGCACCATACTGTTCCTCGATGTCATCCAGAAGATCCTGCGGCTCATACATCCGATAGAGAATCGCTCCCGAATCCAGCAGCTGCGCAGCCTCGCTCTTCATAAATCGGCGGATGAATATTTCCGAACTCGTCCCCACCTTTTCGACAGAAAGCTCAAACGTCTCTGCCTGAATTCTGCACAAGAGCAAACCGTTATGATCCATTTCCCTTACAGCCTTCATGCAGGTTCCTCCGTATCCTTCAACAGTTCATCAATGTACTTCCCTTTCCCCCGGTACTGGATTCGGGCGAGTTTGACTTTATCGCTTCCCAGCCTGGCCTGATCCTCTCTGATTTGTGCGTAGTATTTTCTTTCGTTAAGCGGAAGATAGCAGCGCTCAACGACACGGATCCGGGAAGCAGCTCTTTCATCCAAAAACACATACTGTGCCCCAGGTTTGGTTGCCGCAAGGCAGTGCTTACACTGTTCATCGGTGATTTCGCCATCAATGAATGAGCGGATCATCTGATACATCTGATTGTCTGCGATCGGCGCAATCACATAGTCACAGGACCTGGATTCTCTCACCAGTTTCACTACCGTCGGATGATTCTCGTATTGCTTCAGCGCCCCTCTGTAATAAACATCCACCAGTTTAGCTGGTGTTTTTTCACAATACGGGCTCTTAAGCCCTCATATTACTGGCTGCGCTCAGAAGCGCATGTACGATCCGCCACTTGCAATCCGTCACTTCTTCCCGTCTAACGGGTCGCCAAGATCAAGCGTCAGCTGGTCCGCGGCTCTGTCCTCATCAAGTTGATGTGCAATATATTCTTGTATCTTCTTCGTGTTCTTGCCAACTGTATCCACGTAATAGCCGTGGCACCAGAGCTCTCGATTTCGATACTTGTATTTCATGTTTCCCCACTTCTCATATATCATGAGACTGCTTTTTCCTTTCAGGTATCCCATGAATTGAGAAACGCTGTATTTTAGTGGTATTTCTACAAGCATGTGCACATGGTCAGGACAAACTTCTGCTTCCAATATATTCACCCCTTTCCATTTGCACAATTGCCTCAATATCGCTCCTATTTCCGCTCTTTTCTCCCCATAGAATACTTTCCTACGATATTTTGGAGCGAAAACGACATGGTACTTACAATTCCATGTTGTGTGAGATAATATATGGGTCTCTGTCATATTTTCATTTTCTGTTTTTGCAGTTGGCGGACCGCAAATTCATTATAGAAAATACGATAGAGACTCATCGGTAAACCTTTACTGAACTCCCGGACTATCCGGGAGTTTTCATATAACAATCAAATCCCCTGTCACAATGGGCGACAGGGGATCAATCTTTCTCTCCAGTTGCAACATCAGGAAGGCTCGAACAAAGAGATTAGTCTGTTCCCGAAGAATCCGGGCTTCCAAACACACAGTCCAGAACGATACCTGCGAGCATACCAACCGCAATACCCACGCTGATGTCGATAGACTCAATGGCAGAGCCAAACGCTACTCCCAGCATCATACCGATCGCGATCCAGAAGCCAAGCGAATCTTCCTTATTCAGCTTTCCAATTTCCTTAATAATCTGCGGCGTCTTTTCTCTTCTGCCATCACAGGTTCCTCCACCCTGAGTGTAATGGGCAGCCTGCCGCCAAACCAGCAGAGGATCGTAAAAGATGTGTAAGAAATGCTTCATTGAGCACTTCCGCACCCTATTAACTATTAAGAAAGAAGTGGTATGAAAAGCTTTTTTCTCATTGCCGGTTAGCTTGAGCAAATCGCTTTGTGAATAATCATAGATCAGGTAGGATCTAGTCACAAGGTAGTACCGCATCAGCAGCGGCGCTTCAGAATCCTTTGAACCATGCCTGCAGAAGCGGACCACCAGAAAAGGAGATCATTTATGATTACATTTAAGCCCACATATCAGCTTTATATTAATGGTACTTTCCGTGACGCTTCCGATGGTCGTACCATCCCTGTCTACAACCCATCCAATGGCGAAAAACTGTCTGAAATTGCGGCAGCCACCAAGTCCGACGTTGACGAAGCCGTCAAAGGCGCATGGAAAGCATTCGCCTCCTGGAAGAAGACAACGACAAAGCAGAGAGCAGCGATCCTGCGCAAAATTGCCGACGTCATTGACCAGAATGCGGAAGAACTCGCCATGATCGAGACACTGGATAACGGAAAACCGATCCGCGAAACACGAAACATTGATATTCCGCTGGCGGCCGATCATTTCCGCTACTTCGCAAGCGTCATCGAAGCCGAAGAAGGAAGTGCAACGGTCCTCGATAACCGTTATCTCTCTCTGGTTCTGCGGGAGCCGATCGGCGTCGTTGGTCAGATCGTTCCCTGGAACTTCCCCTTCACGATGGCCGCATGGAAGCTGGCGCCGGTGCTGGCGGCAGGTGACACGACAGTCTTCAAGCCTTCGAGCATGACGTCACTTTCGGTTCTTGCCTTTGCGGAAATGACGAAGGACATTATTCCGGCCGGCGTCTTCCAGGTCATTACCGGCAGCGGCCGCGACGCGGGACAGGCGATTCTGGAACATCCGGATCTGCGCAAGCTCGCCTTCACCGGTTCGACGGAAGTCGGCTACACCGTCGCCAAGGCGGCAGCAGACAAGCTGATTCCGGCGACACTTGAGCTCGGCGG
>Ga0256406_1006238_pt1 | contig 12077 bp, 8 predicted proteins | sample RumenRJG_03DNA_FD_185986 | JGI IMG/M metagenome (GOLD analysis project Ga0256406, IMG submission 185986) | Bovine rumen microbial communities from Lethbridge, Alberta, Canada - RJG_03 | ecosystem: Host-associated > Mammals > Digestive system > Stomach > Rumen | place: Canada: Alberta | collected...
TTGCTGTTGACAACCTTGCGGGCTGAGAAGAGCAGGATGGCGACGATGATGATGAGCACCACGATGCCAACGGCTAAGAAGATCAGGGACGAGAGCGTGATGCGGTCGGCAAAGAGCTGCAGCCACTGCCCGGCGATGACCCAGGACAGGATGAGGCCGACAAGGACGGCGGGCAGCGAGAGCCGCAGCACGTCGGCTACGAGCATGCGGAAGATGTCGCGGGCCGTGGCACCGTTGACCTTGCGGATGGCTATCTCCTTGCGACGGCGGTTCACTTCGTCGGCGGTGTAGCCGATGAGCCCCATCAAGGCAATGACCAGCGCGGTGACGCCGGTGGCAAGAGTACCCGCGCGGAAGCCTTTGGTACTGCGATACTGATCAACGACGAGGTCGGCATAAGGCACCACCTTCACATCGCGGTCGGGCAATAGCTGTTTCAACTGCTGACGGGCCCGGTCAAGGTTGTCGGCGGTGAGGTCGCTAAACTTCGCAAGGATATATCGGGTATCGTTGTTGTCGTGGAAGATCACGCTCGGGCGGAGCTCTCGGTTGAGCGATGAACCGATGCTGACATCCTGATATACGCCGCATATCGTAGAGAAAGGATGCAGGCTGTCGGTGTGCTCGGAGACACAGATGTGTTGCCCGACGACGCTGCCCTGGCGGTGAGTGGTGGTGTGGAAGCGCTTGACAAACGACTCGCTGACCATCACCTCGCTCAAGTTGCTGTCGGCAGGCTCGGTGAAGTTGCGGCCCTCGACGACCTTGATGCCCATGAGCTTCAAGTATCCGTCACCGACACCATACAGGTCAGCGATGTTGAAATACTCCGTGTCGTCACCCGGCAGGTAGATGTTGTTGCCACTGGTCCCCTCGATAGGTAATGTCGACGCCGTCGTCACCTGCTCGATGAAGGGCAGGGAGCGCAACGAGGCCATGGCCTGTCGTTTCTGGTCGGAGGGTGCCTTATCCACGGTCACCATGGCGAGGTGGCTGTAGTCGTAGCCCATGTTCTCATGCGTCACCTCGTGGTACTGTTGTTGCACGACGGCGAGGAGGCTGAACATCATGGTCACCACGAGAAACTCCACCGACAGCATGATGAGCTTCCAACGGCGACGTGCCTCATGCACCCCACGAAAAGCTGCTGTCACGGGAATCTTGTTATAGACATAACCCGGCACAAAGCCACCCACAAAGATGATGAACAGGCAGATGAGGACGAGAATCCACGAGCCACGGCTGAGCATCATCGTGCTGATAGGCGTGGAGATATATTGCTCTATCGTCCCCTTGCAGACGAACATCAGTGCCAAGGCTAACAGAATGCCGATGAGCACGTGGACGAGCGACTCGCTGATGGTGATGCCGTAGATGGTGCGTCGCCCACCGCCGAAGCACTTGCGTACGGCCATCTCGCGGAAGCGCATCACCACATTGCCCATGACGATGAGCAGGTAGTTGACCACCGTGGAGACCAGGAGGATGATGGCAAGCAGCGACATGATCCAGCACATCGTCTTCACCTGCGGGTTGGAGGTATAGTCTTCGGTAATCTGTGTGAAAGAGTAGTCGAACTTCACCCCGGCTTTCTCAGCCTCGGCATATTCGCTGTGCTGAGCAATCATCTTGCGGACATTGGGCTTTAAGTCGGCAATCGTCGTCCCTTTCCGCAGTCTAATGAAAGAAGAGAAGCGGTCGGTGCCCGTCCAGTGGTGGACGATGTCCCAATCGAAGACTTTCAACGTAGTGGGCAGCGACACGATGACATCAATGTCGCGCAGGTTGGAGTTGTAGGGAAAGTCGTCATAGACACCCCCGATGATGAGCTTGTAATCGTAGTCGCGGAGGTCGAAGGCCTTGCCCACCACGTTGCCGCCGATGCGCTCGGCCATTGACCGACTCACCACGCAGTAATAGGGTCGGCTCAATCCTTCCTTGAGGTTGCCCTGTAAGGTCTTGCGGGGAAAGACATCGAAGAGGCAGCTGTCAGCAGCCTTGATCTCGTCGATGGTGAACTGCCGGCCGTCGATGGTTGCTTTCACGTCACCCAGCATGAAGGTATAGCGTGTGGCGGCCTCCACTTGTGGCGACATGTCCTTGATGCCTGGCGCAACGGCTCCCGAGGTAGAGGACCACTCGTTATACTGTCCGTTCTGCACGATATCCTCATTGATGGTGTAGGTGCGCTCGTGCCCGGGGAACCACGTCTCGACGGTCTGCTCGAAATAGACTTCGCCGATTAGCACCGCCGACACGGAGAGGCCAAAGCCTAAGCAGACAATCTTGGCCAGATTGTGCTGGCCACGCCGTGGCAGGTTCTTGATGGCATTGATAAAATTATTCATAGCGATGATTCTGTTATTATTCTTGCTTGATATTGTTCACTGGGTTCTCATTGCCGGCCTTCCAACTCTGCACGAGTACCGCGAGCCAACTGATGATGAAGACTACGGCACCTGCCACGAGTATCCACGGCCACCAGACGGTGCGATAACTGAACTGCGACATCCAGTGTTCCATGAGCCACACTGTCAGCGCGCCGCCGATGACAAAGGCGATGGCGACATACTGTATGAACGTGCGGACGAGGCGGCGGCGCACCTGTGCGCCCGTGGAACCGAACACCTTGCGGATGGCTATTTCCTTGGCTCGTTGCCCGATGTAATAGGTGGCCATGGCCACAAGGCCGAGCATGGAGATGAGGATGGCCATAAAGGCGAAGAGGGTGACGAGGTGCGAGGTCTGCTGCTCACTGTGGAAGTTGTCCTGAATGATGCGGTCGGCAAACTTTGCGTCGTCGTCGGTCATCTCTTTGTGGAAGGCCGTGTGGTAAATATCCCCAATAGTATTGTAGGCTTCATGCATGTCGCCTTTCACCTTGACGGAGATCGCCCAAGGATTGTCTACATGCGGCTGAATATCGATGAACATCGGGTGATGCTCGCGCTGTATGTTGTCGATGAGGAACTCGTTCATGCGTCCGCCGTAGGTATCGAGCGTGTCGGTGCAATAAAACTGTTGCTTTCGCAGTAGCTCTTCGGGTCGCATGTTCATGATGTTCTTGATGGCTACCTCGGCCTCGCGGTTAATGTAGAAGTGACGTGTCTGTGGCTTGCTGCCGTCTTTCAGCGTGAGGCCATAGACATACATGAAGTACGGATCGGCAACGAAGAACTGCATAGAGACACTCTTGCCATTGAAAGTCAGTGTATTGTTGTTGCCGCCGTCCAAGGGCGTACCCATCGAGGCCGACACCGCACTGACGCACGACTCCCGCCGGAGCAGGTCCATGAACGTGTGGACGGCGTCGGGATGACCACTGTCGAAAGTCGTTATCACAAGCACATTGTCCTTGTTGAAGCCCAACGGCGCATTGACAAGGTGATGTAACTGTGCTAACATGACGAGGGCACAGCCCAGCATTGTGATAGTGATGATGTTCTGGAAGACAATGAAGATGCGGCTGAGCACCATTTTGGTCTGGTGGACGAAGGTGCCCTTAATGATTTCGATGGGTTTCACGCGCGAAGTGATAAGGCCGGGGATGATGCCCGACAGCGTGCCGATGACGGCGATGAGCAACAGCGACAGAGCTATGCACGCAGGGCTGAACAATCGGGAGACTTGCAGCGTAGTGTCAAGCTGGTGGCCCATGACCGGCGCAAAGACCATAGCCAACAATAAGGCCACAAGCCATGCCACGAAACAGAGTAACGTGCTCTCGGCCACGAGCTTGGCAAAGACGCGGCTCCGTGTGGCACCAAAGAGTTGTCGGGTAGCCATCTCACGGGCACGTCGGCCGGAGAGGGCTACGGTGAGGTTGATGTAGTTGGTCACAGCAAAGAGCAGGATGAGCAGCGTGGCTACCATCAGAATATTGATAAGCGTGGGATTGCCGCGGCGCGTGACATCATTGCCTTGGTCTATGTTAGAAAGATAGAGATGAGAGAAAGGCGTGGTAAAGACCTCGCATTTCCAACTTTCTGTATTAAAGTTGGGCCAGAATGTGCTGATGAACTTGGTCAGTTCACGCGACCTGCCGATGAAGGAATGCCCGGGGCGCATAAGCAGGAAGACGCTGCTCCCTAAGAAGTTGATGGCTCCCTTAACAAAGGCCTCGTCGGTGTTGGCCATATTGTACAATTTGGCCCGAGAGAAATTGGTCAGCATATCGGTATGACAGAACACGGTATTGTCCAAGTCCTGTAAGATGCCGGTCACACGGAAGCGTATGGTGTCGTCGATTGTCACGGTCTGCCCCATGGGATCGGCCGAGCCAAACAGCTTGCGGGCGAAGCTCTCGGTGAGCACGGCACTGTTGTCGGCGGTCAGACAACTATTGCGGTCGCCCTTGAGCAACTTGTAGTCAAAGACATGAAAGAAAGTGGTGTCAGCACTCAGTAAGGATGCTGACAAGTAATCACCGCCGCAACTGACCCAAGTGCCGTTATGGCATACGCCACAAGCACTCTCTATCTCTGGATAGTGCTTGCGCAACTGCGTTCCCACATAGTGGTGGATACCCTCACAAGCATCGGTGCCATCAAACGACATGCCCAGCGCTTCTATCCGGTCGGCATTGGCCACCTGCCTGTCTATGCTCTTCTCCTGCCAGGTGTAGAGGCCGATGAGCATCACGAACATCAGCGACACGCTGAGGCCAAAGAAGTTGATAAGGGTGTAGCCCTTGTTACGGGAAAGGAAAACGAAATAGCTCTTCATCATTTTATCTTCAGTTCTTTGTAGTCCTTGTAACTCTCATATCCACTCACGATGACGCGCTCGCCGGGCTCCAGCCCTTCCAACACCTCATAGTACTGCGGGTTCTGTCGTCCGATGCGTATGTTGCGGCGATAGGCTTTATGGCCGGAGGCATCGAGCACGAAGATCCACGAGCCGCCGGTGGTACTGTAGAACGTACCCTTGGGGATGATGATGGCCTTCTTCGACTCGCCGAGCTGCAAGTCGATGTAGTAGGTTTGTCCCGTGCGGATGTTCTGTGGGCGGGCGCCACGGAAGATGAAGTCAATCTTGAAGCGGCCGTCGTGCACCTCGGGATAGACCTTGCGCACCTCAAGGCGATAGGTTCTGCCGTTCTGTGTGAACGTGGCGGCGAGTCCGCTGTGCACGCGGTCGATGTAATGCTCATCGACCTGTGCCTCCACCTTATAGTCGCTAAGGTCGTTGATGACGCCAATCTTCTGTCCCGGCGTGATGCTCTGTCCCAACTCCACGTCGAGCAGTCCCACCTCACCGTCGATGGTGGAGCGCACATTGAGCTTGGCCTTACGCTGGCGCACGAGCTCGACGTTGCGCTGCATGGACGCGAGGTTGTCGCTCATCTGGTCCATCTGTGCCCGTCGCATCTGCGCGCTCTTGCTGAGCCGCTGACGGATGAGTCGGTTCTTCTCCTGGGCCAGTTGGTAGTCTTCCTTGGCCTTGAGGTAGTCCTCGCGCGAGTTGAGCTGCTCACGCTGCAAGGCGGTCTGATGGCTCAATGCCCGTTTCTTGGTCTGTACGTCCATGGCATACTGTGCGGCCTCGGTGCGGTTGTTGAGCTGGTCCTGCTCCATCGACAGTTGCGTGTTGCGCAGCATGTCCTGCTTCTCGGCGAGCTCGCTCTCAGCGTTGAGGATTTCGAGGTCGAGGTTGGAATTGCTCAACCTGACGATGACATCGCCCTTGTGCACCTTCGAACCCTCGTCGACGACCTTCTCTACGACCACACCGCCCTCTTCGGGCGAGATCTGCACCACCTGGATGGGCACCACATTGCCGTCGAGGCTGACGTAGTCGTCGAACTGCGCGTCGGTGACCGTAGCGATACTCAGCCCGCGCGTGTCGACTTGCAGCGTCGAGGTGAAATTGCCCAAGGCCAGCCACACCAGCAGGGCAATGACCAGTATGCCCCCACCTATCCACGGCCAGTACTTCCGTGGCACGCGGTATTTCTTCTGTTTGATTTCTATATCCATATTGCTATACTCAATAACTTCTAATTCTTAACTTCTAACTCACAATTCCTAACTCCTAATTCCTAACTCCTAACTCCTAATTCCTAACTCCTAACTCCTAACTTCTAACTCCTCACTCCTCACTCCTCACTCCTAATTCCTAACTCCTAACTCCCCTGTGATGTAATAGTTGACGAGCCTTGCCTTCAGTGCCAGCATCATTTGGCTTTGCAGCAGGAGCAGACGGCTTTGCAGCAAGGTCTGCGAGGCTGTGTGCAGGTCGAAGACGCTGAGCATGCCTTCCTCATACTTGCGATCAGAGAGGTGGTGCGCCAACGAGTCAGAGGCCACCTTGCGCTGCAGCTGCTCCACCTCGCGGGCGTAGCCACGGTAGTCGAGGACGGCCTGCAGAGCGTCGTCGTGCTGCTTGCGGCGTGCGTTCTCCACATCAAGGCGGGCTTCCTGCCAGTCGGTCTTAGCCCTTCGGACCTTGTTCCACGACGAAGCATTGAAGATGGGTATGGAAAGAGAGAGGTAAACATACTCACCCATGTTGTTGTGGAACTGTGAGCCGAAACCCTCAGTCCGCCCGCCTGCAGTGAGATTTTTGTAGTAGTTGGTTGCTACGCCGCCGCTTAGCGTGAGCTTGGGCAGGAGCGCAGCACGCTGTATCTTCCACGCCAGCCGGGCTCGTTCGGCAGCAGCCTCGGCCACTGCGACGGCAGGACGGTCGGCAAGGAAGTAGCCGCTCGCAATGAGACTGTCGCAGGCCCGGCGGTTGGCGGGCAGCATGACAGCGGCAGCGACATCGACAGGCAGGCCGGCTACCAGGAGCGTGTCGTCGGTGGGATAGTTCATGGCCGTCTTCAGGTCGGCCAGAGCCTTGTCGGCAAGGTTGCGCTGGTGCAGGAGATTGTACTCGTCCTCCGCCACCTGGCTCTCTACTTGCACCACGTCAGGCCGGCTCTTCTCGCCGAGGTCGAACATGCGCTGCGTCTTTACCAAGAGCGCCTTTGAGTCACGCAACTTCTCCTCGGCGAGGGCGATGGTGCTGCGAGTGTAGACGGCATCGACGTATTTCTCCATCACGCTCATGGCCTTGTCGTCGCTGGCTTTGTCAATGGCGCTCTGTGCCGAAGCTCTGTCGAGGCGGGCCTGCCGGAAGGCGTTCCAAGTAGCACCGCCGTCGAAGAGCGTCACAGAGGCGCCGAGAGCATAGTAGTTGTTGAACGTGGTGACATTATTATAGGTATTGGTCTCCGGGTCGATATTGCGGCCCCAGCTGTACTGTCCGCTGACCTCGGCCGACACCGAGGGCAGGAAGTTGAGCAGCGACGTGCGATAGTCGGCGCGCTTCTGCTCCTGCTCCAGTCGCTGCCGCCGCACCTCGGTGGCGTGCTCGCGGGCGTAGGCGATGCAGCGGTCGAGTGTCCACGCCTCTTGTCCGTGAACACTCAGGGCCATCAGCAACCCCGACATAAGTATATAATGCTTCGTTTTCATACATTAAATACAGTGCCAAAGCCGTGCCAAAAATGCAAGTGGTTGATAAACAACTAAATAGTAAAAAGCCTCTTTAGAAAGGTTGTCTAATAATTGGACAGAGGGTGTATAATAGTTAGACACTCATTACATTTCTGCAATTTTATTTGCAGATATGAAAACTAAAAGCTAAATTTGCAGAAACAAAGCCATAAGCATGATTATCGCTAATAAGATATTACTTGATGATTTTGTACAGAGCCACGCTCAAGCCTTAAGACCAGTCAACAAATGGCTCATACAAGTTTCTGCCGCAAAATGGGAGACGCATGCAGACCTAAAGCATTACTTTCCATCGGCAGACTATGTAAAGAATGGCAGATATGTTTTCAACATCGGTGGAAACAAATATCGCATCGTAGCAGTGGTCATTTTCATTGGGGGCGTAATAAATGTCCGCTTTATCGGAACTCATGCTGAATATGACAAAATAGATTGTGCAACTATATAAAGGTAGGTATTACGATGGAAGGAAAGATAACAACTCAAAGAGAATACGACGATGTGCGAGTACGTGTTGAACAATTAATTAACGAGGCGACTCAAAAAGGCATGATTGAACCTGAGATGGACAATGAGTACACTCGTGAGATTGCTCAGCTCAGTAAAATGATGGCCGACTATGAGGACAACAGTCTTGGACTGCAAACTTTACGCATCAAAAATCCTTTGGTTCAAAGCATTGAAGACTATAGCTACGCACACAATATGCGGCAAAAAGATGTCGCATCAGCATTAGGTATCAATGCATCTGTATTCAGTCAGATTATGAATGGCAAAAGGAAGATAACATTATCCATAGCCAAAAAGTTACATACTGTCTTAGGCATCGATGCTAATACCATATTGGAATATTCTTAAACGAAAGTAAGTAGCAAAATGAAACACGGTACACTGCTTGTCGTGGATGACAACCGCAACATCCTCTCTACGGTGAAGATGGTGATGGAGCATACCTTCGAGCATATTGTCTGCATGGCCAGCCCTTCGGGACTGCTCACGCGGATAAGGGAAGATAAGCCCGATGTGGTGTTGCTTGACATGAACTTCCATAGTGGTATCAACAATGGCAACGAGGGATTGTATTGGTTGCGTGAGATCAAGCGGACGCAGCCGCAGACCGCTGTTGTGCTCTTTACTGCGTATGCCGATATTGAACTGGCCGTAACGGGACTGAAAGACGGTGCCGCCGACTTCATTGTCAAGCCCTTTGACAACCAAAAGCTTATCCAGACGCTTACCGATGCCTGCAAGAAGACGCAAAAGAAGGGTGCCTCGCCTCATACTCCGTCGGGCATGATTTGGGGTACATCGGCCGTCATGAATAAGTTGCGCGACATGGTGGAGAAGGTTGCCGCCACCGATGCCAACATTCTTATCACGGGTGAGAATGGTACGGGTAAGGAGGTGCTGGCCAAAGAGATACACCGCTTGTCAAGGCGTGCCGACCGGCAGTTGATGTCTATCGACATGGGCGCCATCACCGAGACGCTGTTTGAGAGTGAGCTCTTTGGTTATGTGAAAGGTGCCTTTACCGACGCCAAAACCGACAAGCCGGGTAAGTTCGAGTTGGCCGACGGCGGCACGCTCTTCCTCGACGAGATAGGTAATCTTAGCTATCCGCTTCAGGCCAAACTACTCACGGCCCTGCAGCGTCGCACCATCGTGCGCGTGGGTGGCAGTAAGGCGATTCCTGTCGATGTGCGTGTCATCTGTGCCACCAACAGCAATCTTGATGAGAAGGTAAGAAACGGTGAGTTTCGAGAGGACCTGCTTTACCGCATCAACACCATTCATCTGCACCTCCCGCCACTACGCGAGCGCAAAGGTGACATTATGACGTATGCCAATCACTTCCTCAGCCGTTATGCTGACATCTACAATAAGAAAGACTTGCAGTTTGCCCCCGAGACACAGGAGCGCATCTGTCAGTTGCCTTGGTACGGCAATATCCGTGAGCTGCAACACGCGGTGGAGAAGGCCGTGATCCTTTGCGACGGCACCACTATCCAGCCATTTGATATCGAAGGAAGTGCAACAGCCGCACCAAAAGATGAGGCTCGTGAGATTCAGCGGTTGGACGACATGGAATGTGACATGATTGCCAAAGCCATCCGACAGTGCGAAGGCAATCTCTCGCATGTGGCAGCGCAGTTGGGCATCTCCCGTCAGACACTGTACAACAAGATGAAGAAATACAATCTTTAAGGCTTCTTTTCCTGCTTATGAACACAAGTCTACTGCTGATTATCGCCGGTTGCGTCATTGTCATACTGCTTGTCGCCGTCATCGTGTTGTGGTCGCGCAACGTCAAAATGGTTCATAAGGTGGAGTTCCTCTTTCAGGCCATCGACAGCGGCGACTATACCTTCCGCTTTTCGGAAAGTGGCGATAGCCGTTTCGTCAATACTACGCTCAACCGTCTCAAGAAAATCCTGCAGCACGCGCGGGATGAACAGATTGAGAAGGAGAAATATTTCGAGTTTATTCTCAATTCTGTCGATACCGGTGTCCTGGTGGTCGACGCAGCGCGCGGACTGGTGCTGCGCTGCAATGCCGCCGCCCTCAAGCTTCTGAACCGTGACGTCATCACCCACATCAACCAGGTGAAGGATAAGCTCAAGAACTTCTCCGTGCACGAGACGCATACGACTCTCAACGGGAAGTATGTGAACATCATTGCCATCAGCGACATCTACAACGAGCTCTCCAATCAGGAGATTGACGCCTGGGTGCGGCTCATCCGCGTGCTTACTCATGAGATTATGAATACGCTCACGCCGGTCATCTCGTGGAGCGAGGCCCTGCTGCCTTCTGCAAGCGGAGAACAGCAGAAAGGATTGGAAACCATCTTCCAAGCCAGCAAGGACTTGATGAAGTTCGTAGGCAACTACCGTAAGTTTACGCATGTGCCTACGCCTGTGCCCAAGCTCTTTTATGTAAAGCCTTTCTTGGAGCGCATGGCTTTACAGACGCGGCATCTTATCCAACCGGATGTCACCATCAACATTGAAGTCTCTCCCAAGGATTTGCTGGTCTATGCTGACGAGAGCCTTATAGCCCGCGTGGTGAGCAACCTCCTGAAAAACGCGGCCGAGGCCACCACTTCCGGGCAGCATATCAGCCTGCACGCTTTTTCCGACAATGACGAATCCGTGGTCATTGATGTGTCAGACGACGGTGAGCCCATCCCGTCCGACGTGGCCCAACACATTTTCATCCCCTTCTTTACGACCAAGGCCCAGGGCAGCGGCATCGGATTGTCGATCTCACGTCAAATCATGCGTGTCAGCAACGGCTCGCTGGCCCTGCTGCCCTACGGCAGCGATGGCGTCACAACCTTTCGGCTGAAGCTGTGACCGCTTGCCCCTTGTTATCCGTAGTCTCATCTATCGTCTGCCTTTCTTCAAATGTTCGTCACAAGAAGGAAATGATTTCGTCGCATGTTGCCGTTTAGCCCATTTGACCGTATCGTTTAACGCATAGATGGACTATCCAACTCCCATGTGATGGCCAAATGATTCTTGTAGTTGGAAAAAATCACGATTTGAACCATTATGGACTTGGAGGATGTGTCTATTTTATTTAACTTTGTGATTGAAATCTAAAACAACTTAAATGCAGAAGACTATGAAGAGACTACAATCATTACCTTTGGCAGTTGCTACACTGTGTCTATGTGCATGTTCGTCGGGCGGTACCGACATTCCCGACAATCCCAATCCTCCGCAGCCTTCCCGTTTGCCGATAAGCATCAGCACGAGTATGGCCAGTCGTGTTTCAGACACAGGCTTTGACAATGCCGACCACATCGGACTCTATGTTGTCAACCACAATGCTGACGGCTCGTCGCAATCACTGCTCTCCAAGGGCAACCATGTGGACAACATGCGCTTCACCTACAGTGGAACGTGGACGCCCGACACGCCAATCTATTGGGAGGACGAGACCACGCATGCCGATTTTTACCTTTACTATCCCTATCAGGCCAGCATCACTGATGTCACGTCCATGCCTGTAACTACCAAGTCAGACCAGAGCTCGGTCGACAACTACAAAGCCAGTGAGATTGTCGTCGGTTCCGCGCTCAATGTGGCTCCCACCGCACAGGCCGTGTCTATTACGGCACGCCATCTGATGAGTCAGCTGGTCATCCGCGTGGCCGCCGGCAATGGCTTCACGACCGAGAAGCTGGCAGCAGCCCAGGTGGCAGTGAAGGTCAACGGCGTAAAGACGCAGGCACTCGTCGATATAGCCCAGGCCAAGGTGTCGGCCACCGGCGACGTCACCAGTGTGACACCGCTTCTCACCAATGGCACATACAAGGCACTCATCGTGCCGCAGACCGTGGAGAAGACCAACCTGATTACCGTGACCGTTGACGGACGCGACTTCAATCTGCCCAAGGCCTTCACCTTCGTGGGTGGCAAGAGCTATCAGATGACCGTTACCGTGAGCAAGACAAGCAATGGCATCAATGTCAACATCACTGACTGGGACAGCGACGGCACTGACTATGGAGGTACTGCTGAGTAAACGCTGATTGTTGAATCTTTCGATGAGTATATGACTATGAAA
>Ga0256406_1006239_pt1 | contig 12076 bp, 16 predicted proteins | sample RumenRJG_03DNA_FD_185986 | JGI IMG/M metagenome (GOLD analysis project Ga0256406, IMG submission 185986) | Bovine rumen microbial communities from Lethbridge, Alberta, Canada - RJG_03 | ecosystem: Host-associated > Mammals > Digestive system > Stomach > Rumen | place: Canada: Alberta | collected...
GATTTGTAGCAGTTTTGTAGCGGCCGAAGCCCGAACGAGAAACGAGCCGTTCTCTTTCCACCCCTGAACTGCGGAAACGCGAGCACGGGCAATTCCTCTCACCAGATGCTACTACCGAGTGGGAATAAAATTTCGCACAAAGCACTATTCCACACTCCAACCCGAAACACAACGAAACCGCAGGTCAGAAGTGGTGTGTTCGAGAAATCGGCACACCACTTCGCTCTGAAAGAAAGCACTCCTTTCGGGATTATTCGTACCGGAATTCGTACCACCCCAGCGCCACCATTCACGGCGCGGGGCACTGAGAGGAGATTAGAAAGATGATTAACGAAGCGAAGATGAACGAACTCACCCAGGCCGAGGACATGGCGTACTTCCGAGCAGACCTCTGCTGCTACTCGCCCGAGAGCTACAGCCTCGAGGAAAAGAAGGAGATCTGCAACGACATGATGAGCGCGAGCAAGGCCGTGCTCGACGCCATGCGCGAGGACTTCGAGCAGCTGCCCCCGGATGCGAGGGCCAAGCTTCTGGACATGCTCTGCGCATCCGGAGTCGAGTCGCCCCAGTGGTGGTGGGACGTGTTGGTTGGTGAGGGCGACCCGCTCTACCGCGAGCTCGAGCCCCTGCGCTAGTTCGGGTTCACATTGGCACACGGAGAGCCGCTCGTCACTGCGACGGGCGGCTCTCCGCTTCTCATTCGTCCTCATGGCGGTCGTGGATGCCCTTGAACATCTTGAACACGGGGACCAGCGGCAGGAAGAGGATCAGCAGCAGGAAGCACGCGACATCACCCAGGAGCCAGCCCACCTGGTCCGCTATGAAGGCGAGTCTGCGCCTCATGACAGCATCTCGTTCACGCGTGACTGCACGATCGAGTAGTAGGAGCCGAGGCGACGCCTGCGCTCCTCGCCGTTGCCGTAGTCGCCGCGAATCACGGCCCGAGCCATCGCGTCGACGTCCATGGAGGTCGAGCTCGAGCCCGCACCGAGAAGAATCTCGTTCACGCGCCGTTGCACCGCGTCGTAGTTCGAGCCAAGGCGCCGCCTGCGCTCGTCGCCGTTGCCGAACTCGCCCGCGATCACCCGCCTGGCCATGGCATCGACATCGATACCGGAGCCGCCGCCAAGCAGGATCCGGTTCACCTCGGCCTGGACCTCGTCGTAGCGGGAGCCGAGCGCCGCCCTTCTTGCATCGCCATTGCCGAATTCGCCGGCGATGACCCTCTCCGCAAGCTCTGACACGTCGCCGGAGGGCGCACCAGAGCCGGAACCACCCGGCGCGCCGCCAACGTCGGCCTTGCCGTTGTAGTGGAGGATCCCGTCCCAGCTGCCGGAGTAGTAGTCGTGGACCCAGCTCTCGCGCCCGGTCTGGTCGCCGGGCTCGCCGTCGATGCCGCCGGTCTCAGAGATCGAGAACTCACCGAGGAGGTCGGCCGTGCCGTCGTTGCGGATGCACATGGCCGTGTGGTTCTCCTCGTCGAGGTAGATGTCGCCGCGAGATGCGTTGAACGACATGGGCTCCCAGGAGAAGAGCCCCGAGCCCATGAAAATCTCGCGCATGCCGCCGGTCCAGTTGTAGCGCGTGATCAGCCCGTCGTAGGCCGAGCCCGCAAGCGCCAGCTCCCAGGCCTCGCAGACGGCAGATGAGCAGTCGCGGTCACCCTTGGTCACCTTGATGGTGCCGGCGTCGGTATTCACGCTGCAGTGTCCGGAGGTGCCGTGACGCCCAGGTTGTGAGTATCCGTGCTCAGGGCAGGAGCAGAGGTGCTCCATGATTTGTGCCGCCACGTTCGCTCTTGAGATCGTCACGGTATCCGCCTCCTTCGTGCCAGCGGAGGCGCCGGCCATAGCGCAGAGCCTCCGCCAGTCGTCGTGCGTGCCGTAGAAGAGGTCGAGGTCCAGGTGCCCGCCGTAACCGGGAATCCGCCCGGTTCCCGTGTACTGGAAGATGAGCGGCGAGTCCCAGGCGCCGAAGTCCCAGCCGTCGGTCCAGGGCTCGCTTACGAAGCCCGTGTCCTCGTAGTTGGGGTACTGCGCCACCCAGAGTGGATAGGTCTTGGCCACGGCAGCCCAGTCGTACGAGAAGAGCACGCTCTTGCTCGTGTAGATGCCCGGCGTCACTCCGGTCTTGGCCTTCACGCGGTCCAGCCACCTCTTGGCCCAGGACGGCCCCAGATCCAGCGCGTCGGCTTCCCAGTCCAGGAACGGGATCGCCTTGCCGACGTAGGGCTTGAACGCGTCGATGAAGTGGTCCGCCTCCGCCTCGGCGGATCCCTCGTAGCCCCGGTCACGCGCGTAGTGGTAGCAGCCCAGCAGCTTGCCGGCTGCCAGGGTGTCGTTCGCGTGCCGCTCGAAGCACTCGTTCTTGTAGCCAGCGCCGCCGGTTGCCTTCACGATGACGAAGTCGCAGGTCGCCATATTGCCGACGACTAGGTCGTCCTGCCAGCTCGAGATGTCGATGCCGTTAAGCCCCACGGTTGGCACCGCCCTTCGGGATGACGATGTCCTCGTCGCCCCCGCCGAGAGCGGCCATGATGGGAGAAAGGACCGCCATAACCAGAGCTACGACCAGGCCCCTCACGCTCGGGTCCAGGACGCACCAGCCCATGATCAGGTCGATGTTGGCGATGACCACGCCAAGGACACCCTGCACGATCGTGCGCGCCAGGCGCCAGTACCAGTCGTTGCTTGCCAGAAACTCGTTCATGTCAGCCCACCTTTCCCTTCAAGGACTCGATGTCGTGCTTCGCGACAGCCATGTCCTGTTCGAGTTGATAAGTGCGCTCGAGGACCTGGTTGTGCTTCTCGACCTTTGCCGTGAGGGCGTCCAGCTTGACCTCCATGACGGCCCGGCTCTTCGAGTTGGAGAGGATCACCCCGACGAGGGTCACCACCCCCGTGATGCATGCGACGATGATTGACTCCATAAAGAACTGCCTCCCAAGGTTCGTTGTCCGTCCTCGGGAGGCATCGTCCTATGGCGTCACAAGGTGGCAGCAGATAGGCTGCGCTGCGGCAATGGGATGAGAGGCAATATGCGATAAAATGTGTCAGTTGGTGTTTTCTGTTGTTTATAAGCTCGCCTACATGACAAGGAGTGAGTGCTTGCATGAGTAAGAAGGGAAAGAAGATTCTGTTCGTCGTCGGAGGCATTGCCCTGACGGCAGCGGCATTCGTGGTTATCCCACCGGCCATTAACAAGGTCTCTCGAAAGGTCTACCGCGCCCAGAACGACACATCCGACATCGACTTCGACAACATGGGCCCCGAGGTCGTGCGCAAAGAGCAAGATACGCAAGACGAGGACTAAGCCATGGAAATCAACACTGACCAGGTAGTCCAAGACTGCTTCAACGCCATCCGTGAGAAGGTTCAGAACCTCACGACACTCAACATCATCGTCGCCGGCAAGACAGGCGTGGGAAAGAGCACGCTGATTAACAGCGTATTCCGTGAGAATCTCGCCGAAACCGGCATGGGTAGGCCCGTCACCACCCATATGCGCCGCATCACCAAGAAAGACTTCCCTCTGGTGGTGTACGACACAAGGGGCTTCGAGCTGGGCAAGTCCGTCCAGGAAGACGTCAAAGAAGAGGTAATGAAGACCATCAGGGACGGCCTTGCCTGCAACGACATCAGCAAGGCTATCCACTGCATCTGGTACTGCATCAACGCGGCCTCCAACAGGATTGAGCCGGAAGAAATCGAATGGCTGCGAGAGCTTGGCGCAGAGAACGAGATGACGCAGGTCCCCATCATCGTCGTGCTGACCCAGTGCTTCTCGAAGAAGAAGGCCCAGGAGATGCGGAAGGCGGTCGAAGACGAGAACCTCAACGTCGTGCAGATCGTTCCTGTTCTGGCTCAGGACTATGAGATTGACGAGGAGTATGTCGCCAAGGCGTTCGGTCTCGACGTGCTGATCAGGGTTATGTCTGAGGCCCTGCCGGACGAGCTGCTCGACACCCTGCAGAACCTCCAGAAAGTGTCGCTCGACGAAAAAACTAAGCGGGCACAGGCAGCCGTGGCAACGGCTACTGCGGCTGCGGCCGCCGCAGGGGCCACGCCGATCCCAATAGCTGACTGTGCCGTGCTCATACCTACCCAGGTCGCAATGATCGCTTCGATTGCAGTCATCTTCGGCATCGACATCAACAAGACCGTACTTGCCAGTTTCGTATCAAGCGTTCTTGGTACGGGCGGCGCAACCCTGCTGGGCAAGACCGTGGTATCGAACGTTCTCAAGCTCATTCCAGGAGCAGGATCCGTTGCCGGTGGAGCGATATCAGGCGCCACTGCAGGGCTCCTCACGACCGCCCTCGGCGAAACGTTCATCCTGGTAATGACCCAAATCTACAAGGGTGAGCTTACGACCAAGGATCTTGAGTCGTCAGAGGGCAAGAAGATCATCACCGCCATTTTCAAGGACCAGTTGAAGCACTCCCGTTAGACCCAAGCCCATGCACTGTTAACACGTAGGCCCTCGGTACATCGAGCCCGAGGGCCTACGTTTATTAGGCAGCGGTCAAGTATCCCGCCTGTCCGGCCCGGTCGATCCTCATGTACGTGTAGTTCGTGTTCGAGCTAGACCATGCGGTCCCGTTGCCGCCGACAAGCGAGCGGCAGTTGTAGAAGCACTGCATGCCGCTGATGCCGCTCGAAGGCAGCGCCCATGTGCTGTCTGCGTAGATCGTGGTCAGGCTGCCGCACCCCGAGAAGCAGTAGAACAGGTCCGTGAGCGTCGAGGGGTCGAATCCCCGGAAGTCCAGCTCGGTCACCGCGCAGGAGCTAAACGTGTAGCGCATCGAGGCCACGTTCGCCAGGTTGCCGAGGCCCGTGATGGTGGCGAGGTTCGTACAGCTGTAGAACAGGTAGATCAGGTTGAGCGCAGTGAAGGAGCCCATGTCGCTCGCGAAGTGCACGCTCGTGAGCTGCGGGCGGTTCGTGCTGTCCCAGGGCGTGAAGCCCATGCCCGTGTACTTGCCGATGGCGCAGATCCGCCCCGTGGCCAGCAGCTCGCGCGAGGCGTCCGGAGTCGCAGTTGCCGTGAGCACGGCCTGCCCGTCGGCGTAGAAGTGCCCGTAGAACCAGGTGCGGCTGTCCGCGTTGGGGTTCGTGAGCACGCCGCCGGTTCCGAGCTTGCACACGCTACCCGCGCTCGTCGACGTGGGAACGTAGCCGTCGGTGCCGCCCACCAGGCGGCTGCAGCCGTAGAACATGGAGCCCGAGCTCGTGATGGCGTTCGTGAAGCTCGTGGCGTAGATGGTCTCCAGCTTGCCGCAGCTCGTGAACATCTGCGTGGTCGTCTTCACGCCGGAAAGGTTCTCGAACCCGCGCACCTCGGTGCACTCCGAGAAGGAGTTGAACCAGTACGCGCAGTTGGTGAGCCCGAGAGGCCCGATGGTCGAGTCGATGTAGACCTTCTTCACCAGCAGCTTGATGGAGTCGTAGGAGCGTGCCGAAGCCGACGAGTATCCCGCTGGGTCGATCTCGAAGACCTGCACGATGCGCCCGCCCGTGACCGACGTTCGCCGCTCGTAGTAGTTGATCTCCAGCGTGCCGTCGTCGAGCAAGAGCGCCCGGATCTTGTAGCCCACGTCCCACTCCAAGGCTAGGATGGCAGCCGCCATGTCTCCCGGCTGGTAGAGCGTTGAGAGCCCGTTTTGCCCGCGTATCGCGTCGGCGATGTCCGAGAACACCGACTCCGGCAGCACGCCGGACTCAAGCGCCATGTACGGCTGCTCTTGGTAGTCGCCGGCGTCGGTGCCGTCGAGCGCCGAAACTGCGGCAGCCATCTCGCGCGGCTTGTACAGCGTGGCCACGCCGGCCTTGTAGCGGATAGCGTTGGCGATGTCGGTGAGGATGGATGTCGAGACGGTTCCAACTGCCATGACTAGAACTCCTCTTCCTCGAGGTTCGCCAGCGCCGCGATAGCATCGTCCACGTACTGCTTGGTTGCGTAGCTCGTCAGGTCGATCGAGAGCGTTCCTCCCGAGTACGAGAGCGGGCTCTGCGCGTTGATGGCGGGCGTCGTTCCCGCCGGCCCCTGCGGACCCTGCGGTCCCGTGGCTCCCGTCTCGCCCTTGAGGTTGTGGAAGGCGAATGCGAACGTCCTGGCAGATGCCGTGCCGCCGAGCGTGACGTTCACGGAGGGTGTGCCGATAGAAGAGTCGATGGTGGCCGAGGCGCCGGTAATGGTCGCGTCAGCGCCGTCGTCGCCCGCCTCGCCCTTGGGTCCCTGCGGTCCCGTTGCACCGGTCGCGCCGGCCTCGCCCTGCGGTCCCGTCTCGCCCTGGGGACCGGTCTCGCCCTGGATCCCCTGGATGCCCTGCGGCCCGCGAAGATCGGCCGAGCTCGTGCCCGATGCGCTCGTCACGGTCAGTACAGAGCCGTTCCAGCTGTGCGTGCAAGGGGTGCCGTCGGCGCCGGCTGGCCCCGTCGCTCCTTGCGGCCCAGTCGGTCCGGTCGCGCCGGTGTCTCCCGTTTCGCCTTTTGGCCCTTGCGGGCCCGTGGCGCCAGTCAAGCCTTGAATTCCTTGCGGTCCTTGCTCGCCAGTGTCGCCCTTCGGCCCTTGCGGTCCCGTGGCGCCAGTGGCTCCCGTATCGCCCTTGTCACCTTTCGGCCCGGTGAGGCCCTGGATGCCCTGTGGCCCCTGCTCGCCCGTGTCGCCCTTCGGTCCCTGGGGACCGGTCTCTCCGGTGTCACCCTTGTCGCCCTTCACGCCCTTGGCCACGTCAGCCGTAGTCGTGCCGTTCTTGTCGGTGATCGTGATGGTGCAGCCACCCTCGGTCTGCGTGACGGTGGCCGTCGGGCTGAAACCGTCCGCGCCGTCATAGTCTCCGCGCTGCGCAGCGGCCTGGATAGCAGCCGCGACAGCACTCGCGCTGTCTGCCGCATCCTCAGCAGCCTCGGCCGCTTCGTTGGCAGCGTCGGCAGCTTCGGTAGTGATCTCGATCGCGCCCTCGTAGCGCTTGATGGTCTCCACGAACAGGGTGAAGCCGTCCTCGCTCTCGGTGCCGCCGATGATGACGGGCTCAACCCGGATCGTGAACGCCCTCGTGGAGATCGACTTGTCGTCCCAGCTCACCATGCACTGCGCGTCGACCGCGCCCTCGGTCTCCTGCATTGCCGCCGGGTAGTAGACGACGTACTGGCCCAGGGACTCGTCTATCTCCTCCATGGGCTCGCATCCGCGCCTGCCGGTCGCCTTGTGGCGCCACAGGAAGTAGACCTCCGCGCCGGTCAGGTCGGCTGCCGCGCCTCCCTGGCGCACGTGTAGCTCGAGCCCGCGTCCCGTCGCATCGGCGGGAGACGCCACCAGGAAGTCGCCCAGGCGCTCGTCCGCCGAGTCCCATATCAACGTGTGAAGTCCGTATCCCTCGAGCATGGCACCTCCAATTTCATAATCCAACTGGAGAAATCATCAGCTCTTGTCACAACCCGTCCGAGCGTTGCGCGGCAGCTCCCACGTGTCGGCACGCCAATGCCGCGCAACGTCCGGCCTCGTCCGCGGTGCGCTTCGCGCTCACGTGCCTGCAGGCTCGCAGGGCAGGTTGGCTCCAGCGCACCGCGGCCGGGGCCGCTCAATCAGTAATGCAGGGCATAAGGTATTAGAAGTCCAGGTCCGCGAGCTCGTCCAGGTCGTCGATCGCCTCGGTGACGGTCTCGGTCACGCGCTCGGTTGAAGCCGCGCTCGTCAGGTTGCCGTCGATGCCGACAACGTCGTTCTGCAGCGTGGCCACGTCGGCTGCCAGGGCGCTCACCTGCTCGTAGTCGGCCTTCTGGACCGTGCCCACGGTCACGCGGGCCACCACCGTCTCGCCGAACGTGCGCACGCGCCGCACGATCCTCGCTGTCAGACGCCACTCGGGGTCCCGCGACGTGTCGATCACGGCCACGGTGTCTCCCAGCTCGGCGTCGTCGCCGTCGAGCGCCGCCACGTCGATCTCGTAGCTGACCTTGGGCTGCGTCGCCTCAGCCAGGGCCCGCCTGGTCAGCACGATCAGCCGCTCGGGCTCGGTCACGTCGGAGAACGTCACCTGCCCAAAGGAATGCACCCTGGCGGTGCGGTCCGCGTTCCAGCGACCCCAGACCAGCTTGGCGCTCTCGTCGGCCACGTAGTTCAGGCCGCCATTGATGTCCCCGAAGGTCAGCTTGCGCCGGTACCCGGCCTTGTAGTTGCCGTCCTCGTCGGTGAATGGCAGTCCAGCTCCAAACCCATACAATGCCGTGTACACGTCCTGCTCGAGTACCGTGCACGTACATCCGGCCATGTTCTTGCCGTAGGTGAAGCGCAGGCCTCGCCACTCTCCGCGCTCGTCGTCCAGGCGAATAGCCCTCGATGCCACGCGCCCGTTCGCAACCGTGATGATCGGCGTAACCTCGCCGCCCCACACCTCGGCGACGCGGCGGAGCGCCCAGAGTGCGTTCTGGTGGTAGATGAGCGCCCCGGCGGTTCCAAGGGATGCGCAGTACGCGATCGACCACCTCGTCGGCGCGAGCACCGCCGTCAGGGCCTGCCGCGCCGTGCGGGAGACCAGCTGGGCCTCCTCGATGAAGTCGTCGAGCATCTCGCAGAGGGAAGACTCGGCGTACACGCTGCAGAGCCCCTCGAGCGGCTCCTCGGTCCTCACGACCACGTGCTCGCGCCAGGTCTCACCGTCGAGCCACAGAAGCCGGTCGCCCTTGGCAGGTACCTCGTAGCTGCAGAACTCGAGCGTGTCCTCGCCGTTGAGCTCCTCGGTGTGCACGAGCTCGCCCACGACGCGAAGGAGGCCGATGCGCTCGTCCCAGCGGTCGAACCAGTAGAGCGTCGGCACCATGCTCGCCATCACGCCCACCTCTCGGAGAAGCGCGTCTCGACGTAGGTGCAGTTGGACGTCGAGAGGATTGCCTCGCCGGGGTCCAGCGCGAAGAAGTCGCTCGCAAGCGCCACGCAGTCACGCGCGTCCACGTCGTTGATGCGAACCGTCTCGCCCTGGCAGTCGACGACGACGGCCTCGCCGCCAGCGAACTCGTAGTCCACGCGGATGCCGCGCCCGATCGCCGGCACGGAGACCTGCAGGTAGGAGCCGGCAGCCGCCACGAGCCGGATCTCGGGCAGAGTCGGCCAGTTGCCGCCCACGTCGAAGCGGGCCGTGCGCTCGACGCGCTCGGCGCCCCACCCGATAGGGTCGAACAGGGTGAACGTCAGCTGGCACTCGCCGTCCTCGAAGAGGTTCGACCAGTCGGCCGCGCCGACGAGGATCACGTCGCGGTACTCGATCTCCGGGTCGTCCGGCAGTATCAGGTTCCCGCCGCCGGGCCACGACAGCCAGCGGCGCACCTTGGCCCGCATCTGTGCCATGCCGGTGAAGCCGGGGTTGTAGCCCATGTCCATGAACAGCCGCACGGTCACGTCGACCGGCGGTATGTAGCCCGTGACGAGCAGCGCCCCGGCACGGCCGGGGACGCGCATGTACTCGGCGATGATGGGGTTCGCGGACCTCGCGACCACCTCGGCGCTGCAGACGTCGGAGAAGTCGTTGCCGGCGTAGACGATCGACCTCATGCGTTGCCCCTCGCTCTCCCGTAGGAGGACGCCCGACGCTGCGACTCGCGCGCCGCGCGGTCGTCCTTGCCGAAGGGCTTTGCTCGCTTCACGATGGGCTCGGGCGTGCGCCCCGCGTTGTTCACGCGCCTGGTCTTGTCGCTCATAGGCTCCTCACCACCGTAAGCCTTACGTCGAACTCGTACACGAAGCGGCCGGACCCGTCGCGCTCCTTGAAAGAAGGCATCGTCGTGTCCAGGCCGCAGATGCGCCAGCTGCCGTTCTCGGCGACCGGCTCCCAGCCGTAGGCGCGGATCCAGCGCTCGCAGGCCTGGGCGTCCGCCTCGGCTGTGGCCTCGACATCGCGCACGACGAGAACGGCGACCGTCACGGTCCCGCGCTCCTCGTCCTCCATCCGCGCCTCGCGCTCGAACCTTCCCTCGCGCACGACGATGGGCTCGGGGTCGTCGGCCGCCGACGGAACACTTGCGAAGTAGCTTGCGAAGTCGCCATCTAGCAGGGCCTTCGCGATAAGAAACGAAAGCTGCAAGGAGAATCACCTCACCTTGAGTTCCCAGTGGTGCACGCGCCCGAACAGGTCCTCGCACCGGTGCACCTCGGCCACGTACATGGAACGGCCGCCCACGGCCACTCGCGACCCCGCCTTGACCTCGAACGCGCCGATCGAGTTCACGGCGTCCACGAACACGGTCCCACCTCCGGCGTCCGCGCTCCTGTGGTCGTCGTCCGAGACCCTCTGCGTCCGCTCGAAGCGCACGTTGCAGATCAGCTCGGGCTCGTCGTAGGTGCCGTCGGGAAGCGGCGCCCGCACGGTCATCGTGTCGGGCAGCGCCGAGCGCGGTATCGGGCGGATCGACCTCATCAGCAGACCCCCGAAAACGCCATGCCGGAGAGCCCGAGCTCGCGAAGCGCCGCGGCCGTCGCCAGCTCCTCGCCGGTCGTCTGCTGGCTCGCGTAGTTCTTCACGCTGAACTCGCCGATCTGGAAGCCGCCGACCTCGCCCGCGCCGTACTCGGCGAAGGCGTCGACGGCCGCGCACACCGCCCGCTTGAACACGTTGCAGGTGGTCGTCGCGCCCTTCACGGCACAGAGCCACTTCACGTGCGCGTCGGCCGTGGGCAGCGATGCCGCGAAGGCGGCCTCAGAGAGACCGCCCCCGTAGGTCTGCGAGTAGAACTCGTATGTCACGGTGGACGCCACGGCTACTCCGTGGAGGCCGAGACGTACACGCCGTCGAGCTTGTTGTCGAAGAGCTCAACGATGCCGTACTTGCGGTACTTCATCATGTAGCTGTCCAGCGCCTCGAGCTCGTCCGGGGAGAATACGCGGCTCGCCACGTGCTTGTCGAACTTGATGACGGCCGACTTCTCCACGACCATGAAGTTGATGTCCAGGCCGGGCGTGGTGGTCATCTCGTAGTAGGTGCCCAGGCTCGCCTTCTGCGGGCTCGCGACCTCGGTGTACACGTAGGGGCTCGCGGAGGTGCCACTGCCGCTGCGTGTGTAGTACGTCTTGCCGGAGTCGACCTCGGTGTCCGTGGTCAGCTCGTAGGTAGCCGCGCGCTTCTGGTAGCCGAACTGGTCGTCGTCGCCGGAGAGCAGGTCGATGGCCGTGTAGAAGCGCACCTGCGGCACCTCCACGATGCGCGAGAAGCGCTCGAGCACGCGGTTGGAGCGGTTCGGGTTCGCGTAGGAGAAGTCGTCCAGGACGCCCTTGAGCGTGGGCGTGATGAACAGGATGCGGCTGCCCAGAGTCACCTGGTTCTCGTCCATGGCGGAGGTCACGGTGCGCAGGTCCTCCAGGATGTCCTCGGCGTCGGCGGAAGCGTAGCTCTCGGACTCGACGGTCACGCCCGTGTGCCCCGCGATCTGCGCGAAGGTGAAGGCGTCGGCCTCCGGGGCCACCTGCGTGCGCTGGAGCTCTGCGCCTGCTTCCACGAAGCAGTCGTTCACGCCCGCCTCCTCGACGTCCATGACGTCTGCGAAAAGGCGGATGCCGCGGTCGTAGTTGAAGGTCTTGGTCTCGAACTCGTAGGTGATGGCGCCGGTCTTGTAGCCCACGTTTCGGGTGTAGTTGCCGAGACCGGTGACGGAGATCTTCGGGATGAGGATCTCCTTCGCGTTGTGGCCCGCTCGCACCATGCGGCGGCCCGAGTTGAGCACGCCCGAGACGGACGCCCTCTGGTACACCTCGTCGATGACCGAGGTGTAGTTGCGTGCGAATGCGATGTTGTTGCTAGGCATTGCTTACTCCTTCTTGTCGTCGTCGGTGAGGCCCGCGATCTCGCGCCAGTGCTTGAGCGTCTTGCCCTCGTCGGAAGCAGCGCCCGCGTTGGGAAGCCCGGTCGTGCCGGAGCCGCCGGAGTTGCCGCCCTTGGCGTGCTTGCCCGTCGCCTCGAAGAGTGTGAATGTCAAGCAGATTTTCCATTGGTAGGGTAAGCACTTCTTCCATAGCTATGGTAAGCACTGTTTCCGGCCCTCCGGTAAGCTCTCTTTCCCTGCCTTTGGTAGGCACTTTTTCCATGCAC
>Ga0256406_1006240_pt1 | contig 12075 bp, 8 predicted proteins | sample RumenRJG_03DNA_FD_185986 | JGI IMG/M metagenome (GOLD analysis project Ga0256406, IMG submission 185986) | Bovine rumen microbial communities from Lethbridge, Alberta, Canada - RJG_03 | ecosystem: Host-associated > Mammals > Digestive system > Stomach > Rumen | place: Canada: Alberta | collected...
AAAAAGCATCAGGTTGGCTGTTTCCGGACACTGGAGGGAGCAAAAGCATTTGTGACGGTCTGGTCATACCTGTCGACTGCCAAAAAACACGGTCACAGCTACGACTATGCGCTGTCGGAAGCCACAATGATGATTCCGCCGGTACAGGACCATGCGGCCGCGGTTCAGAGCCACCTGCAATAATAATCAGTCAACTTCGCGGTCACTGATTAGAGCCATCTGGTCACCATTCAGAGCCAGCTTTCATACCCTTGATTTTGCCGAGACGATGGGCCCCTCGGCGATGCTCCCATCGTCCGCTTTCAGTAGTGGCTTTGATTTGCGTCTGCAAGGCCTATATTAGCGAGTTAGCGGCTCTGGCCGGCCATCAGGGCCGGCCTTATTGCGGCGGAATAATCACCACAAGGGGCAGGGCCATGAAACTGATCTTCCCGCAAGGCATAGATGAGGCAAAACGGATCGCCAGGGCTCACGCAAACGGCTGAGGCTGCGCCAGATCATTTCAAAACCAGAGGACCGGTTAAGCCGCGCATCTTCGATTAGATGCGCGGCTAGAACTGGTCTTTTTGTATGCCGCCGCTTACAATCGGAGCAGGGCTATCATTCTGACCCAACTGAACAGTTACACTTTACAAAAAAAACCTTATCGCCAATAATAACGATGTGCAGATTGCACAGATAATAACAACCTGTCGAATCATTGGGGAAAATAGTCATGATAAGCTGGAAGAAGAGGGGGATTGTTCTGTGTCTTATACTTCCGCTGGCTCTTGTCGGGTGTGCGGAAAAGCAGAAGGAAGGAGAGGGAGAACTGACTCCGGTGCCGGAAGAAAACCGGCTCACACTTTTTACCTCCCACAAACCCGAAGTTTATCAGCCGATCCTTGTCGAGTTTGAAAATCGCACAGGGATCATTGTCGATGTCACGGCAGGCGGGACGACAGAGCGCATGGAGGAGATCGAAAACTTTGCGATCGGCAGCGTCGATGTGATGTTCGGTGGCGGTGAGGAGAGTTATGCCGCCTATGCGGATTGTTTTACACCATATGAGACGGACAGCAGAGAGAACCTGGATCCGAAGATTTTTACAGAAGATGCAGTATGGACACCGTTTTCGGAGCTGCCGCTGGTGCTGATTTACAATACGAGGCTTGTCGATGAGGATGATGCGCCAAAGGGCTGGGAGGATCTGCTGACAGGAAAGGCGTGGACCGGAAAGGTTGCGTTTGCCAATCCGCACAATTCAGGGACGAGCGTTACGATTCTCACATCACTGCCTCAGATTTTGAAATGGGATCCCGGAGATTGCATTGATCTTCTTGCAGCACAGGTCGGCGGTGATGTCCTTTCCGGGAGCGGAGATGTGGTGGATGCCGTGGAGATGGGCACGAAGAGTGTCGGGATTACGCTCGAGGAGACCGCGAAGAAGCGTATGGCTCAAGGAGCACACATCGGGATTGTCTATCCAAAGGAGGGAACCTGCAATGTTCCCGATGCTGCGGCGATCGTGAAGAAGGCACCGCATGAAGAGAATGCAAAGGCTTTTCTGGATTTTACGGTTAGTACTGACATCCAGCAGATGATCCAGAATGAGATGTACCGGAGAAGCGTTCGTACGGATCTGACCTCCGACTGGGAAAAGCCGATCCATGTTGTACCGTTTGATCTTTCATGGGCAGTTGAGCATCAGGGTGAGCTCATGCAACTCTGGGATACAGCCATGGGAACGAAAGGCGGTGCGGAGGATGCGTAAAAACAGACAACGCCTTCGAACACTCCTCACCGGTTCCTTTCGCCGCCGGCTGACCTTTTCCTTTATTGCGATTGCAGTGGTTCCGCTCGTCCTCTGCGGATTCCTCATGATTGCTGTTCTGCAAAGCAGCGTGGAGCGGGGCTCCCGCCAGGACGCGGAAAGTGAGATTTCGAGACAGGACGAGATGCTGACAACACTTCTGGATGGAGTGTCATCTTCCCTTGATACACTGTCGAATGCTTCGCCGGTGAAGGCGGCATTAAAGAGGGAGAGAGAAAATGTTCCGGCGGTCAATACATTGCTGTTTGCTAAGACGGCTGACATCAGGGAAAGTGTGCGGATTGATATCCTGACGGCAGACGGCAGCTGTATCTACACCACGGGATCAAGGCAGGACGGAGAAAACCTGCCGACCAATACCGGAATCCTGTACGAGGCGCAGCGGAACACAGGGAGTCTCGCGATTCTTGCCTACAAACCTTTTTCGTCTTCGGTGAAAAGCCGCTCGGGGACGAGGATTCGGGCTGCAAGGGCCGTGACGACAAAGGACAACGGGATTCTGGGGTATGTAACGGCATCGGTCAGCAAGGAGAATCTCGATACGCTCTGTTCGCCTGTTCTTTCTTCGAGAGATGGTCTGACCCTGCTCAACCGGTTTGGCGAAGAGGTGTACTCAACGCAGACAGCCTATGAGCTTGATGCCGCCGAGAAGATTCGGGAGAGCCTTCTGAACAGCGGAAAGGCGCAGGGGGCGCTGCAGGGTTTTTCTCTGTATATCCGGCCGGTTGGAACATACGGTCTGACACAGATCCTCATCAAGCGCAATGCCATAGATGACACGACACAGAAACAGATGACGGTCCTTCTCTGGTTATTCACCATGATGAGCCTTGGAATCTGCGTTTTTGCAGCAGTCCGGATCTCACAGAGCCTGTCGAGGCCGATTACGGACATGACAGAAGCAATGGAGGAGGTGAAAAGGGGCAATCTTGCGGTTCGGATTCCGGAGGGCAGACCGGATGAACTGGGAACCCTCTCGGAGAATTTCAATGTGATGACGGCACGCATTGATGAGAATATGCGCGAGAAGGTTGCAAATGAAAAGAAGCTCAACGATGTGCGCATTGCGATGATGCAGGCACAGCTCAACCCGCATTTCCTCTACAACACGCTGGACTCCATCAAATGGCTGTCAAAGGAGGCCGGGGTACCTGAAATTGCGACACTCTCGAGCAAACTTGCCAGGATCCTGCGCACCGCGATCTCGGGGGACGCGTTCATCCCCTTGTCCGAGGAATTCGGACTCTGCGAGAGCTACGGGGAAATCCAGAATATTCGCTTCCTGGGCAGATATACATTCACCTTTCTTCTGCCGAAAGAACTGGAAGAGGCGAAGGTCCCGAAACTGATTCTGCAGCCGATTGTCGAGAATGCCTGTATTCACGGGCTGGATGACAGGGAAGGACGCATTGTTACTGCAGCAAGGGCACAGGGAAATGACCTGGTACTTTCTGTTGAGGACGACGGGAGCGGTATGGACGACGCGATGATAGCGCGGATCAACATGCACGCACTGAACGGGAAGTCAGGACATATCGGGTTATCAAACGTTGACATGATCTGCCGGCTGAATTACGGCACGGGGTACGGGCTGTCGGCATTAAAACGGGATGGCGGCGGGACCGTTATCCGGATCGTACTGCCGCTCACCTTTATGGACGGGAAACATGAACAAAAGAGAAAAGACGATGGAAGAACTGCATAAGGTTCTCATTGTGGACGACGAGAAGCTTGTTCGGGACGGACTGGTGCGTTCCGTCGACTGGAGAGCGTATGGACTGTACTGCGCGGGCAGCTGTGCTGACGGACTGAGCGGACTTGATGCGGTGCACACGCTCTCGCCGGATCTGGTGATCTGCGACATCCGCATGCCGAAAATGACGGGACTTGAGATGATGCAGAGACTTCGGAAAGAGGGAAACGATGTCGAGGTGATTTTCCTCACCGCCTACAGTGATTTCACCTACGCAAGGGACGCGCTGCGGCTTCTTGCAGCGGACTATCTCCTGAAGCCCTTCGAGGACGAGGAGTTTGATGAAGCACTGAGAAAGGTCATTCGCCGGCGTAACTGGAAGATCCCGGAAAGAGAAAGATGCAAAGAACCAATCCTGCCGGAAACAGGGACACAGAGCGCCATTGACCCGTCTCTTCGGGATCCGGTGACGAAGAATGTCTACTGCCTGCGTGCCATGCAGGTGATCAAGAATCATTACGGAGAGAAAAGCCTTTCGGTGAGCACGGTTGCCGATGCTCTTGGGATCAGCGACGGATATCTGAGCCGCGTGTTCCGGGCGGGTACCGGTATCACCCCGGCGGCCTATATCACGACGGTGAGAATGCGCAATGCCAAGAATCTTCTCCGCATGCATACTTACAAAGTTTATGAGGTCGCGGATCTGTGCGGATACACGGATATCACATACTTCTCCTCGACCTTCAAGAAGGTCGTCGGCATGTCGCCGACGAAGTTTCAGAACGAGGAAAGTTGACACAAGCGATCGGCCGCTCCTGACGGATCAATACAATATATACAGAACTATACGGATATCCGTAAGAATAACGGTCATAACGCATATATAAAATGGCACCAGCACGGATATATATGTGCATGATCATAAAATCACAAACTATGTCAGATCTATCCAGTAGTTAAATTATACAAAAGTACCTATTCTTGAATTGTAGCAGAAACGATCGGGTCCCGGGGAAGGCCCGTAAGTGAAACAAGGAGGGTAGGTACGTTATGAAGAAAAAGATTTTTTCCTGTCTGATGGCCGGTATCTTTGCAGCATCGATTCTGACCGGGTGCGGAAGTGGAAGTTCCGATGCGGGCACTGACACTTCAACAGCGGATACAGCAGCCTCATCTCAGACCGCTGAGACAGCTGCCACAACCGTAACAGCTGAAGAAACGGACGATTCCGCAGAACTTACGCCGACACAGCAGATTATCCAGCAGGCAGAAGGCATGACGCTTGATGAGCTTGCCGCAAAAGCCATCGAGGAATCAAACGGTGCGACATTTTACGGTGTCGGCAACAGCTCAAGAGGAAAGACGGCACTGCCGCTGTTTGTTGCCTATCTGCAGACGATTGATCCTTCCTACAATATGGATTTCGACTGGCAGCAGCCCAAGAACAACAAGATCTTCGATCAGCTCTCCGCCGACAGTGCAAAGTCAACCGGAACCTTTGCGATGACGCTGATCCAGGACGGCAATCAGATTCAGTCCAAGATGGTCGAGACCGGTATTCTCGATACCTTCATTCCGAAGGAATGGGCGGACGCAAACGGGACCACGGCAGATGCGTATGAGGGATTCCTGCCTTTGCAGACTCTGAACAAGGTCTTCATGTTCAACAATACCGGAAGCAAGACCTTTGACAACTGCTGGGATTTTGTAGCCGAGGGGGAACATCCTCTTTTCATGGATATCGATTCTGAGGTTGTCGGCAAGAACTTCCTGACGATGCTCACAAAGCCGGAGTATGCCGCATACCTCAAGGATGCTTATGATCAGCTCTCTGATGACGAGAAGGCATACCTGGATCCCGTCATTGAGGAGGAGCAGCAGGACGCTTCGGACTTTGGGCTGGATGAGAATGGCGCCTATGCGCTTGCCTGGATCCGTCTGTGGGTAGAAAACTACAACGCCCAGACAGATGATGGCCCGATCTGCGAAACTCTGACTTCTGCATCGGCAACCGATCAGAGTGGTCTTCTGGTCTATTCCAAGCTGCGCTCCATCGAGGAGTCCGCAGAGACCTCTGTCAACAACATCACCGTTGCCGCCTATCAGGACGGATACGAGGGAATCGGCGGCTATGGCTACTGCCATTATCTGTTTGTCACCGACAACAGTCCGTTGCCGTGGACGGCATGTGCCTTCATCTCCTACCTGACTACGACAAAGGACGGCTTTTCTGCCTGGGGCAAGGATATGGGCGGTTACAGTTCCAATCCGGAAGTCATGGAAGAGACAGAAGCTGAGTACAACCACAAGGAAGGTGGATTTGTCGACGGCGTCGACACATATCCTGCCAAGGACGATCGCGGCTATGAGTGGTGGACCACCGATGGCAAGCTCGTTCTCGAGGATCCGCAGTACTGTGCAGATTCCGACTGGACGATTGGCAGCTGGATCGAAGGACTGACAAAGTGGTCACCGGAGGCAGCAACAGAATAAACACACGCAGGCAGTGGCCTGTCAGTGGACACTGTCACGTGTGACATGCAGGGCTGCTGCAGACGGAACAGGAATCCGGTGCGGCAGCCCTTTTTCTCAGAAAGGGGATTCGCATGACGAGAACCAAAGAAATCAAGCCCCCGCTGGGCAATCGGATCCGCACGTATCTTCAGGAGCCGTCGAACGTGATTCTCCTGATCTTCGGCATTCTCTGCACGATCACCACCATTCTGCCGGTCATTGCCATCGTCAGGGATACGTTTGTCATTCACCCGGGTACCATTGATGCCTATCTGACCAGAAAGCAGAGCGGATATTCCGTGGCAAACTACACGGATCTGTTCACGTCGCGTCTTGCAAGAACGAATCTGTGGGTGCCGCTCCTCAATACGCTGCTGCTTGCCGTGTTTACCTGTGTCATTTCGATTCTGTACGGCGGGGTATTTGCCTACCTTGTCACAAGAACCAACATGAAGTGCCGCAGATACCTCTCCGCCATCTTCATCTATCCGTACGTCATGCCGCAGTGGACTCTGGCCGTGGTCTGGCAGAACCTGTTCAACTCAAACAAGGTGACGGGAACTGCGAACGGGTTGCTTGCCTCTCTGTTTGGCATCACAATGCCCGCATGGTGGTGCAGGGGACTGCTTCCCAGTGCCGTCGTGCTGGGACTTCACTATGCGCCGTTTGCCTACATCCTGATTGGCGGCATCTTCCAGAACATGGATCCGGGGCTTGAGGAATCTGCCATGATTCTCAATACGTCCCGCCATCGCATCACCTGGCGCATCACCGTTCCGATGATCAAGCCTGCGATTCTCTCAACCGTTCTTCTGGTGTTCGGCAGTGCAATGGGAAGCTATCCCGTTCCGCATTACCTCGGACTGTCGACTCTGTCCACCAAGTATATTTCCCTGAACTCCAAATACACGGGGGAGGCGAGTATCCTGGCCGTCATCATGATGGTCTTCGGACTCCTGATCCTGTGGCTCAACCAGAGGAGCCTGAAGTCGAGGCAGAACTACACGACCGTCACCGGAAAGACCGGGCACCTTTCCAGAACGGATCTGCACGCATGGAAGTACATTCTCGCCGTGATCTTCATCTTCCTGACGTTCATGACGAGCATTTTTCCGATTGTCTCGTTTGCCTTTGAGACATTCCTTCCGAATCCCGGCGACTACAGTTTTCTGTATACCGGCGATCCTTCGCACCTGACGCTCAAGTGGTGGATCACGCATGATCACAACGACGGCGCCCTGTACGGGCAGATGGGCATCCTCTACAACGAGACGATCCATCGCGCGTACCGCGGCACTCTGCTGGTTTCTCTTGCCTGCTCCCTGATTGCCGGTACGATCGGAACGCTCATCGGATACGCAGTCTCGCGCCACAGAAGATCGAAGTGGGCCAACTACGTGAACGCCATGGCGTTTCTTCCCTATCTGATGCCGTCGATTGCAGTATCGGCAGCGTTTTTCGTGCTGTTCTCAAGTGAACACCTGAATCTGTTCAACACCTACTGGCTGCTCATCATCGCCGGAACGATCAAGTACATTCCGTTCGCCTCGAGAAATGCGCTGAACTCGATGCTTCAGCTTTCCGGAGAGATCGAAGAGGCAGCACAGATCCAGAATGTTCCCTGGATCCGGCGCATGGTGCGGATCATTATCCCGATCCAGAAGACCAGCATCATCAGCGGATACATGCTGCCGTTCATGACCTGTCTTCGTGAGCTGTCCCTGTTCCTGCTTCTGTGCACGCAGGGATTCATCCTGTCCACGACGCTGGACTACTTTGATGAAATGGGTCTGTATGCTTTCTCAAGTGCCATCAACCTGATTCTTATCGTGACGATTCTGATCTTCAACTTCCTCGTCAACAAGCTGACCGGCGCAAGCATTGATTCCGGAATCGGAAGCAAAGGAGAATAACCATGCCTGAAATCAGACTGACCAATGTTACCAAGAGATGGAAGAACTTCTATGGTGTCGACAACCTGTCCCTCACGATCGAGAACAATGCATTCGTGACGCTTCTCGGGCCGTCGGGCTGTGGCAAGACAACGACGCTTCGCATGATTGCAGGGCTCGAGACTCCGACCACCGGACGGATCGAGATCGGTGATCAGGTGGTGTTTGATGCGGAAAAGGGAATCAATGTCCCGGCATCGAAGAGAAGAGTGGGATTTTTGTTTCAGAACTACGCACTTTGGCCGAACATGACCGTTTATCAGAACATCGCCTTCGGTTTGCAGAATATCCGGGAAGAGATGCCGGTACTGGATGTGGACGCCAAGGTCACGGCAGACCTGATCCGGGCACTGAAAAGCCCGATGAAAATCTGCGACCTTATAAATGAGTGCAAAACAAAGGATGGAAAGCTGGAGATTGAGAAGGTATACCTTCGTTTTATAAACACGTTCACGATCTCCATGGATACTGCGAAGCGTCTGTTCAGTTTCAAAATTCATGAAGCGTCCGACCCGAAGACAAAGGCAGCAGAGCAGTCGGAGGCTCTGAAGGCAAAGCTGGAGTCGATCCGGGAAGTGCACAGGCAAAAGGGTGAGGAACTCAATGACAGTTTTCAGGTGGTAAAGGACGGAACGGTCATTCAGGAACGGAGAAAGCTCACCAAAGAGGAAATTGACCTTGCCGTTCGGCGCTCTGCCCGTGTCGTCAAGATCGGCATGTTCATGAACCGCTATCCCGCAGAGCTCTCCGGCGGCCAGCAGCAGAGAGTCGCTATCGCACGCACCCTTGCTCCGCAGCCGCAGGTCATGTTTATGGACGAGCCCCTTTCGAACCTCGATGCAAAGCTTCGCATCCAGATGCGCTATGAACTGCAGAGACTTCATGTCGAGACGGGAAGTACTTTCGTCTATGTCACGCATGACCAGATGGAGGCCATGACGCTCTCGACCAAGATCTGCCTGATCAACAACGGTGTGCTGCAGCAGTATGACAGACCGCTCACGGTCTATAACCGCCCGGTAAATCTGTTTACAGCAGACTTTGTTGGCAATCCGTCCATCAATTTCATTGAAGCAAAGGGCGGCCAGAAGGCGGACGGCAGTGTGGGGCTGTCGATTCTTGACGGGAGGAAAGTGACCTTCCGGCCGGGCGAAGCGATTTCCTTTGATCGGTGGTTTGCAGAGCGTGATGCCCTGATGCAGAAGCAGAAAGAGGATGACGCAAAGCGCCTTGCGGTTGAAAAGGAGAACAAAGATGAGGTTTTTCAGTATCACATCGACCGGGTGGAAGAGGAAGATGATTCCATACGCGAGGAACCGGTACTGACCAATGAGGATCTCGTGATGGCAGTGCGCCCGGAAAAGATCCGGATCAGTAACAGGACAGAAGGCACCCTTGAAGCTACCGTCTATGGCGCCATGCCGACCGGCATGGAGTCAACATTGAAACTGCGCGTCGGAGACTATCTTCTCACAAGTGTGATTTTCGGCGGTGTGACGTACCCTCTCGGTACAACGGTTCACATTGATCTGACAGACGAAGAGGTCCTTTTGTTTGACAGAAAGAGCGGGCGTCTGATCTGCGCCGGCACGCTGACACTTGAAAAGGCATAGCTCCAATTTCTGACAATAAAAAGCGTAAAGGCAGCTGCAATACCGGCAGCTGCTTTTTTAGTGGGTAAAAATGCCGGGGACAGGGAAGAACCCTGTCGGGCGGATGCCAGGATAAGAATAAGTGAAATAATAAAAACAGATGTAACGCCGTACTTGCACAGGGTACATGATAATAACCGTTCAAAGCCTATATTTCAGGCAATTTCTTTGCATAGAGCCTCCGATACCGGACCAATATGGAATTAGGCAATCCCAATTTAATAAAATTACCTTTTTAAGTTGCATCTTACATTTAGTTATTATTATAAATGCATTGGGCGCATATAGCTGTACAGATGGGCTTTAGGCAAGTCTTCACCTCATTTTGATAAAATCCAGCAGAACTATGTACCCTGTGCAAGTACGGCTTTACAGATGTTTACACATCGGTTTTTGAATGATAGTATATAATTATATATCGAATATCTCGTATCCCAGACATTCCGAAAACCCATCCTCCTTCACGCCTTTCTGCAAGGCAGAACCCCGTACACAAAGACAGACAACCGAAGACAGAAAGATAGTCGAATCTGAAATAAGCATAACTGAAATATATTTAAGACTCCCTTCCCATCAGTCCCATTTCACCACAGCATTTCGCGGGGATTTCGTACCCTGCAGGCACTCGTCAAACCTTTATCCCTTCACAAATCATCAGTATAATGAAAGGAGAAAACAGAATGAACTCGGCCGAAAATACCAGACCCAAGGAACAGGTCAACGTCAAATACAAGGATCGTCTGTTCAAGAAGATATTCGGGACGGAAGAAGGGAAGGAGAACGCACTCTCGCTGTACAATGCGGTGAACGGAACGGACTATCAGGACGCAAGTCAGCTGACATTCGACACTCTGGAGGACGTCGTTTATATGGGCATGAAGAACGACGTATCCTTCCTTTTCCTCAATACCATAAATGTGTACGAGCAGCAGTCGAGCGTGAACCCGGACATGCCCCTGCGCATGTTCCTGTATACGGCACATCTTCTGGAGTCGTATGTGAACATTCAGCAGGTGCCGATTTACGGGCCCACACTGATTCGGATTCCGACGGTCAAGCTTGTCGTGTTTTACAACGGACCGGACAGAAAGAACATGAAGGATGATACGTATCTGTATCTTAAGGATGCGTTCTCTGATGGTACGGAATCGGACGTCCAGGTGAGGGCACGCCTGATCAACATCAACAGCGGTCACAACAAAGAGATGCTTGAGAAATGCAGCGCACTGGGCGACTACTCTCAGCTTGTATCACTGGTCCGGGAATACCTTGATAATGCGATGCTGTCTCCCGTTTCCGATTCGGACGAGGCGATGGCCATGGCACTGAGCTTTGCCTGGAAGGAGCTGCCGGACGGCTGGGTCAAGAGCTATATTTTGCAGAACAGACCGGAGGTAGTAGATATGCTACTGTCAGAATACGATGAAGTCAAAGAAAAAGAGCTGCTTGTGAAGACGACAGAAATGAACACGCGGGTCCACGACCTGACTACTTTGATGAAAGTTGATTCTCTGACACTTGAGCAGGCAATGGACAAGCTGAAAGTTCCGGAAGCGGACCGTGTAAACATCAGAAAGGCTTTTGAGAAGCAGTAAACCTTTCACGGTCTTATTGCATTCAGCCGTGGAAGTCCAACTGCTGCAGGTTGTCATGATGCATAGGGAAAACAGATCGGAGGACAGATATGTTGCTCACGGAGTATGATCCGGAAAAGGAAAAAGAGTTACTTGCAAAGATGGCATATAAGGAAGGTCAGATGAGCATGCGGATCCGTAACCTGACTACTCTGATGAGAGTCGAATCCCTGTCGCTCGAACAGGCGATGGACAAGCTTGAAGTCCCGGAGGAAGAGCGGGAGACGATCCGTGAGGCTTTTCAGAAGAAGCAGCAGGGCGAAGGAAGGGAATCCGCGGATCAGGCGGCAGATTGGGCCTGGTCCTGAGTGTTAAGGTGCCGGATTATACAATAAATGGGGGTTGATTTTATCACGTTGGCGCGCTAAACTCAGAACAACTTCAAAAGCCTGAAACCGATGAGGCGGAGATAACGTGATCAGAGGAACCTGCAGAGAGCCGGGATGATGGGAACCGGCGGTACACCGGATTGCAAATGGACCGTGGAGGGCGCAGCGAAATGCACAAGGGGAGAAGTTCTCCGAACAGCTCCCGGAGCGCAGAGTATCCTGCGACGTGAGACTGCGTGAACGTCAGAGGATATGTTGGTATCCTTTTAAGAGCAGGGATCATTTATCCCTGAAGCAGGGTGGCACCGCGTATGGCTGAACCTACGTCCCTGGCAGAGAACCATTCTCTGTCAGGGATTTTTTGGTGCGCCCGGCGGGCGCACGCTCTAATGGGTGAAAGTCCCTAACTCGCCCGGCAGTGGGAAGAGTACAGCCGAAGCCAAGGGCGTTAACGTGAGAAGACGTCTGGAGGAAGGTGGAGGCAAACT
>Ga0256406_1006242_pt1 | contig 12073 bp, 9 predicted proteins | sample RumenRJG_03DNA_FD_185986 | JGI IMG/M metagenome (GOLD analysis project Ga0256406, IMG submission 185986) | Bovine rumen microbial communities from Lethbridge, Alberta, Canada - RJG_03 | ecosystem: Host-associated > Mammals > Digestive system > Stomach > Rumen | place: Canada: Alberta | collected...
TTATATCGCAGAATTCCGTCTCGCAGCAACTCTCTAACCTTTATGATGCCATAGAAGATGACTTCCAGCAATACCAAGACTACTTCAGCGGAATTGGCTTTCTGCTTGAAGGCGGCAACGGATATTATTATTTCTCACGATCGGAGAACAAGGTGGAACTGGCGGACAAGGTACAGCGAATGGCAGAATGGATAGACCGGATTGACTTCCTTAAAACCTTTAACACTGCATTCGGGTCTGGATTCACATTCCGCAAATCGAATATCCTGGAGCAGTTCTCAAGCGACATAGAACTCAAGGAAAAGGCGCGTCACCTATATACCGACCTCAAAACCAACGATGAGAAAATGGACAAGCTGATAAGCGACCTCCAACGTCAGGGATTCGTGGAACTGCAAGATGAGCTTGACGGCACTTTCAAGGTGACAGCAGCCTTCCATTACATAGAAGAACTTATTGATTGTCTCACCATTATAGAAACTGATACCGAACAAGCATGAGAGCATTACGCAAGATAATATTTGTGAACAGCGCACACATAAGATACGCAGAGGTGCGACTGGACGGAAATGTGCACTTCATCGGCACACAAGGCGTGGGCAAGAGCACCCTGCTACGCGCCATTCTGTTTTTCTATAATGCCGACAAACTGCACCTCGGCATCCCCAAGGAGATGAAATCATACGACGAATTTTATCTACCACATGCCAACTCATACATCGTGTATGAGGTGGAGCATGAGCACGGACCGTTCTGCGTGCTTACCTTCCGCTCGTCAGGACGTGCCTGTTACCGATTCATAGACGCAGCATACCGTAAGGAATGGCTTATAGACAACAAGGGAGACGTGACGGCAGACAGCAAGGTGATACGTGAACGTCTGGGAGGAGCGTCGATGAGCAAGATAATTGACCGCTACGAGCAATACCGCGACATCCTCTATGGCAACAGACAAGCCGTGGGCAAGGAGTTTGCACGCTTCCAGCTGATGGAGTCGAACCGTTACCAGAACATACCGCGAAGCATACAGAATGTCTTTCTCAATTCCAGACTGGACGCAAACTTCATCAAGGACATCATAATCCGATCAATGAGTGAGGAGGAAGCCAACATCGACCTCGGATATTACCGTCGTCAGGTGGCAGACTTCGGACAGGAATACAAGGACATCTCATGTTGGTATAAGCTGAATCAGAAAGGCGAATCCATAGTACGCACACAAGCGGAAAACGTGGTGAAGACTTACCGCGAACTGCTATTCATGAAGCGGCAGATAACCGAACTGTGCGGCGAACTGAAATATGCTGTACGCACATCAAGAGAACGTCTGCTTTTGGTGGAGAAGAAGATAGACGAGCTTATGGAGGAACAAATTCGACTGAAAAGGCTGATAAGCGAAATACAGCAGAAATTCGATATGGAGAAGTCGAGCCTCAACCAAGAGCAGGGCGCAGTGAACGACCGCCTCAAACGTCTGAAAGAACGTAAGGCATATTATGCTGCTCAGAAGATAGAGGAGATACTGAAAAGATACGAGCAGGAACAGATTCTGCGCGTAAAACTCGATGGAGACAATGCACGGCTGGCAGAACTCACGGCGCACTTTAATGACATAACGGCTAAATATAAGGCTCTTTTTCAAGGGGCGAAGAACGTTTTGGAGAATTATCGTCAGTCGCAGACCAACCGCATCATCTCCCTCGGAATGGAAAAGCAGTCTGCAGACGAACGTATGCTCATCGAACATACCAAGCAACGAGAAGACATAGAAGCGGCTTTCGCCGATAAAATCAATCTCGCCACCAACTATATCGAACAGCTTAAAAGCGAAAAGACGGAGCTGGAGAAAGAGATGCTGAAACTGAAATACTGGCAACCTTACAAGCAAGAGACTGACGTTCTCAGCAAAGAAACCAACAATCTGGCTTTACGTGAAAAAGAACTGAACGGACTGATTTCAGCCACGGAGGCTAAAATCAATCAGCTGCAGACCGAATACGAAAAGAACGAGGCTGAAATAATGGCTGACTGTAAAGCCAAGCTGGATGCAAAGCAGCACGAAATGGATGAAGTTGAGGGGAAGCTGACCGACACAGACAGCTTGCTGGAAAGAACCAAGGGATCGCTCTATGAATGGCTGGAGGCGAACAAGCGCGACTGGGAACAGAACATAGGCAAGGTGATAAACGAAGAAAGCGTGCTCTATCAGACAGAATTGCATCCGCAGAAGGACGAAGGAACATCGCTGTTCGGTGTGAAACTGGACCTTACAGACCTGCCACTCGCTGTGCGAAAACCAGCCCAACTGGAAGCGGAACGAGCAAAACTGGATGCGGTGCTGCGCTCGTTGAAGGCGGAATATGTTAGCTTGACGCAACTGCAGGAGAAACTGCAGGACGAACTGAAACGACGCTTTGCTCCCAAGATGAGAGAATTGCGCGAACAGAAATCATACCATGAGACCGAACTGCGCGTCATTCCACAGAAACGCAAGACCATACAGCTGAAGAAGGAAGACTATGTGGCTAAGGCTCAACATGAAAAGAAGGAAAAGACCGAGCAGCTGAATGCACGATTGCAGGATGTGACGATACGCCGAACTGCTGCCGATACAGAACTTGCAAAGATACAGAACGACAAACAGAAACAGCTGTCTTCTGAAGACAAGCGACACCAGAAAGCTAAGGAGGAAGCTGTAAGGCAGCACGAACAACGGGTGGCTGAAATACGTGCGGACATAAGACTGCAGGAGCAGAATACTGACAAGAAACTGCAACTGCTGCAACAGCAAGAGCATGAAGAGCTGCACGGACGTGGAGCTGACACACGTATGGTGGAGGAATGCAAGGCTTCGATAAAGGCGACAGAAGCCGAACTAAAATACATAGACGACCACAGACGTATAGTGTTCGACTATCAGCGTGACAGCGAAGAACTGTTCGACCATGAGGATGAATTCAAAACAAGAAAGAAGCTCATCACCGATCAGCTCCAGCAACTGAACGAGAAATACTCTCTACGCAAACAAAAGCATAACGAAACACTGGATTTACGGAGCAAAGAACTGAATGAACGCAGGGAGGAAAAGAGCCGTATTGACAACGACCTGCAAAAGGCTGAGCGCTTCACACATGACGAAAACCTGTGTCCGCCAATGCTGGCAGAGGCACAAGAACGTCAGACACTGCGAACGCCAGGACAGGCTGTGGACGAACTGACGGGCATCATCGTGTCACGCCAAAAAAGCCAAGACAAGCTGAAAAGTGCAGTGAACGTGTTCAAGGGTAATTTCACAGCCAAAAACACATTCAATTTCCGTACGGAACTGGCTCTCGACGAAGACTATCTCGATTTTGCCAATAATCTGGAAGACTTCCTTGTCTACAACAAGATAGAAGAATTCCGACGTCGTACCAGCGAACGATATGTAGACATATTGGGACGTGTATCCAAGGAGATGGGCGATCTGACGCGGCACGAATCGGATGTGGATAAGGTCATTCATGATATCAATAACGATTTCCGCGAACGCAATTTTACCGGCGTCATAAAACTCATTGCCCTTCAACCCGTACCTTCAGCAGACAAGATGGTGCTGCTGATGAAGCGCATAAAGGATTTTCACGACGACAACCAATACACCATGGGTGAGCTAAACCTGTTCTCCTCAGCCAACCGCGACGAAGTGAACCAGAAGGCTGTAGGGCACCTGCTCGACCTGATGAAGTCGCTTGTTGACAATCCGCAACGACGATACCTTACACTCTCTGACCTTTTCCTGCTGCAGTTCCGCATCGTGGAGAACGACAACGACACGGGATGGGTGGACAAGCTGTCGCATGTGGGAAGCGAAGGAACGGACACATTGGTTAAGGCAATGATAAACATCATGCTGATAAATGTATTCAAAGGAAAGGTAAGCCGGAAGTTCGGCGACTTCCGCATACATTGCATGATGGACGAAATCGGCAAGCTGCACCCGCAGAACGTGAAAGGCATACTCGACTTTGCAAATGCTCGAAACATCCTGCTCATCAACTCTTCGCCCACAACATACAACGTTTCGGACTATCGCTACACCTACCTGCTTAGCAAGGACAGCAAGTCGCAGACCGTGGTTAATCCTTTGATATCACAACAATAAAACACATCAGAAACAGCTGACTATATTCGTATATGAAGATTACGTCATCTCTTATAGACAAGCTTATCAGACTTCGCTCAGGTGAGTCGCTTCCGTCCAGCGCTCTACGTGGGGAATGGGTGGAAGAACTCCTAAGCGACGGTGTGCTTTTCAGCCGTTCACACGGAAGCAGAAGCAGCATAATTGCGGCTTCTCCAGAAACATTGGAACAAAATCTGATGCATATCAACGAACGGTTAGGGAATCTCGACAAAATGAAAGAGACACTTGACGCGGAAACCACAAGGTCAGAACAGGCGGCAGAAACGGGTAATTCCAAACTTGTGACAGCACGCTCATGCCCTGGTTTTCCGGTCAATTCATACGAACCAATCATATGCTGTCTGAACGGTAAGGAGCTGGTGGTCAATCCACAGGAAGGCACATTCCTATTCATTGCCGATTGGCATTTATTTGCCATACCTTACGATGTGACCGTCGTAAACATCGAAAACATGGAGAATTTCCGTCTTATACGTCGCCAGCAATCCTTGTTTGCCTCAGCATTGGCAGGCAAACGACTGCTGTTCGTGTCGCGCTATCCGCAGTCGTCCGACCTACGGACATGGCTGCAGACCATCCCCAACCAGTACGTCCACTTCGGTGATTTCGACCTCGCCGGCATCCATATCTTCCTTACAGAATTTCAAAAACACCTCGGCGCACGCGCCTCTTTCCTCATTCCGCAAGACATAGAACAGCGCATAAAGCATGGTTCTGCAGAGAGATACAACGACCAATACCCCAAATACTGCCACCTCACTTCCAATATCCAGCCTCTACAACAACTTATAGACACACTACACAAATATCATCGTTGCTACGACCAGGAGGGATACATAGAGAATAGTTTGACAGAACATCACTTCATTTAAACACAAAAAAGGCGTACAACCAAAATCATTATGATTTAAGTTGTACGCCTTTTGTTATTAATTCGGATTCAGATTTACATATTGGTCAAACTTACTTCACCTCCTCGAAATCAAACGGTATCTGTAAATCAACTACATACTGAATGTCGTCGTCCCGCCCGTGTTAATCAAGTTTTGACCCTATCAGATCCTTTGATAACGGAACGTGGCAAAGTTACGCATTTTAAATCAAACTTCCAAGAGAATCTCAGAGTAATTGATAAACAAAAAAGAGGTTTCCTAAAGGTTGCTGCCCTCAATGTAGTCATTCAGGAGAAATGGAATCACACCAACATAGATAACTCCATCTTCATCTGTCCACAACTTTTGATTACCATCGAGGACAACAATCTTGCGGAAGAAGTCACCTGTGTTGTGAAGGGAGAAAGTCTCTTGCGCTTTCTTTTCTGGAGAACTGACATTCAATGCAGACTGTATATAAACCTTCTCATTGCCAAGGTTGACTACAAAATCAATCTCATATTGTCCTTTGTTTCGTATGCCATTGTTCATCCGCTGAACCTCTACAACACCGACATCTACGCGATACCCCCGGTGGATAAGCTCGTTGTACAGCATGTTTTCCATAAGATGAGAGCGCTCCTGCTGGCGGAAATTCAAACGCGCGTTCCTCAAGCCAAGATCAACAGCATAATATTTTTGAAGAGAATCAAAGTATTTTCTGCCCTTGACGTCGTATCGCTTGGCGGCACTGAACAGGAATGAATCCTCCAAATAATCCAGATATGACTTGATGGTGTGGTCTGAGGTGTTTTTGTCAAGAAGTGTAGCTGCCGTGTTTGCAAGTTTATGCGGATTAGTCAAAGAACCGACAGAAGAGCAAAGAGCATCTATCAATGCGTTCATTACAGCATCATTCTTCAGATGGTACCGTTCAACAATGTCCTTCATGTACACGTTGGTGAACAAATCCTGGAGGTATTTCTGCTTCTCTTTCTCATCCGTCTCAAGAACGGCCAAAGGCATTCCTCCATATGTCAGATATTGTTCCAAAGCATCGGCTTTGTCCAACTTCGAATAGGACAGAAACTCATCGAAAGACAATGGCGCAACCCTTATCTCTGACCCGCGGTCGCGGAAATTGGTCACAATGTCCTTTGAGAGCATCTTAGAGTTGGACCCGGTAACATATACATCGAGATTCCTGCAGGCCATCAAGTCATTGAGCACGTCATAGAATGTGGTGTAAAGCAAGTCACGATCCTCCTCTGCAACCATCGACTCATCCAATTCTTTGTTCTTAACCTTCAATGACAGTTGAATCTCATCAATCATCACATAATATTTCTTGTTCGGATCCTTGGTAAGCTCTTTAATGTAGTCATAGAGTACATTGGGATTTCTGAACTTCAAGTCAGATTTTCGGTCCAACGCTATCTCTACGAAGGAATCCTTTGGGACACCCTCATCTATCAGAGCCTGCTTATATAGTGTATTGAGCAAGAAGGATTTGCCGCAACGCCGGATGCCAGTGATGATTTTCACCTTGCCGTTCCACCGCTTATGCATGAGCAAATCTATATAATGACTTCTATTGATAACCATACCTTAAAACTTTTGTCGATTTATGTCAACTGCAAATTTAGGGGTAATTGCACCTGTTTTTGCAGTACAAAGGTAAGATAAATATCTTGTATAAGCAAGGCTTTTGAATCTTTTAACTGCAATTTTAGTTGCAATTGCACGTGTTTTTGCAGTTGCCTTAGTACTTCATTGATGCTTATTTGCTTATTTTTTGCAGTAGTCTTTGTGCTTCATTTGATGCTTATTTGTAATTCTTAGTATTTGCAGTTGTCTCGCCTTAAAAAAAGAAGAAGCCAAGGGTTCACTCTCAAATGAGTTCAGTCACTTCAGTATATATATACGAGGAGAGTGAGTGAAGTGATGTACCCTTATAGCAGGAGTGCACAGCGTCAACTGGCTCGTTTTTACCCTTCTTCTGAAATGAAGCCGGAAGCCAAAGCACCTTCTCCTTTTTCATCTGTTAGGCTACCATTCACCTCAGTCATTGCCCTTCCAACGTACAGGCTTTGTTGAACCTACAAATGCAGTGACGGCTGCGGTCTTGTCGCTCCTCTTATTGCGTCCAGCGGTCTCTACTCCCTTGGAGGCTTCCCCGTTGACAGCGTGACACATCGTCTTTGCTCCTCACATGCCTTTCGGCACCCTGACTGTCTCTATTTCTTTGGAGCTTCTCCACGATTGATGGGCTGGTGGCAGTTCTTGAGTTGGCTGACAGCTCACCACGCCTTAGCCATGATGGCCTACTCGACCTGACCTTCCGTTTTCTCGATGAACTGCCAAAGCCACTCGTTTTTTCCTATGCAAATTTACGGCGAAGCTGCGCTGGACTACAGTCCGCTTGTGTGGTCGTTTCACTCTGCCAATAAAATAAGCGGGAATCTTCCTTTTTCTTTTCTGCGCAAACAAAAAGAGTATTCCGGCTGATTTTCATGGCTTGTCCACAGTGACCCTTTGCCGTTTTGATTGCATGTAAAAAATTTCGTTTCACTTTTAAATTCATCGATTATGAAAACTTCAAATCAAGTCATCGTATCAGGCCGTCTGGCCCAGGACGCAGAGATCCGTCAGTTCGCCAACTCAACGAAAGCCACCTTCGCTCTTGCCATCAGTCGTACGGAGAAGCGCGGTGAGGAGACAGTCCGCCCAGTTGCCTATCAGCCCTGCGAGGTATGGCGCAAGAACGGTACCACGGAGTCCTTCGCCCAGCTCACCAAGGGCACCCTTATAGAGATTTCCGGCTGGATTCGCCCTGAGGAGTTCATCGACAAGACCGGCACTCGCCGCCACCGCATCATCTTCGTGGTCAACAAATTCACGCCTGTCCAGTTGGAGGGCAAGAAGACCGAGGGTGAGTAGCGGCTACCGCCTCTACGGTTTCTAAGGAGAAGGTTGCTTCGGCTTCCTTCTCTTTTTAAGGTAAAAACTCTGCCTTGACCCTCATCCATGTGCACCTTGTAAGCCTTTTGACAGGCTACTCCAATTTATTGTACTTACATTTTCTCTTTTACATGCACCCACGCCGCACAATAGCCAACTGTTTGCCGAAGGAACCTTCTTGGCAGTTTTGAAAGGATATTGTTGTTCGGTACCTTCGTCAAAGGTCTCGCTGCAGACACTGCGTACAGAGTCTGCTTCGTCGTTCGACCGGCAGTTGGCTGTTGCGCTGTTCCCGCCCTTACTCTTGTATGTACCCGTTCTTCATTTTTATCTTTCTTTTTTTAGGCTCATACTATCCCGTTATGAAACCTATAGTCTCCTCTCGCTTCTACATGTACTTTCCAAGAAATATTGACTTCTACCCTTAACAGCCTGATGAGGGGTTCCGTTCTTGTAAGCTTTCGCTCTACCTATGTTGTAGCAGGAGATTATTCTCCTTTGCCGTCAGCTTTGCCTTGGAGGATATTTTACGCAAAGGTAGCGTCTTGCCTTGCTCAATCACCAAGCCGGGACATGGCCTTGCCACTTGCCGAAAATCTTCCTCGTGCCGAGCGTATTTTCGCCACCCTCACTTGTCTCTTGACGGCCAACGCTTTTCACCAGCGTAAAATATCCCTCCGGCACGCTGAAGCGGCTGCCAAAATGAGGGAAATAAAAATTTACGGCTATGAGAAAGAATTTGGACGAGAACATCAAAAGGCAGTTGGAGAAGAAGATGACACACTTCATCAAGTACTTCCCCGTACGCATCAGAAATGTAGGCGAGGATGCCATCCTCAATCGGCAGCTCATGTGGGACTTCAAGGACGGAAAGGGAGAAGCTACAGAGCAAGTGGCACAGATGACCGCCGACTACCTCAAGGAGGAGTTTGGAGAAAGCGTGACAGACATTCTCCTGGTGACTATCCCTGCAAGCACGCAAGCCAAGAACGAGACTCGCTACAAGAGCTTCTGCAACCGCGTGAGCGAGCTGACGGGCATCGCCAACGGCTACGACCACATCAAGGTGGCGGAAGACCGACTCGCAGTACACGAGCAGCGCAGGAGCAAGCGCATCAGCACGGCTGCAGTGTTGGAGTTTGATGGTGACTTCTTCAAGGGAAAGAAGATTGTGTGTTGGGACGATTGCGTGACCACCGGCATCAGCTACTCCACCTTCGCCAATAAGTTGGAGGAGATGGGCGGCAACGTTCTGCAAGGTGTCTTCCTTGGCCGGACAAGTTACAGATACAACAAATAAAGCTATTCAATGATGGACAACAAAGATACAAGCAGAGCACAGACGGTGGCCTTCACGGGCCATCGCCTTATCAGCAGTGCAGACAGACCAAGAGTGAAGGATCGGCTTATGGAAGCGATTCTCAGAGCATACGAGGACGGCTATAGGGTGTTCATTAGTGGCATGGCTTGTGGTTTCGACCTCATGGCAGCTGAGTGTGTGGTGGAACTAAAGTCAGAGCGCCCCGACATCACACTGATGGCAGCCATCCCATACAGAGGTCAATGTGAGCGATGGCGCAAAGCAAGCCAGTTGAAGTATTGGGAGCTGCTCCATAAAGCTGATGAGCAGATAGTCTTGTCTCCAGACTATAGGCCAGACTGCTTTTTGCGGCGTGACAGATACATGGTGGAGCATGCCTCTCGTCTGATAGCTTACTTTAACGGCATACCCAAGGGAGGAACATTCTACACCGTCAATGAAGCGAAGAGGCAGGGCGTGATGGTAGAGAACATCTATTAGAAATCCAATTCGATGCCTTGATAGGTACATCGGCGGCAACGGGGCCCTTCCCTTTGCCGCTTTCCCTAATACTTATTACAGTACCTTTTGCTTTAGCCTTGATGACCAATCTTCTTTGTTATGAAATATCACTTTCATTCTAACATTCGTCCACCACAAATTATTTGCACCCACGCCAAGGCCCTGACCGCACTGTCAATTTGCTGATAAGGCTCTGCATGGCTACCGACTTCGCTGGCTACCATGAAGAGCCACCTCGGCAAAGGTGCTGCTACAGACCGAGTGGATGGCTGTCGTCTCCGGGGTGTGAGGCTACGCTTCACTACCCTTCGCCTTTAGCCATGCACTCCGTCTGTTCTTCGCATCACTAGTTGACAGGCAGTCAGAACCTGCCCTATCCCTTCTTTCTCTTTTTAAGGCTATCCCTTCATCTACTCCGATAGATTTGCCTCATGTACTTGCACCCACGCCAAGGTCCTGACCGCACTGTCAATTTGCTGATAAGGCTCTGCATGGCTACCGACTTCGCTGGCTACCATGAAGAGCCACCTCGGCAAAGGTGCTGCTACAGGCAGAGTGGATGGCTGACGTCTCCAGGGAGTGAGGCTACGCTTCACAACCCTCCGCCTTTAGCCATGCACTCCGTCTGTTCTTCGCACCACTGGTTGACAGGCAGTCAGAACCTGCCCAATCCCTTTCTTCTCTTTTTAAGGCTATCACTTCTTCTACTCCGATGGATATGCCTCATGTACTTGCACCCACTCCAAGGCCCTGACCGCACTGTCAATTTGCTGATAAGGCTCTGCATGGCTACCGACTTCGCTGGCTACCATGAAGAGCCACATCGGCAAAGGTGCTGCTACAGACCGAGTGGATGGCTGTCGTCTCCAGGAAGTGAGGCTGCGCTTCACAGCCCTTCGCCTTTAGCCATGCACACCGTCTGTTCTTCGCACCACTGGTTGACAGACAGTTAGAACCTGCCCAATCCCTTTCTTCTCTTTTTAAGGCTATCACTTCTTCTACTCCGATGGATTTGCCTCATGTACTTGCACCCACGCCAAGGCCCTGACCGCACTGTCAATTTGCTGATAAGGCTCTGCATGGCTACCGACTTCGCTGGCTACCATGAAGAGTCACATCGGCAAAGGTGCTGCTACAGACCGAGTGGATGGCTGCCGTCTCCAGGGTGTGAGGCTTCGCTTCACAAACCTCCGCCTTTAGCCATGCTCTCCGTCTGTTTATCGCATCACTGGTTGACAGGCTGTCAGAACCTGCCCCAGCCCATTCTTCTCATTATAAATATTCTCGCCCTTATAGGATAAAAAGCAAACTAAGGGGAAGTAAGCGAGAGCCCCTTATGTCGCTTCTTAATGAAAAAACGACAGTATGACAAGCAGGCTTTCTTGTCATGCCTGTGTATCGCTGTTACTTGTCAGGATGCCATCCTCCGCCATTCTTAGGGAAAAAGAACCTAAGGATGAACTTGAGGACTGCACCAATGACATAGACTGCGACTATCGCTTCGAATATTGCTGCTAACTCTTCCATATTCTTATCTGTTTACGGGTTAGGATATATTCAAAGTTACTAAATTCCAACGAATTACGCAACTGTTTGATGTTAATAATCAATAAGGTTGGAAACTTATTTTCATAGAGGATGCAGGGCGGTTCATCCGGTATAGGCATCCTCTGCGCTGTTCTTGAAGTTCTGCTTTTCAAGCCACTCCTTCTCATCCTCGTTCTCGGGTATGTCGATGCGCTCTATCTTGAAGATGACAGGGCGTGTGCCGTCGTTGCAGCAGGCTATCATCATACGCTCATCGTTGGCCCAGCCGTGCATGATGCTGCCGCCCTGCAGGGCGGTATAGACATAGCGGCTTACGGCATCCCATGCATCTCCGCAGAACTTGCCGTTCATCAGATGGTAGAAGTCGTCCTTCTCCGGCGTACGGTCAAGCACGAACGTGTCGCCAGGCTTGAAACACGGACATAGTCCCGACTTGGGGTCGGCGAGATACTTCTCCTGGAGTTCTGGAAACACCTTGGTTTCGAGAACAGTTATTTTGCATTGATGCCTCATGTTGTTTGATGTGACAAGACAATGTGACAGGTTTAACGTCTACAATTGGTTGAGTTTCTCCTCGTTTTCCTGGATGTAGGTCATGATGATGGCTGATGCCAGTGCACGAAGAGGAATGGTGCGCTCCGCATTAAGGCGAATGATCTCCAGTTTCTTCTTCACTTCCTTGGG
>Ga0256406_1006244_pt1 | contig 12071 bp, 12 predicted proteins | sample RumenRJG_03DNA_FD_185986 | JGI IMG/M metagenome (GOLD analysis project Ga0256406, IMG submission 185986) | Bovine rumen microbial communities from Lethbridge, Alberta, Canada - RJG_03 | ecosystem: Host-associated > Mammals > Digestive system > Stomach > Rumen | place: Canada: Alberta | collected...
TTTCAAGTCAAGGTATAAAATTTCAATTCTATTGTCGACACTCGCTATTGGCGGCCAGTTTTTCCGCAGCAAGATACCCCCGCCAACTGCCAGACTCAAGATCACCACATCAGGCCCTTCCGGCTCCCCAAAATCCAGTCTCCTCACTCCGTAAAATCGAGTGGGCTGCCACTCCCGTCTCACACCCCTGGGATATCGATCCTCTCACCCCTGGGCGACAGGCCCTCTCACCCCTGGGCGATTCAACGTATTGGTTACCACCGATTTACGATGCCATTTCAAGCCTTTTGCAGCCATATCCCGCTCACTTGAGCCCGCCGTGTCGGCGGTATCCGTTCGCTTTCCCTTGATGCTTTCCGCCCGGTATTCCATCCACTTCGGGCTAAGTTTTCCACCCTATTCCGACATAGCTCTTCTTGACTTTCATCCGCGGAGCCTTTGCGGGAGACCCTTATATATTTACATATCCAATTAAATATTATCCATAATGTTCAAGCCGAGAACAGGGCTATTCTGCGATGTTGCTACGGCATCTACCCTCTCAAGCCTGGCCTATAGCAAGGAAGAACAAAAGAACAGGGAAGAATTCTTATTGCTGTAGAGTGAAAAAGCAGCCTGCAAAAGCTTTTCATGGGTTGACAAACCAAGAATCAGGACACCGAGTGAGGGTCCGACGGCATTCTGTTCGCATAAATCAAAAAAAATGGCCCTATTATTTGTTTTTGTCAGAATATTGAGGTAATTTTGCACGAAACAAAGTCATAGTATGAGCGACAACGAGAAAGCCATTACGCTATTCACGACAAGAGTGAGGCAGATGATTCTCCAATATCAGGAAATGAAAAAGGAGAATGCAGAGCTTTATGGCATGGTGGACGAAAGGGATGCCCGGATAAAACAACTGGAAAACCAACTAAAGGAAGCTCAGAACGACTACCAGACGTTGAAGACAGCACGCATGATTGAGGTGACCGACGGCGACGTGAACAAGGCCAAGGACCGCATTGCGAAGCTTATCCGAGACGTCAACAAATGCATTACGCTTTTGAGTGAGTGAACGAGTAAGTAGGTAAAATGGCCGGCAAGGATACAATAAGAATCAAGCTGAATGTCTACGACAGAGAGCTGGGTGTCACGGTGCCTCGAGAAGAAGAAGGCTTCTATCGGCAGGCTGCAAAGCTGATCACCGATAAAGTGAACACATATGCTTCCTTCTATAAAGGGCGCAGTGCCGACAAAGACATCCTCTATATGGCCATGATTGATATAGCGCTTCTCTACGTGAAAAACAAGGAGCGCAACGATACCGAACCTTATAACAAGTTGATAGAGAAACTGACTTCCGAGATAGAGGAAGCACTCGGATAATCTCTGTTTTCTGTCACTACTAAGCGTGGTGCCGTGGAGGTATAGCTATATCCCCGCAACAGTGGTATTAACAGAGATTATTAACTTCTTATTATATAAGTAATGATTATTGGTACAATTATAGGACTCATATTGGGTGTATTGGCCGGATACTGTTTATTCCGGTATGTTATCAAAGGGAAATATAACGAAATGGTGGCCGAGGCTGAGAAGGCTGCCGACGTAGTGAAGGAGAAGAAGCTGCTCGAAGTGAAGGAAAAATTCCTGAGCAAGAAGAGCGAACTGGAGAAGGAAGTGCAGCTTCGTTCGCAGAAGATTCAGCAGAGCGAGAACCGGCTCAAGCAGCGCGAAATCAGCCTCAACCAGCGCCAGGAGGAAATTGGCCGCAGGAAGCAGGATGTCGATCAGCAGCAGCAACGAGTGGACAACGAGAAGAAGCTCCTTCAGGTGAAGCAGGCTGAGCTGGAAAAAATGCAGAAGCAGGAGCAGTCGAAACTGGAGGAACTCTCAGGCCTGAGTGCTGAAGAAGCCAAGACAAGACTCATAGAGAGTCTGAAGGACCAAGCTAAGCTCGATGCTGCCAGCTACGTCAACGAAATCATGGATGAAGCCAAACTCAATGCTAACCAGCAGGCCAAGAAGATTGTCATTCAGACCATCCAGCGTGTGGCCACCGAGACGGCCATTGAGAACTCCGTTAGCGTCTTCCACATTGACAATGATGAGGTGAAGGGCCGCATCATCGGCCGCGAGGGCCGCAACATTCGTGCACTCGAAGCAGCCTGCGGCGTGGAAATCGTGGTCGACGACACACCCGAGGCCATCGTCATCTCGGCCTTCGACCCTGTAAGACGTGAAGTATGCCGACTGGCGCTCCATCAGCTGGTAGCCGACGGGCGCATCCATCCTGCACGCATCGAAGAAGTGGTGGCCAAGGTGAAGAAGCAGCTCGACAACGAGATTATAGAAACGGGTAAACGGACCGTCATCGATTTGGGTATCCATGGTCTGCACCCCGAACTGGTGCGCATCGTGGGCAAGATGAAATACCGCTCCAGCTATGGCCAAAACCTCTTGCAGCATGCACGTGAGACAGCCAATCTCTGCGCTGTAATGGCTGCCGAACTGGGCCTCAACCCCAAGAAAGCCAAGCGAGCAGGACTGCTGCACGACATTGGTAAGGTGCCCGACGAGGAAACCGAACTGCCGCACGCACTCTACGGAGCTAAGATTGCTGAGAAATACAAGGAGAAACCCGACATTGTCAATGCAATCGCCGCTCACCACGACGAGGTGGAAATGACCACCCTGCTCGCCCCCATCGTGCAAGTGTGCGACGCCATCAGTGGAGCACGCCCTGGAGCACGCCGTGAAATTGTAGAGGCCTACATCAAGCGCCTTAAAGATCTTGAGGCCATCGCACTCAGCTATCCCGGGGTTACCAAGACCTATGCCATTCAGGCTGGTAGAGAGTTGCGCGTCATCGTTGGTGCCGACAAGATGACCGACGAGGAAAGCTCGAAACTCTCTGAGGAGATTGCCACTAAGATACAGAACGAGATGACCTATCCCGGACAGGTGAAAATCACTGTGATTAGGGAGACACGCTCCGTTGCTTATGCCAAGTAATTGAGAACTGTTTAACGACAAACCTCCGCTATGCTGGGCTTATTCAAGCAAGAACGTCATAACGTAGCCCTTGTGCTCTCCTGTGGGGGAGCCAAGGGCTTAGCTCATGTAGGTGCCCTCGATTCACTGATAGCCCATGGCTACAATATTACATCAGTCGCGGGCACATCCATGGGTGCTCTGGTGGGGGGCATATTTGCAAGCGGCCATCTCGACGACTTCAAACAATGGATGGAATCCATCGACCGGAAGAGGGTGCACGAGCTCACCGACCTGTCGCTGAGTTTCAACCACCTCATCAAAGGTGTGCGCATCATTGACGAACTGAAGAAAATAGTGCCCGACACCAACATAGAGAGTCTGCCTATCCCCTTCTGCGCCATTGCCACCGACTGGGTGACGGGGCGCGAGGTAGTCTTCACCAAAGGCAGTCTGTGGGCAGCCATCCGCGCTTCCATCTCCGAACCCGTGTTCTTCGCCCCCGTGAAGAAAGACAACCATATTCTCATAGATGGAGGCATCACCAATCCCTATCCACTCAATCGAGTGAAGCGCACCCGACAAGACCTCCTTGTCGGTGTCAATGTGAGCGGCCACGACTATGAGGGAATCTACAAGAGAGACCGCATGGCCGAACAATGGCAGCTCCGCAACAACAAGGTGCTATCGCTCCTGAGCAAACTCTTGCCGGAAGGCACTGACCCCAAGTTCAACTATTTCACACTGCTCAACCGCACTGTGTCAATAGCCATCTCACAGAATGCACGCAAAGCTGTTGCCCTGAATCCTCCCGACATCAACGTGGAAATCCCAATGAAACGCTATGGAGGAAGCGACTACGACAAATATGCACACATTAGAAAAATAGGAGAAAGTAAGATGGACAAGGCAATCGACAAGTTTCTGCAAAAGCGCACGCTTTTCTAAGACTTACCCTGTCCGCCGGCAAATAATCGCCGCCAACGAGATAAATCTCTGTTAATCGCTTTGCCCTCCTATCTGTTTTATATATCTTTGCAGTAATAAAGCCAATAAGAATGAAGCCAGTATTCATAGCAGGTCCTTGCGTAATAGAGTCGAAGCAACTGCTGGAGACAGTTGCCGAGAAGCTTATAGACATCAACAGCCACTTAGGCACCGACATCATCTTCAAATCGTCGTTCGACAAAGCCAACCGTACCTCAATCCATTCCTTCCGGGGTCCCGGCATCGACCGAGGCCTGCAAATGCTTGCCGACATCAAAGACCGGTACGGACTGAGGATACTGACCGACATTCATGAAAGTTGGCAGGCCCAACCGGCGGCCGAGGTATGCGATGTGCTTCAGATACCGGCCTTTCTCTGCCGTCAGACCGACCTTCTTGTAGCCGCCGCTAAAACGGGCCGCATCGTCAACATCAAGAAGGCACAGTTCCTCAGTGGCCGTGACATGCGTTACCCTGTGGAGAAAGCACTCGATGCTGGGGCAAATGAGGTATGGCTTACAGAGCGTGGCAACTGCTTCGGCTACAACAACTTAGTCGTCGACTTTCGCAATATCCCCGACATGCGCGAGATTGTGCCTACGGTGATTATGGACTGCACACATTCCGTCCAACGTCCCGGAGGCGGCAACGGCACCACCGGAGGCGACCGCCGGTTTGTTCCTTCTATGGCAATGGCAGCCAAGGCCTTTGGCGCCACAGGCTACTTCTTTGAAGTGCATCCCAACCCCGACAAGGGGCTCAGCGACGGTCCCAATATGCTGGAACTCGACAAACTGGAAGAGCTTATCAAGGACCTCCTTGCTTAGCCTCACAAAAGGCAAGAGAACAATTAAGACCCATATAGACAAACATAGATGAACGACAAGATTCAAGAACGACTCACTCATGTAAGAGAATGGGGGGCGCAATGTCTTCGCGACGAAGCCCAGGCTGTACTGGACCTCATTCCGCAAATGGACGATAATTTCAACAAGGCCGTGGCCATGATGTATGGCTGCAAAGGCAAAATCATAGTAACCGGAGTGGGCAAGAGTGGCAACGTGGGTGCCAAGATAGCCGCCACCCTGTCCTCAACCGGAACTCCCGCCTTCTTTATCAATCCTCTCGACGTCTATCATGGTGATCTTGGAGTTATGACGCGCGACGATGTCGTCTTGGCATTGAGCAACAGCGGACAGACCGATGAGTTGCTGCGCTTCCTGCCGATACTGCTTCACATGCAGGTACCCATCATCGCCATGAGCGGCAATCCAGCCTCGCTCCTGGCCAAATACTCGACTATTCACATCACTGTGAAGGTGAAGAAGGAGGCGTGCCCACTCAACCTCGCACCGACCAGCAGCACTACAGCAGCTTTGGCCATGGGCGACGCTTTGGCGGTAGCCCTTATGCAGGTGCGTGACTTCAAGCCGAAAGACTTTGCCCAATTCCATCCGGGAGGCGAACTCGGCAAGCGGCTCCTTACAACCGCCGAAGACGTGATGCGAAGCGATGACCTGCCCATCATTCCACCTGACATGCACCTCGGCGAGGCCATCATCCACGTGAGCAAAGGCAAACTCGGACTCGCAGTCTCGCTCAATGACGGTAAGGTGGCCGGACTTATCACCGACGGCGACATCAGACGCGCTATGGAACGCTGGCAAGCGTCCTTCTTCGACCATACCGTAAGCGACATCATGACCCGATGCCCCAAGACCGTACTGCCCAACACAAAAATCACGGAGATACAACACATCATGAACCGCTTCAAGATACACACGGTGCTGGTGGTTGACAAGGAAAACCATCTGCTTGGTGTTGTAGACCACTATTCATGCATGATATAAAGCATCCAGCAAGATAACCACATTCATCAACTTGAAAAAGCTTTTACTTTGCCTGCTGTTGTTGGTCAATGTCCCTTGCCTGGCGCAAAGGGCCGATTCGCTATTGGTGGAAGCTCTGCGCCATGACGGTGTGACGTTCACCCATGACAACTCCGTGACCCTGCTCACTACCGGACAGGAGAAGTTCGACGACCTCTTTGCAGCCATCAGGCAGGCCCGCAGCAGCATCCATCTCGAATATTTCAACTTCCGCAACGATTCCATCGCCCGATGCCTTTTCACACTTCTCGGCCAAAAAGCCAAAGAAGGAGTAGAGGTGAGAGCGCTCTTTGATGCCTTTGGCAACTGGTCGAACAACCGTCCTCTGAAGCGCTCGCATCTCGACTCTATCCGGGCTCATGGCATAGATATTTACAAGTTCGACCCCATCGTCTTCCCCTATATCAACCATGTCTTCTCACGAGACCACAGGAAGATTGTTGTCATTGATGGCAAAATCGCCTACACGGGGGGCATGAACGTGGCCGACTACTATATCAAAGGCACAAAGAAAGTGGGCTCCTGGCACGACATGCATTGCCGCATCGAAGGCTCTGCTGTCAATACCCTGCAGAGCATCTTCCTCCGAATATGGAACAAGGTGAGCAAACAACATATAGACGGGGCGAAATACTTTCAGGGCAATCGGAGTCAGCGCGAATTTCAAGGTCTCAAGCCCGACACTACAGCCACCAAAGGCAGCAAGATGGTGGGTATCATCAACCGGGAGCCTCACACCACTAACCAAATCATCAGGCATTTCTATGTTGATGCTATTAACGCCGCTCACGACAGCATCCGCATCATCAACCCTTATTTCACACTTAACCACGGCATCAAGAAGGCACTCCGACGAGCACTCAAGAGGGGTGTCAAAGTAGATATCATGCTCTCCACCCACAGCGACATCCCTCTCACGCCCGACTGTGGATTCTACAATGCACACAAACTTATGGAGAAAGGAGCCAACATCTGGATGTACACACCCGGCTTTCACCACACTAAGGTTATCATGGTCGACGGCCAGTTCTGTACGGTGGGGAGCGCCAATCTAAATGCGCGCAGTTTGAGCTGGGACTACGAGGAGAATGCTGTCATTGTGGATCCCTGTACCACCCATGAACTCGACCGGCTCTTTGACCGCGACAAGCGCCACTGCTTCCTGCTAACCGAAGATAGCTGGGACCATTGGCGCACACCCTGGCAGAAGTTCAGAGGATGGTTCGCCCATCTCCTCGCCCCCTTCCTCTGACCTTTCAATTTTTCCACACCCGAAGCTGGAGCAAATGGAGAGCCGAGGCAATGAAATTACAAGTCAGCACACTGCCAACTGCCCCTATACGACAATTGGATACAAGTTTATATTTTTTAAAGTGTGTACCTTGGGCGTTACGAATAAAATCATTAATTTTGTTGACGTTAATAGTAAGGGAGCAATGAACGACGATATTCCAGCTGAAGTGCACAGTGTGCTTGACGGTTATCTGGCGCTGAACCATCACCGCCGCACTCCTGAGCGGTATGCAATACTAAAGGCTGTCTATCGCAACAAGCATCCATTCACCATCGAAGAGCTGGATGCAGAGCTTCAGAAGGACAACTTCAGAGTTAGCCGGGCCACACTCTACAACACCGTCAGATTGTTTCTTCGGCTCCGTCTTGTGGTGCGCCACCAACTCCTGGGAGGCACCCGCTATGAGGCTGCATGGCCGGGGAGGAATCACTGCAAGCAGATATGCACCATCTGTGGCAAAGTGTCAGAGATATCAGTACCTCTTATGGATGAAGCTATCGCACAGGCCAACCTGCGAAGATTCCGTAGCGATGTCTACTCATTATATATTTATGGAGTATGTGCCGCGTGCCAGTCTAAGCTCACACGCTCCCGCAACAAGCAGATAGGAAAATCAAAACAACGAAAGATATGAGTAAAGGTAAAGTTGACGTCCTGCTGGGCCTTCAGTGGGGCGATGAAGGTAAAGGAAAAGTAGTCGACGTGCTCACGCCACGCTACGATGTGATCGCCCGCTTTCAAGGCGGACCCAATGCCGGTCACACCCTGGAATTCCAAGGACAGAAATACGTTCTCCGCAGCATTCCATCCGGTATTTTTCAAGGTGGCAAAGTGAACATCATTGGCAATGGAGTGGTGCTGGCGCCCGACCTCTTCATGGATGAAGCCATGGATTTGGAAAAGAGCGGTCACGATCTGAAGCACCACCTCCATATCTCTAAGAAGGCCCACCTCATTATGCCGACCCACCGGCTCCTTGACCATGCCATAGAAGCCGCGAAAGGCAAGAACAAGGTGGGCACCACCGGCAAAGGTATTGGCCCTGCATATACCGACAAAGTGAGCCGCAACGGCCTGAGGGTGGGCGACATCCTTTGTAACTTCGAACAGCGGTACGCGGCCTGCAAGGAGCGTCATCTGAAGATGCTCAACGCATTGGGATGGGATGACTTCAGCGGCTTCGACGAAGTGGAGGCTAAGTGGATGCGCGGTGTAGAATACCTCAAGCAGTTCGCCATCGTCGACAGTGAGCATGAAATCAACAATATCCTGCGCGAGGGCAAGAACATCCTCTGCGAAGGTGCCCAGGGCACCATGCTTGACGTAGATTTCGGCAGCTATCCGTTCGTCACCTCCTCCAACACGATCTGCGCTGGGGCCTGCACCGGTCTTGGCGTGGCTCCTAACAGAATTGGCAAGGTGTTTGGCATTATGAAAGCCTACTGTACGCGCGTGGGCGCCGGCCCCTTCCCCACCGAGCTTTTCGATGAGACGGGCAAACGCATCCGCGACCTTGGACATGAGTACGGAGCTGTCACAGGCCGTGAGCGCCGCTGCGGATGGATCGACCTGGTCCAGTTGCGCTATAGTGTGATGATCGACGGCGTGACCGACCTCATCATGATGAAGAGCGACGTGCTCGATGGCTTCGACACCATAAAGGCCTGCGTGGCTTATAAGCTCAAGGATGGCAGAGAAACAACAGAACTTCCCTACGAAATCGACGACATCACTCCTGTCTACAAGGAGTTTAAAGGGTGGCAGACCGACATGACCCACTTCACCGACGAGAAGCAATTCCCCCAGGCTTTCAACGATTACATCCACTTCCTTGAGGACTTCCTGGAGACACCTATCTCGATTATCTCTATCGGTCCCGACCGTGAGCAGACCATCGTCCGGCACTGATTTCTCCGACTGCATTTAGGCACAATCATCAAGTGCCCGACCCCCCTGCCACCGCCCTGGCAGTGGAGCCGGGCATCACTAATTACATTCAATCAACCGACTTCTATGTCAAATAATAAACCCAACATCCCAAAGGGAACCCGCGACTTTGGACCTCAAGAGATGGCCAAGCGCAATTATATCTTCAATACAATAAAAGAGGTGTACGCACTCTACGGCTTCCAGCAGATAGAAACTCCTGCCATGGAAACCCTCCACACACTCCTGGGTAAGTATGGTGATGAAGGCGATAAACTGCTATTCAAGATTCTCAATTCGGGTGACTACTTCAAGGGACTCACCGACGAGGATCTCCTTAGCCGCGACACACTTCGCCTGCAGACCAAACTGTGCGAGAAAGGTCTGCGCTATGACCTCACCGTGCCTTTCGCCCGCTTTGTGGTGATGCACCGCGACGAACTGCAACTGCCCTTCAAACGTTATCAGATACAGCCCGTCTGGCGCGCTGACCGTCCGCAGAAAGGACGCTACCGTGAGTTCTACCAGTGCGACGCCGATGTCGTAGGGTCGGACTCCCTGCTCAATGAAGTGGAGCTCATGCAGATTGTCGACACGGTATTCACAAAATTCGGGGTCCGCGTAGTCATCAAGATTAACAACAGGAAGATTCTGACCGGAATAGCCGAAACCATTGGCGAAGCCGACAAGATAGTCGACATTACCGTGGCCATAGATAAACTTGACAAAATAGGGCTTGACAATGTCAACGAAGAACTGCGCAACGACGGCATCAGCGAGGCCGCAATAGAGAAACTTCAGCCCATCATCACCCTGAAAGGCTCCAACGCCGAAAAACTCCAGGTCATCGAAACCGTGCTTCAAGACTCTGAGACCGGACGCAAGGGAGTAGAAGAAACCCGGTTCATCCTGGAAGCCCTGAAGACAACCGGACTGAAGAATCAAATAGAGTTCGACCTCACGCTCGCAAGAGGGCTCAACTACTATACGGGAGCCATCTTTGAAGTGAAGGCTCTTGACACTCCAATGGGCAGCATCACCGGCGGAGGGCGCTACGACAACCTCACCGGCATCTTTGGAATGCCTGGACTGAGCGGAGTCGGCATCAGCTTTGGCGCCGACCGTATCTACGACGTGCTCGAGACACTCCAACTCTATCCCAAGGATGCCACTGCCTCCACTCAGGTGCTGTTCATCAATTTTGGAGAGAAAGAGACAGCCTACTGCCTGCCCGTAGCTCGGCTTCTGCGCGAACAAGGCATCAGGACCGAAGTCTATCCCGACAAAGCAAAGATGAAGAAGCAAATGAACTATGCCAACGCTAAGCAAGTTCCGTTTGTCGTGCTGGCTGGGGAAAACGAGATGAACGCTGGCAAGCTCACCTTGAAGAATATGACCACAGGCGAGCAGACCTTGCTGACACCTGAAGAGATAGTCAAGACAGTGAAGCCCTAGGGCTATAACTTTATTAACTTTGAAATAAGTTCAATTTAATTTGGTCGGTTGGGATATTCTGCTTACCTTTGCAGCATATTTGAATCACAAAATGATGGAAACAGAAGTTTATACCAAATTAATCGAGCATGGCGTGCGCCCTTCATTGCAGCGCATCGCCATTCTTCAATATCTGCTCACCCATTTCAATCATCCCACTGTCGACGACGTCTACAGAGCTCTATGCACAAAGATACCGACGCTCAGTCGCACCACGGTGTATAACACACTTCGCCTGTTGGCTGACCATCACGTGGCCCAGATGCTGACCATCGACGACCACCACCTCTGCTATGATGGCAATGTGGAGCCCCACGTGCACTTTATTTGCAAGGAATGTGGCAAAGTGGTCGATCTGTTCAGTGAGAAAGCACCTTCACTGCGGAAGCCTGTGGTAGTTGACGGCAACATTATAGAAGAGAAGCAACTCTTCTATCGCGGCATCTGCAAGGAATGCGCATCAAAGGCAAAAGTCAATGACGATGTTCAGTAATCACTGACACACAACGATATTAATACAATAACATTATGAAGAAGAAGTTTATTTGCACGGTATGCGGCTACATCTACGAAGGTGAGACAGCTCCGGAGAAGTGCCCCATTTGCGGTGTTCCCGCAAGCAAGTTCCAGGAATTAACAGAGGACACAGTACCCGAATTCGCAACCGTTCACGAGTTAGGCACTGCCTATGCAGAGGGCGTACCTGCTGAATTACTGAAGCACATCCGCGCCACATTCAATGGTGAGTGCGGTGAAGTGGGAATGTACCTTGCAATGGCTCGCCAGGCCGACCGTGAAGGCTATCCCGAGGTGGCTCGCGCTTTCGAGCACTATGCTTACGAGGAGGCCAATCACGCCAGCCGCTATGCTGAGATGCTGGGACAGAATATTCTCCACGACACCAAGACCAACCTTGAGGTTCGCATCGCTGCCGAGAAGGGAGCCTGCGCCGACAAGTTCGAAGCTGCCAAGTTGGCAAAGGCCAACAACCTTGACGCTCTTCATGACAGCATCCACGAGATGGCTAAGGATGAAGCTCGCCACGCAGCAGGTTTCATCGGTCTGCTGAAGAGATACTTCGAGTAAGAATCTGAGCTTCACGCTCTATACTGCAAGTCCGGCTCGGTGTTCCCCTTAAGATACACTGAGCCGGACTTTCTTTTTGTATTCGTCTGCAAGCGGAATCCTCTAACCTTCCACCCGAAGACTTACTGTAACGGGTTTACAACGGGTCACAGGATATTCCTTGTGGGTTAGTTAATCGCTATCCAAGCACAGTGCACCCCGAGGAACATGAAGCAAGAATGATTATTGCTGTCAAGTCTGACATGAAGTTCGTTTGCTTAGGTCCGCTGACTCTGCTGATGAGCTGGTGGCAGACGGTTTATCTTTGGGGGATGACAAATGGTCAATGCAGGGACGGTGTTGAGGGGTCAACACTATGGTTCATGTGGGGTGAAAGTGGCGTCCTTGAGGGGCCAAGGCTAGGGTGACCATATGGTAAT
>Ga0256406_1006245_pt1 | contig 12071 bp, 9 predicted proteins | sample RumenRJG_03DNA_FD_185986 | JGI IMG/M metagenome (GOLD analysis project Ga0256406, IMG submission 185986) | Bovine rumen microbial communities from Lethbridge, Alberta, Canada - RJG_03 | ecosystem: Host-associated > Mammals > Digestive system > Stomach > Rumen | place: Canada: Alberta | collected...
GAAAGACAACTATGATCTGTATTCTCTCCTGATGAAGGCCAACATTGAGAAAACAGCTTTTTTCCAGTTTCGTGATCATATCAAGGATTCTTATCCTGCACTGGACAAGAAAACATATTATATGATTATCGCTGCAATAGGCTCACTCAGAAGTATCATTCTGGAATGGTTCATAAACGGATGCGAAGACTCTGTCGCACTCATCTCGGAAATATGCGACAAGTCGGTTGAAGCAGTCAAAACAGAAATCTTTCCAAAACTGAGAGAGTCTTAGTTCCTATGTGGAACAAGTTTAAAACAGCAAATGGGGGCTGTTACACAGTCGAAGTGTGACAGCCCCTCAAATTCAGATATTCTTATTTTTCAATCGCTTTGAAAGCAGCTGCCTGAGCAGTCATTCCTCTCTCTGAAGCAAGTCTCTCGATTGAGGAAGCGCCGAAGAATCCGTCGATTTCCGGAACATTTTTGATTACATATTCTGCATCTTCAGGATCTGCAATCGGTCCGCCATGGCAGATTACCATGATGTCCGGATTGACCTCCCTGCCTGCAGCAATGATCTCGCGGATCTTCACACAGCAATCGTCAAGTGTAACAGCTGTTTCTGCTCCGATTGATCCCTTAGTGGTCAGTCCCATATGAGCTACAAGGATATCTGCACCAGCCTCTGCCATTGCTTTAGCCTGATCCGGATCAAATACATACGGGCATGTCAGCATGTCAAGCTTATGAGCTTCTCTGATCATCTCTACTTCAAGGCCATAGCCCATTCCAGTTTCCTCCAGATTTGCTCTGAACTTTCCGTCAATAAGACCAACTGTAGGGAAATTCTGAACACCGTTGAAGCCCTGGTCCTTAAGCTGTTTGAGGAAGATATCCATTACTCTGAACGGATCTGTTCCGCATACACCGGCGAGTACAGGGGTTTTCTTTACGATTGGAAGTACTTCCTGCCCCATCTCCTGGACGATCTTATTTGCGTCGCCATATGCAAGCAGTCCGGAAAGTGACCCTCTTCCTGCCATACGGAAGCGTCCGGAGTTATAGATTATCAGCATATCTACATCCGCTGCCTCACTGCATTTAGCTGTGATCCCTGTTCCAGCGCCAACACCTACAAGAATCTTGCCGTTTGCTACTTCAGCTTTGAAATTGTCCATTATCTCCTGTCTTGTACTTCTAAGCATCTTTCCGTCCTCCTGTATTATTTGTTGTTCTCTATAAGATTTATCAGTTTTTCCGCAGCGGTTTCTGCGAATTCTTTGTCATTAATGTTGCAATTGCAGCTTGTGATCCTTACAAGCGGGTTGGTTATTCCTGACTTAATGGTTTCAAAAAGGATCTCTCGCTCCTTTGGCCCATCAAATGGCTGTCCCTCAGCATCTATCATGGATACTCCCTTGCACGGCAGCATCACATCCATATTTGTTTCTGCCTTGTTCCATTTTTCTGCCAGAACTTTACCAATCTTAGCATTTTCCGGCTCGGTAGTTCTCATGAGTGTAACAGTCGGATTATGCTTATACAGATTCCTTCCTGAGAACTTCTCCGGAACAGTATCGATTGGTCCAAAGTTGACCATATCACACGCTCCGACTGATACGACCTGTGGAATTCTGTTACGGATTGCAGCCTCGCACCTGTCAGGACCTGCCGCAAGAACACCGCCAACAAGTTCATCGCACCATTCGGTGGTTGTAAGATCCAGAACTCCGGAAAAGAACCCTGCATCTATCAATGCCTCCATTGTTTTGCCTCCGGTTCCGGTAGCATGGAATACAAGCACCTCATAGCCTCTGTCCTCGAGATATGCCTTTGCCTGATCCACACAAGGTGTCGTTACGCCAAACATTGTTGCTGCAATCAGAGGCTTTTCTTCAGTCGTATCAGGTTTAAGTTCTTCCTTGAGGCCAACCATTCCCGCAATAGCCAGAACTGCATTTCTGAATATCATCTTCGATATTTTATTCAACCCGGCAACATCGACTATAGAAGGCATCATTACAATGTCGCTGGTTCCAACATATTGAGAAACGTTACCCGATGCCATAGTAGACACCATTACTTTAGGCACTCCTATAGGAAGCGCTCTCATTGCAGGTGTTACCAGAGATGTTCCGCCTGATCCTCCGAATGATATGATGCCGTCAAATTTGCCCTGTGCATATAGCTTAGGTACCAGCACCTGCATTCCTTTGGAGAGAGCCTCTGTAGCCATTGCTCTGTCCCTGCGTTCAACGATAGCCTTGATGTCGTACCCAGCTGCAGACGCAATCTCATCATTATTTACGTCTACATCAAACGCAGGAGTGAAAACACCTGTATGAATCATGAATGGTTTAAGTCCAAGCTCTTCTACCAGCCCTTTGACATATAAGAATTCTGCACCCTTAGTATCAAAGGTACCGGCAATTGCGATGGTTTTCATACTGCACTCCTTTCCGAAACTTGTGATTGCTTTGCCTGGCCAGGCTGTCTACTTAAAAAGAGGTGGAATCCATCTTTGATGATGCAATTCTACCTCTTGTCAGTTAACAATTATATGTGTATATATTCTCTATTATTGTGTATTTTTTGGTTATATACTTGTTTACTATCTTTTTACATGTGTTTTTTGTTGTTTATGAATTGTTCTTTCTATATTCTGCGGGTGACTGTCCACAATACTTTTTGAACATTTTAGAGAACTGGGCGTAATCAGTATATCCAACATTGCCGGCGACCTGCGTGCAGCTGTCGTTTGTGTTCCTCAGCAGTTCCTTTGCTCTTTCCATTCTGTAGTGTATTAGATATTCTGAAAAAGTTTGTCCTGTATCACTTTTAAATCTTGTGCTGAGATATGCTGGTGTTATATGCATCACGATAGCCATGCTGCCAAGTGTTATCTCGTTCATATAATGGCGTTCAATGAATTCTTTAACAAATATCGTATAGTCTCCGGGATTCCAGCCCCCTTTCATTGCTTTTGCCATAAGAGCGTCCAGCTCCTCATTACCACTGTTTTTGAATGAAAGAGTTGTTTCGTAAACCGCTTTTTCTATAGGTATTCTGTCAAAAGTCGATCCACCTATATATCCCTGGCATCCTGTTTCCTTGTACATATACAACATGTCCTTTGGTGTATTTGCCGGTCCTGCATATATCATACGTATCACCTCAGGGTTCAAAGCTGAGCATTGTCTGAATATATCAGCAGCCATTTTTCTTGCATATTCAATCGACATATATTTTTTTGCACCCAGGTATCCCCCTCTTGTGAGCCCAAGGTGAACGCATATTATATCTGCACCTGCACTCGTCATTTTAACGGCTTCATCCCCAGTTGTAACAAAAGCAATCGTTGCAAGGCCTACAAATCGGGCAACCTTTATTGCTTCAATTTCTCTTTCAAAACAGTTTCCTTCCTCTTCGAGGGCAATTCTGAACTGCCCATCGATCAGACTCATAGTTGGAAAATTTACAATCCCCGTAAAGCCTTTCGATTTGATGTCTTTAAGGTACTCATAAAGATTTAGTTCAGGATCGCTGGCAAACAAGCCAAAGAACAGTGGCGTATCTCCTGTTATTGGAAGCAGTTCGTGTATCCCCATGTCCATAACTATTTCATTATTATTGCCATACGAAAAATAGCTGGCATATGAGCTCCTACCCATTATCCTGTATTTTCCGGCACTCAGGGCAAGTAAAAAGTCCGCTCCACCAGCAGCCGCATATTTTGCCGTCATTCCCGAGCCTACAGCTGCTCCTATGATATGGCCATTAATGTCTATCTGAGCATGCAGCAACTCAAGCAATTCAGTACGCTCCATCACAATACCTCGCTGTGGTTATCGTTAGTTAAAATGACTATATTTATTTACATAATGACTTTATTAAAGGCTACTTCAGGAGTCAGTTTTCTCCTTCCACTCTTCTGAACATTCCTTGCTGCAGAATTTGTCCCTATGTCGTCTGGCTATAAATGCTTTACCACAATTCTTGCACATTCTAATCGGTCTGGACTCGTCAGTCAGCATCATGCTGAACATAAGCTGTATACCCTGAAGCAGTGAATTGAAATTCCAGACAAGATAAGGCCTGTCATCCATAAGCCCAATATGGTATGTCGGAGTCAGTCCGTCAAACGCCGCCATACTTTGCTTCTGAAATTCCTTCTGCTTTTCTGTAAGTCCATCCTTATCTTCATAATAGAAAAATACAACCATGAGATTGAATGCCCAGTCCTTAAACTGTTCTTCCATCCAGTCCAATCTCTCCGCATATTCACGCTGAAAGGTCATATGTATTTCGTCAGGTCTGCCATCCCTCAGCATTCCCAGAAGCACTACTTCTTTGCCACCTTCAATATCCCAGCTGTATTCAGATCCTTTCTTACGGATGTTCAGTTTCTTGAAAGGAAAGAACTCATCCATGTATTTCTCTACAGTCATCGATTCTTCCCTGATAAAGTGATTCTTCGGGAAGAATACATTCTCATATGGCAGGAATTTCGGAGTAGTCGGAATCGCTGTCATGATGCCCAACAGGCCGTACTTAAGTGCAAAGCTTCGTATTGCTTCGTGCTTCTCTTCCTCGGCTGCTTCCTGGCTCATGCAAAGCTGGCCTACACTAACAGCATCCAGAGCGATATTCTCAAACTCCTCTACAGGATCGTACGGCTTCGGCATGGCATTAGGTGCTGGCTGAAGATACTTTATACCATCCGAAGTCTCAGTGATAACATAATCACTGTACCTAACCCATATTGAATTGGCATATTTAAAGAGCTTGTTCATGGTTCATCCATTCAATCAGTTATATTCAATATATACTTACCTTTACCCCTGCCTTGGATCGTTCTTATCAATCCATTGGACTCCATCATTTTCAAAACGAGTCTGGCCTTTGTTGTTTTGCAGGAAAGAATTATCATTACTTCCTTAGCTGTAATGACCTGCAATACTTCTACATTCTCAATTATTCTTTCTGCATCTGATGCATCTTTTCTTGTTACTGTTTTTATCGATTCCAGCTCATGCAACTTTGTTATAAGACCTTCTTTTTCATGAATCGACGCGTCGTTTTGATGAATCGACGCGTTTTTATGTTGAATCGACGCGCTTTCCGTCGATTTATTATTAAAGGATGCGCTTCTTACCGTCGTTTTAAGAATGAATGTACTGTTATCGAATTCCGGATCTGGAAGGCCTATAGCTTCGAGTTCCCTGCACATACGGTCTACACCTTCACCATATTCTTTTACATATCCATAGTCTTTCAGGAAGCCTGCAATCTTAGGATTACGCGAAAAATGAGTGTATCGAATATTATCCGTTTTGACACCTCCGGCAAACGATCCCGGGCTATCCACTTCCAGACGGTCATCGAACATTTTGATTTGTATATCAGTACCTTTGATTCCGTAGTCCCTGTGAGTAACAGCATTAACAACGATTTCTGTGCGTACGAACTCAATATATTCTTCCTCTGTCACAAATATGCCTTCATGTCCAAGATAAGTCTTCTCTTTCATCTGGATCTTGATGTATTCTACTGCTTTTTCTACCTGTTCCAGAATTCGTCCATCGAAGATCACATCCTTGACAACGTTCATATCCTTTCCGACTTTGGCCTCTGTACCTTCATACCGTATAAAACGAATGAAGGCTCTTGGGAAAAACCGTTGAGGATCCTTCCCAAAAAGCAGGATCGCAGCAATTGAAATCTGTTCCCTTCCATCCTTAACAGTGACATAATTCTTGTTCTCTCTGAGATATTCTTCCGGAGTCTTTGAATAGCCGATCCTCTTGCAATAATCACGGACAAATTCCATGTCCAGATCATCAATCCCTGCATCAGCAACCGGCTCATCCTCATACCAGCGAACACCTTTTGAATACATAAGATTCATGCGGTCGTTGAAGTCAAGTCTCTTGCTCTTGTCTCCAACACGGATATATGCCTCATCAGCTTGGTTAACATGGAGCAAAGGACTGGCTTCAATGTGCATCAAAAGAACATGGTCCGGCATTCCCTCAGAGTTGATGCATTCAACCAACTCAGTTGAAACAGGAACTGTCGGATTACAGAAGTCTGTAGGTGCGCACAGGATATCATTCAGCAGTTCGGTATGATAATCAACACCTTCTATCATGCGCCGCTTATCAGATATACCTATGGCTATCGTCCCGCCATCTGCGTTTGCAAAAGCGCAAATTGTATCTGACAGATCCACAGGTTTGATCCGGATACTTTTGCGGTCAAATATCTGCTTTTCGTCCATAGCAAGGACTTCTTCTATCGTCATAACTTTACTCCTTGAATATTTTGGCAAAGCCGTAGTATCTGTAGAAAATATTATAGCATAGCCGCATTTCGTCAGCTATCACACGCCGATTCAATCTTAAACTCATACTTTTCCCGGCAGGTATCAAAGAATTTCTGCTCATCACCTGTAAAAGAGTAATCCTTATCGCTTCTGAATATCAGCAGGCCCATTGTCCGCTGCTTCAGATGAAACTCCAGTTTATCCCACGCCTTCCTTACTGCTCTGTCTGTCTGACCCCGCATCTCTGCGATCTCGCCATTTGAGTATTTCTCCAGCACTTTGTAATAGAACAGTTCTCTATCATCCTTATCCAAAGCTCGCATGAAATGTATCATATAGTCAGTTGTCACAAGCTGGTCTATGGTATCAGGCTTACAGTATAAGAAGTCTAGGATGTCTCCTTTTCGCATCTGCCTGGCTATGACATTGCTCAGGCAGCCTGCAGTAAATGCACTGTCCTCGTTCTCACCATACTCAAGCGGAAAATCGTCTCCGTTTCTAAGGATCTCGTGTTTTCTGACTCGTGATTTTTCATTCTCTTCAAGGTAGTCATACCAGCCGTTGAGGTTCTGAAAGTCAGTAACAGTTCTTGCTGCCTGCTCAAGTCTTCTCAGCATCTCATGCCTGATGTCACGCTTGCGTTTCTTGACGCCCTCAGGCACCTTTATATCTCTGAGCCTGATGACTTCAGCGGGTACGTTGCATTCTTCATCGTCATCACTGACAATAACGTACTTTTTTACAGGCGAAGGCTCATTCGCCTCTTCCTCAAGCGCAAGTTCCTCAAGAACTATCGGATCATCTCTGAAGCCATAGTCACCATATTCTTCATCCATCATGAGCATGTACTCTTCATACCATGCTTCGCGAGATAATCCAGCCATTTATATATCCTCAAAAATATTTTGTAATTTCAGAATTTTTAGTTCCGTTTTACCCCTTAAATTTTCCCTATTAATAGAGGGAGGATCAGATATTTTCATTCACTCATTGGCTAAGCAAAACATTTGTTCCGAACACATGTTTATTATAAGGGCTGTACTGCCCTGGTTCAACCTGTTTTTCACTCTGCCCCGTATCGAGGGCAATAAACGGGACAGCTCAAATCGGTCCTATTCTCGCTCAAGGATATATGAGTCGACCGATGTATTTTGCTCGCAAAAAACATGGTCACAACCAGGAAAAAACGCCTTTTTTCGCCCCGAGATCGTACATCTAATCACTGGGTATAGAGGCGTTATTGTTTTGCACGTTATTACTAAATATCAATTATCTCAATGAAGATCGGAGGTGATACCCATGCCAAGAATGTCAAAGCGCAACAAGGAAGAATGGAACTACTTCCTGAATGACCGCGGGCGCATCACATATAACGAGCTGTGCCGTAAATGTGACCGCGACTGTAAGCAAAGCTTCAGAGCAGTTATTGTGCAGTGCCCTGAATACAATTCCAAACGAAGCAAGCGGAAACGGCAATGATGCTGGGAAAGGAGGCTTTATGCCTGAAAACAAACAAATTACCACTAATTTCAAAAGCGCAGAAGAACTCTTCTATAACCCTGTCGGCGGCTGCAAGCCTGACATGATAGTCGATGGACTCATCCCAACAGGACTGACCATAATAGCAGGTGCTCCAAAGTCGTGTAAAAGCTGGCTGATGCTGAGGCTGGCATTATCTGTCAGCCTGGGTGAGCCGTTCCTCGGTCATGATGTTAAGCAGTGCGATGTAGCATACTACGCACTTGAAGATACGGATGCAAGGCTCAAGAGCAGACTGTTGGATATAGGAACTGCCCCTCCTCCGGGACTGATATACGCTACCTCAGTAAAGGATCCTTGCAATGATTTCATCAGTGACCTTGAGAGATGCCTGGACAGCAATCCGGAAGTCAGGCTTGTGATCGTAGACACACTGCAGAAGATCCGACACGGTGACCCAACATCGAATGCCAATCAATATGCATGCGAATATGAGGAGCTTGCACAGCTTAAGGAGATCGCCGATTACCGCAGGATTGCGATCGTGTTTGTACACCACACACGCAAGAAGCACGATTCAAAAGACGGCAACAATGATGTGCTGGGTTCATCAGCAGTCACCGGAACAGCCGACATGATTCTCATTCTCCGCAAGAATCGCGGCGGCACTGCAGGTACTCTCAGCGTGAGTGGACGTGATGCACCGGATATTGAACTTGTGATGCAGTGGCAGCATCCAGAGTGGCAAGTCATCGAAGAGAAGTCAGAAGAAGACATCGCAAGAGAGAATGTCCCTGAAATCGTATATAAGGTGGTCGACTACCTGATGGCTGAAGGAGGGTTCACCGGTACAATGTCAGCTCTGTTAAAAGAGATCGGTCTTCCTCATGTCAAGCCGCATGCTCTCAGCAGAGCGCTCTCGAAGTTCCATGACGAAGTGCTGCTCCCGCTCGGGATCACATATGATAGCGCACGCGTATCAAGTGAGCGCAACTATGTGTTCACAGTAGCTGAAGAACCTGCCGAAGGAGCAGATGAACATTTCTGCTCATATACAGATCAGGACTCCCTTGATAATGATGACGCTCGTGACGCTTATGACGCTTCCCTGCTCTAGGAGCGACATGCCGTCATTAGCGTCATTTCCGTCATATGGGAAGTTTACAGGTATTGCCACACTGTATTGCCAGCTTTCAAAGAGGAACAACATCCGTGTATCGCCACGGGTGTTGCCACTATGGACAGCCGGAGGTCTGTCCATAAGAGTAGCGAGCATAGGCTATGTATCGCCAGCCGGATCCTCCGCCCGTGATAATAGCCGCGCACTGCCACATGTGGCAATACCGGGAGGGGCTCCTGCCCCTGCAACCCCTATCAGTTATTACAAAAGAATCATGTGTGAAAATAATTGTCTAAGGAGAGGGAAATATATATGGCAAACAGACAGAGAAACCTCGGGATCAACATCAGAGTGACCCCGGAAGAAAAGAAAAAGATAGAACGCAATGCAAGAAAATGTCGCCTGAGTATCTCAGAATACCTCAGGCAGATAGCAATGAAAGTCGTACCGAAAGAGCTTCCATCGAAAGAAATCGAAGAAAGTTTTCTCAGGATCAACGAAGTGATCGGAACCGTAAACAATATGAAAAGACAATCTTCTGATCCAGTAACGCAGAAATTCTGTGATGATATCTATGCGGATCTGCTCAGAATAATGGTCGAGACTCTGCAGCTTATGAGGCATATTTACCCAAAGACGGAGGTGAAAGCAGATGGCAACGACTAAGATCTGGCCCGTCAGAGACAGCCTTAAACGTGTCGTTGATTATGCATCCAACCCTGAAAAAACATCAGATGATGACCTTGCTTCTGTCATCAGGTACGCGATGAATGGAGACAAAACGGTCGCTGATACTACAGGAGAATCTGAAAAAGCGTGCTATGTAACAGGTGTTAATTGCTCCGCTGATACAGCGCTTGACGAAATGATCAATACTCAAAAGCTCTTCGGGAAGACCGGCGGTAATGTCGCCTATCACTGTTATCAGTCATTCAAACCGGGCGAAGTAACGCCTGAGCAATGTCATCAGCTTGGAGTAGAACTCGCACGCAGGATGTGGGGGGACAGATACCAGGTGCTGGTCGCGACTCATCTGGATCGTGATCATCTTCATAACCACCTTGTATGTTGTTCTGTCTCGTTCATAGATGGGAAGAAATTCAATGACAATAAGGCTGCATACAGCAGACTGCGCAGATTATCTGATGAGATATGCAGGGAGAATGGGCTTTCAGTCATAGAAAAGCCGCGAGGGAAAACTCCAAGACAGATCCACTTTGCAGAGAAAAACGGTGAGCCTACAAGATACAATCTGATGCGTGAAGCCATAGATAATGCTGTTTCACTCAGCACCAATTTCCCTACTTTCATCAGTCTGATGAAACAACAGGGATATATCATCAGCTACAGTTACTCAAGGAAGTATCCGACTATCAGGTCTGTAAATTCTCAGAAAGCTGTAAGACTGTACCAGCTTGGTGAGGATTATGAGCTCGACAGGATCGCTCAGAGAGTCGATGAAAATCATTACGAAACTGTAGCAGCTAATCGCGAAAGACATATCATGTCCATGAAGCCTCCGAAGCATAAACGTATCCACGTCAATGGGACAAGGAAGACTGCACGAAAGATCGGAGGACTGTACGGTCTGTATCTTCACTATCTGTATCTGCTCGGTTACAGACCGAAGAAAAAACACAAGCCGCTCTCACCTGAGATGCGTGAAGCCGGGCGTATGTGTGATAAATACTCAGCCTGCGCCAGACTTATGGCACGAGAACATCTCAGAACTGATGAAGATGTGAACGCTTTCATATCTTGTTCTGAGAAGAAAATGGCGGAGCTTTCCGAAGCCAGAAACAAGATAAAAAATAAACTGAGGCGAGCTTCAGAACCTGATCAGATAGAACAATTGAAGGCTGAAAGAGACAGCTTTACCGCAGAGATCGGTAAGCTGCGCAAAGACATTAAGACTGCTGAATTCACACTTGAAAGAAGTCAGCAAGTACAGAAGAACATAGAAATAGAACTCAGTTCATGCGGAATGACCCGCAGAAGAAATCACAGAAATCGAGATGGGAGGTGATAACTAAGTTCATCACTTTATTTTTTTGCTGTAATTATGATTATGACGGGAGGTGTTTGGATGACTGACAGCAAGAAAGAATTCCTGCTGAAGGCATCAGCACCTTCTGATGCCGAAGTACTGGAATTCATAACACGCTGTCCGGATGAATGTTTACAATTTCGCAATGGGGATGGTAGTATTGATTTGGACGGCGTGAAAGATTATATGACTAAAGCACGCAAGAACAAGATCCTTGACAATTACAGAGGACAGATCAAAAAGCTTAACGGCAAAGACCAGCGCTATTATATCAAGCTCAAAGACAAGAGCAGAAGCGACGGCAGGTACACCATCAAGGCTGTGACTGAGGAGGAATTACTTGAAAAGGTATTTCTGTGGCATCTTGAGAACGTTGAAAAGATCAAAGAGCCTACACTTGCCAGCATCTTTCCTGAGTTTCTGGAGTACAAGAAGAAGACGACCTGGGCTGAGTCTACTGTAAAGAGGAACCTTTCAGTATGGAAGAATCACTACAAAGATACTGATATAATTAATGTTCCTATAAGAAAGATCAGGCTCAAACATCTTCAGGAGTGGGCATATGGTCTGATCAGAGATCATGACCTGACCCAGAAGGAATTCGGAAACATCGCCACATGGATGAAGCAGATGTTTGAATATGCTGCCATGGAGGAGATCATTGACAGGAACCCTTACACGATGCTCAAGATCACCAACCGCAATGTGTTCCGTCAGCCTGAGATCAAGTCGGACGAACACAAAGTGCTCTCGCCTGAGATGGAACTTGCACTCTATAAGAAATGCTGGGAACACTTCGAAAACAGATACTACCCTGTTCATCAGCTTCTGCCGCTTGGCATAATAATGCTCTTTCAGGCAGGTCTCAGGCCTAGTGAGCTCGTTACTCTGCGTTATTCCGACATTGATGGTGACGAGATCATCATCAGAAGGTATTACTCAGACAAAGCAAACGAGATAAAGGAAAACCGCACCAAAGCAGGGCACGGCTTCAGGCGGATCATCCTGACTTCGCTTGCCAAAGAGCTTATAGAAGCTGCCAGAAACAGGCAGCTGGAGGAAGGAATAGAAAGTCCGGAATATATATTCATGATGAATGAGCAGTTCAAGAGTTTCTA
>Ga0256406_1006248_pt1 | contig 12067 bp, 6 predicted proteins | sample RumenRJG_03DNA_FD_185986 | JGI IMG/M metagenome (GOLD analysis project Ga0256406, IMG submission 185986) | Bovine rumen microbial communities from Lethbridge, Alberta, Canada - RJG_03 | ecosystem: Host-associated > Mammals > Digestive system > Stomach > Rumen | place: Canada: Alberta | collected...
TGTATCGGATGACACAGCTCTCATATTAAAGAATACAAATAATTACCATAACAGGTGGTAAATGGTCAAGGACTTCTTATATAATGGAGAGTCTATGACTTCGTTTCTCACCATCATAAATAAAAATAAAATATGAGCAGATTTGTAGATTTAATTAACAGGAAGTTCTCTGGTAGCCAAAGAAAGGAGGACATTCCTGTATTGTATTATGACGACGGCGATGATTTTGACTTCAAAGAGATTAAATGTAAACCATATAGGAATGTTGAGATTAAGATCTTTACAAATGGAGTTACAATAATGCTGTTGCTGAAGTTTCCACTGGAGATATTAGCATTTTCTGGAAAAACAGAATGTATGTTAAATGACAGAACTGGTAAACGTATTAAGTATAAGCGTGGTATGCATAGGGATGGTTCCTGCTTCCGGCATCTGTATTGTGGAAATAAACGAAACAGGAATCACAGTCACAAGTACACAGTTGATGAGATCACCAAGGATGCACATGCTGCAATTGACAACATTATGAAAAAGGAAGGTGAATACAAAGGAAGATTGATGACACACTAATTACGACGGCGACTATGAGAAATCGTCATAATTGTTAAAGATGTATTAAACACTTGAGTTTATTTGGCAATGTGTAAATCTCAGTTGTGAATTGCTTTCAAATTTGTATCTTTGTATCGGATGACACAGCTATTTGGCTTGTTCATATCAAGTTTTGTTTGTTGTGAATTGCTTTCAAATTTGTATCTTTGTATCGGATGACACAGCTTGTCACCGACGGGGAGAAATACAGCGGTAGTTGTGAATTGCTTTCAAATTTGTATCTTTGTATCGGATGACACAGCATGGAAATTATACAGAAGATGTTATCAATGCAATAATGGACTATTAGTATCATGAGTACAAAAAACGTCATTTTATTCATCATATTAATTGCTCTTGCTTCATGTTCAGCAGAACAAAAGCGTGAGATATTGAAGCTGAACAATTGTGAAGTTAAAACTTTTAATGAGACTGCAGTTTTAACTCCATCTCCCAAGGGAAAGCATCCTATTCCAGAAGGATTAGTTTATGCAAAAGTTAACGACAGAGATTGTTTAGGGAACAAAGGTGAAGAAAACTTAATTAGACAATACAAGACATACGTTTCAGCACTTACTCTTGGAGACATAGAAGCTTGTAAGAAATACACGTTTAAAGATGCCGTCGAATACCATAAGAAAATGTACCCAAATTTGTCAGAACAAGACATTTGGAAACAATATTTTTCTGATTCTGTTATGGGAAACGTTGACAAACTTACAGATTTTGCTGCAGAAAATGGATGGGATATAGTTCCTTGTGTTCCAGTTTTCTTTGATAAGGTTTCATGTCAAAATGAGATTTTTATAACATTTGGTACTACTATTTATATTGATGCGCATAAATTCTCCTTAGCATATACAAAACTGGAAAAATGTATTGCACACTCTAACAATAGAGGTAAGAATTGGGAATTCATTACACTTAACTCTGATTCAAGAGGAATTCTATCTTTGAGTTGTAGTGATGACGTAATTAACATATTAACCAAGTCCTCAAATGTTAGTTTAGAGTAATTCAATTTCAAAATACTTTAATAAGACTTATACATACAACTATGATTATAAGATTGCTTATCACATTTATTATATATGGCTTTTTGGGTTGGCTACTTTGTGATATAGACCCAGAAAAAGAATACACATGGTACTCTGGTATTTGGCATGGATTATTTTTTGTTGCAAACTTTATAAGAAGTTGGTTCTCTGATGCTTTATATAAGGCTGAGACATACACTACTGCATATAATATTTTCTATTGGATTTTTAGTGTGTTCTCAGTTATTGGCTTCTTAGGAGGCGGAGCAAGCGGTTCTAGAAGAAATTATTAGATGTACACTCATAATGGTAGAGCGATTTAATCAATAGATTTGTTTTTTTTAACATATACTTTTTATTATGGGATTATTTGATTTATTTAAGAAAAAAGCGTCTGACTCAGCAGTTGTGTCTGTATCAGATATGATTTCCTTTGGCTTGGAATGGAGAGATAAATATTTAGCAAACTACGCTATAAAAAACAATTCAGGCACGAGGATAGAGTCATTAATGTTCTCTTGTTGGTTCGTGTGGTATCATTGTCTGGGAAAAGGTCGGGTTTCTAGAGACCAATCTTATGTAAATAATTTCTTTGCTAACCTCATGGCTTATTTACAAGATGATGATGAAAGATTTGAAGATGTTGATTTTTTTATGCCATTATTTCAAAATAGGTACTCCATTTTTAAGACAGACCTTTCAGGTTTGGTAAATTCACATTATCCACAAACAAAGCAATATCTTCCCATTCGAACATATAAAGCGTTTTGTTTGAAGCCAATGCAATTGCTTGGTGAATCAGAGGCATCTTTATCATCTTTAACGATGGAACAAGATGATGAAATGACAACGTTTGTTGGCAAGCTAATAGCCTTTATTAACGCAATGAATAAGGATGTTCAAGAAAGATTTTAATTATGGATTGATGAAATATAGCTTCACTATAATAATCAAAAGCTTTGATTTGCAAAAATGCTAAAAAGTCCATTTGATGCGATGAAAGTAATGTTATTATAACCTGTCTTTTAGATTACGGAACTGGCTCCATAATTTTGCGGAAACAAATTCGCAGAATTATGGAGTTAAATTTGTTGTGAATTGCTTTCAAATTTGTATCTTTGTATCGGATGACACAGCGCCTATCAAAGTTGCCCCCGACCGCAAGATGTTGTGAATTGCTTTCAAATTTGTATCTTTGTATCGGATGACACAGCTGTGCTTGTGAGTGGCACTAACATCAAGACGTTGTGAATTGCTTTCAAATTTGTATCTTTGTATCGGATGACACAGCGGCATACGCCATTTTGAGCGACTTGCAGGAGTTGTGAATTGCTTTCAAATTTGTATCTTTGTATCGGATGACACAGCTGAGTCCACAAGACAGTCAATTACTTGAAAGTTGTGAATTGCTTTCAAATTTGTATCTTTGTATCGGATGACACAGCGTCGTACTATTGGGTTGCGTCGTGGCTTGTGTTGTGAATTGCTTTCAAATTTGTATCTTTGTATCGGATGACACAGCGTTCGACTCTTTCATTTCATTAAAAATCTTGTTGTGAATTGCTTTCAAATTTGTATCTTTGTATCGGATGACACAGCCTCATCACCAATGTAGCACTTGCTAAACAGTTGTGAATTGCTTTCAAATTTGTATCTTTGTATCGGATGACACAGCCGGCAGCGACCGAGGAGACAACGGCTACGGGTTGTGAATTGCTTTCAAATTTGTATCTTTGTATCGGATGACACAGCCTTTAATACGCAGATTTATATAGTAGCTTGTTGTGAATTGCTTTCAAATTTGTATCTTTGTATCGGATGACACAGCAAAACCTTTCCAAAGGAGACGCATGGGAACGTTGTGAATTGCTTTCAAATTTGTATCTTTGTATCGGATGACACAGCCCATTATCTGCAACAAGTGTTACGAGATTTGTTGTGAATTGCTTTCAAATTTGTATCTTTGTATCGGATGACACAGCACATCGCAAAAACCAAGGAATTTAAAGGCTGTTGTGAATTGCTTTCAAATTTGTATCTTTGTATCGGATGACACAGCTTAATCGTTAAATATATAACCGCGCTATGAGTTGTGAATTGCTTTCAAATTTGTATCTTTGTATCGGATGACACAGCTTTTTGCCTAACCAACTGCATTATCGACCAGTTGTGAATTGCTTTCAAATTTGTATCTTTGTATCGGATGACACAGCCGACGGTGCGCTACACCAAGGCCAAAGGCTGTTGTGAATTGCTTTCAAATTTGTATCTTTGTATCGGATGACACAGCGCTGCTCGTTGCTAAGTGCCTGCACCGCCTGTTGTGAATTGCTTTCAAATTTGTATCTTTGTATCGGATGACACAGCAACTAACAACAGCAACAGCAACAGCAACAAGTTGTGAATTGCTTTCAAATTTGTATCTTTGTATCGGATGACACAGCTAGTAATAAAGAATATAGTAATACTAATAAGTTGTGAATTGCTTTCAAATTTGTATCTTTGTATCGGATGACACAGCGATGAGCACGGGATTGACTTTGCGACTGTCGTTGTGAATTGCTTTCAAATTTGTATCTTTGTATCGGATGACACAGCCAAGGATGCCGAGCAGAAGAGCTTCATGGAGTTGTGAATTGCTTTCAAATTTGTATCTTTGTATCGGATGACACAGCAAAATTGTCGATTTGGCGTTTTTGTTTCCGTTGTGAATTGCTTTCAAATTTGTATCTTTGTATCGGATGACACAGCGAGATGCGATGAAGTCTGTGCGCGACAACGGTTGTGAATTGCTTTCAAATTTGTATCTTTGTATCGGATGACACAGCCACAAGCAGGAAGTCGCCAACAAGGAAGTGGTTGTGAATTGCTTTCAAATTTGTATCTTTGTATCGGATGACACAGCCATTTTGCTATAACAACTTGTATCATCATGGTTGTGAATTGCTTTCAAATTTGTATCTTTGTATCGGATGACACAGCTTAAGCAATCGGCCAGCGACATCAAGCTCTGTTGTGAATTGCTTTCAAATTTGTATCTTTGTATCGGATGACACAGCCTTGCTTCGGGGTTAACTGGCTTGGTCTTTGTTGTGAATTGCTTTCAAATTTGTATCTTTGTATCGGATGACACAGCCATCTCCTTCATCTTCTTCTGTTTTGGGGTGTTGTGAATTGCTTTCAAATTTGTATCTTTGTATCGGATGACACAGCGCGCCCCTCTGAGACACAATATTGAGAAACGTTGTGAATTGCTTTCAAATTTGTATCTTTGTATCGGATGACACAGCTTAGAAATCAAAGTCAATAATCAAACTTGTGTTGTGAATTGCTTTCAAATTTGTATCTTTGTATCGGATGACACAGCCCAACGTCCAACGATGATTAACTTTGCAATGTTGTGAATTGCTTTCAAATTTGTATCTTTGTATCGGATGACACAGCTGCCGACTCGGCAGGCACGGTTGCAGAGGTGTTGTGAATTGCTTTCAAATTTGTATCTTTGTATCGGATGACACAGCCCTTTGCCATGGGACACGCAGAGCGCGGCCGTTGTGAATTGCTTTCAAATTTGTATCTTTGTATCGGATGACACAGCTCTTTTCCGATGCACCTGCACTTCTGTCGTGTTGTGAATTGCTTTCAAATTTGTATCTTTGTATCGGATGACACAGCTATCGACATTCGCTCCCTTGAAATCAAAGTGTTGTGAATTGCTTTCAAATTTGTATCTTTGTATCGGATGACACAGCCCTTAAGCTCTTGTATTTTCTGTGTTCTTGGTTGTGAATTGCTTTCAAATTTGTATCTTTGTATCGGATGACACAGCTGGTCTTATGCGCTGGCATCGGAACAACCCGTTGTGAATTGCTTTCAAATTTGTATCTTTGTATCGGATGACACAGCTCTAAACTACGAAGGGCTACAGTCGCTTGTGTTGTGAATTGCTTTCAAATTTGTATCTTTGTATCGGATGACACAGCAAAAAGGGCTGACGTCGGAACGATGCCCGTGTTGTGAATTGCTTTCAAATTTGTATCTTTGTATCGGATGACACAGCATTATGAAATTAAAATCAAAATCATGGCCTGTTGTGAATTGCTTTCAAATTTGTATCTTTGTATCGGATGACACAGCCGTAGAGCCTTATAACGCCCGTCTTGCGGTGTTGTGAATTGCTTTCAAATTTGTATCTTTGTATCGGATGACACAGCTATCTCATGCAAAGCGACTGAAGTCGAACTGTTGTGAATTGCTTTCAAATTTGTATCTTTGTATCGGATGACACAGCTCACAAGGACTTCACGAGAACCGTCACGATGTTGTGAATTGCTTTCAAATTTGTATCTTTGTATCGGATGACACAGCTCGATGGTCGCAAATTATTACTAATCAAAGTGATACAAAGATTTCGCATTAAAAAAAATTCGTGTCATCAAAAGAAAAAAGCCTGAACGTGTCAGGCTTTTTTCTTTTAAAACAATTCCAATTGCTGGGGACCATACTCCTTGATTTTTTCCTTGTTGCCATAAAATAGTTCCATTGCGCCAAATTGCTTATCGGTGACACACAAAATTCCTACAGTACCTGAGTCGGGCAAAATCGACTTCACACGGTTGATGTGCACCTGCGCATTTTCTCGACTCGGACAATGCCGCAGATAGATGGAGAACTGGAACATTGTGAAACCATCTTTCATAATGTCCTTACGGAACCGAGCTGCCACTTTTCTCTCTTTTTTGGTCTCGGTCGGCAAGTCGTAGAACACCATTACCCACATTACACGATATTCACTAAGGCGGTCCATAGATGTTGTTGATCAAGCCAATTCGGGATAGGATATCAGCCTGGTTTCACCTGCATAGCATCGGGCCAGCGACGACGTGGTGACCGATGCTGCCACCATGAGCGGACTTCGCTTGCGCTCAATCTTCACATCGAGAGTGGGAATGGCAAGCAAGTCGCGCTTCATTTCGGTTGTGATGTCGTCGAGAAGGCCATACTTCTTGACCATGCGCTTCACCACCTCGTCGACAAAGGGGCGATAGGGCTCCATGATGTCATCGGCCAGGCAATAGGCATTAAACTTGTTGCGGTGATGGATGCCCAAGGTGGGTAACAGCCCCGACCCCACAAGAGCCCGCGCTATAACTCCACGCAAGATGGCATAACCATAGTTGAGCAGGTGGTTGGGGGCATCGCCCTCGCGATGCCTCACAAAGCCCTCGCACTCAGGGAAAAAATTGCGCCAGTAGTAGGCCGCTGCACGGGCCTCAAGATTCATGGCATCGTCGCTCCTCACAGCACGTGCCCAAGCCATCATGTTGCCCACCTCGGTTGCAGGCTCCACGCGATGCAGCATGGCAGCCTGGTTGGCAATCTTGGCTGCCACCGTCTGTTGCCACAACTGCTTGCGCAGCGGTTTGGAACTGTCGACTTGGGCACGGAAACGCTCACTCTGCACCGAGTGCACATCGAGCGGCAGCAACAGTCCTGCTGGCATGCGCGTGCTGTCGCACGTGATGACTGCACAATTGTTTTCCATCAGTTTCTCGAGTAAGCCCTGGGTAATGGTGATCTGCTTGTGATCGAGAATGACAACACCTATATCCTCGATGGGAATGGTGCGCTCAAGCTCCTTCTTCACCACAGCCGACAAGGTGTCGTTTTTCACCACCTCGGGCAGGCGAAGCACCAGCTGAGCGTTTCTCAGACTCAAGTAGGCCGGATTGCCGAAATATAACGTACGCTTAATCATCGTTGGCAGTCTTTCTATTGTCAATTGTACTCGCCCACTGCCACGATGTGGCCAATGTGGTCGACTCGCACTTTTACAAACCCCTTTAAATCATTTTCTTTAGTGATACGCTTCCAATGAATATCTCTCAAGGCTTTGAACTCTTCGACCTTTGTGTCGAGATGCAACCTAAACACGTAATATTTTGTTGCCAACTTCTGCACACGATACAGGTGCCTGCTTATGGCGGGGTAGTTTTTCTCATCCATCAGGTCAATCTCAGCAGGATTGAAGCCATGCTCCAGGTCGGGTACAACGAAGAGCTCGTTGCGCTTCATGGTGTACAGGAATTTCCACCCCTTGCCGCTGTTGTAAAGCTTGTCGACAATGGGCAGACCCGACTGGGCAAGGGCCACAGCCTCGTAAAACGACACAATGTGCTCGTGCAGGTTACCCTGCTCGTCCTCAAAGATAGCTACATGGTGATTGTTGCTGGTGCTCACAAAGTCGGTGGGCTGGCGCTGTCCATCGGCATCCTCTATGTACTGGCCTCGGTTGTCGCGCTTTTCATGCAAGGCGGTAGCCACGTTCACCCCCTTGATGGTTACGTGCTTGATGGCGATGCCAGCCTCCTTGTTGAGCCAAATAGGGTTCTCGTCGAGATTGCTGAATGCCTTCTCGACACTGCCATACTCGTCGACACGCTTCTGGAGAATTCTTCTCACTCCTGCATCGACCACTTTGTCAAGTTTCAACTTGGCATCGATGGGTTTTCTTACCGTGTAGACCGACTCCACAGTTACGGTTTTTACACTACCAGGCACAGTCTCCAGTAGCCTGCTGTCGAGATAAAGCGGATTTTTCTCCAGCGAGTTTTTTCCTGTGAAAGCCTTGGCCGGGTCGCCCCCGTACTGCTGCAAGCGTTTCAGCAGGGCCTCGCGATAAGCTTTCTTGCACACAGTAGCAATTTTGGCGACATCAAAATTTTTACCCACTCTCTCCATTTTTGTATTGTAGAACTGCCGTTTGCCATACACCGTCTCATTGTGCAACTGGCCACGAGGCGTGAGTGTGACCTGGTGTGTCGCGACACCCTTGATGCGGTTCACATGCGGCGTCACCACTTTGTTCTTTGCTTTGATCGAAACCAGCACAGCCGCGAGATGCCTGCGTGCCTCGGCCCTGAATCCCTCCATGGGAGGAATGAAGGTGCCGCCCTTGGTGAGGGTCCTGCGCATGAGTGCATAGGCGTTGGCCTTTATGTCGTCACTCTCGTGAGCGTTGAGGTGATTGAGCAACTGGATATGGCTGGGTTGGGTAAAAGCAATGGCGAGAGCATCCATGGCATGATGGCGATGATCGTTGCGCTTGCTCCAGTCCTTGATGCGCTTCACGCAACGGCCGTCGCGATCACTATAGGTCTCGACAAGCCCAAGCTTCTCATATTTTTCGAGGTTAAGTTCCTTCATTACATCGACGATTTGCCAGTCTTCACGCAACCGGGCTGTAATTGCACCTGTGGTGGGGACCACCACACGAGTTATTTTTTCAAGCATCTCCTTAGCCTTCCTGGCGATGTATTGCGAGTCACTCAAGTCGCGATTCAAGAATCCGTCGGGGATATCGGAATCGCGCATGAGCAGGCACTCGCACTTCTTGGGATTGGAGGCGCCAAAGAGCTTTTCAATCTTAGCCTTGTAGCGCTTGGCACCCTCTTCGCCTTGTCGTGAGAGGACATAGTCGTAGGCCGTCATCTTTGACTTGTCCAAATTGGCCTCGGCCGTTTCAAGCGTTTTGTTGGTGAACGAGTCGTCGAACATCTTGGCTTGTGGAATGATGTGCTCAATATTGAACTCCCTGGTAAACAGTTTCTCGTGCGAAATAGGAGTGTCGGTATAGAGTGTTTTGAACCCGTTGGGAGCAAGTTCCATATAAAGGCGATACTTGATGATGTCGTTGCGGCTGGGATGAGGGACGTTGAAATCTTTTATCAGTTTCTGCTTGATTTCTTCAGTCTCCTTGGTGCGCTGGTTCAAGGCCTTGGTGCGCTCCTCGCGTTGCTTGCTGGTGAGCTTGAGCTCACGGGCCATCTCGACATGAATCTCGTCGAAGGGGCCATAGGCATCTTGGCAAGCATTCACCACGTGCACCATCTGGTTGAGGATTTTCTCAACCACAGGGTTGCGCAGCGAGTTTTTGGGCAACACCTCAAGATGCTGCAACAGTTGCTTAGCAGCAATCTCCTCACGCGTGAGCGACGACTTGGAATGCCGGTAGCCTGCAGCCTCGCAAGCCTCGCTGTACATCATGCCCTGCTGCATGTAGGGCAGAATCTTCTTGATAGCCTTGGCGCTAAGCGACCCGTAATCGTCGTCAAATTTCACTTGAGCCACAGCCTTGGCATAGTCGGCCGGCAGCGCTGTCAACGAGCAAATGTGGTCGACAAGCTTGTCGATGCCCGTGTTGGAGTTGTCGCCCTCATAGGAATAAAGCAAATGCCACAGCCTGAATGCCTTGCTTTGCTCGTCACAGCCGTCACCGAGAAAATCGGTATTGAACTTGAGCGCTTTGAAAACCGACTCTACAAGTGCGATTTTCTCGCTGGCCGACAGCTTGTCAAATTTTTCCACGTCGTGGCCTGTCCATTCCACGATACTCTTATACTTCTTGAAAAGAGCGGCATTGGTTGTGTTGCCTGGCACCTCGTCGCAGTTGATGCCATAATCCTTGGGCTTCAATGCAAGCACCTTGAGCACACGGGCAGCCTGCATGTCGCCCTCAACGTTGAGTGCGTCATGCAGCAGTTTTTTCTGCTCCATGGTGAGAGGCACTTGGGTACCATCGATTTTGGATTGCAGGCGCAGGTTGTTTATCACCTGCCACATTTTAAACTCTTGATACAGCGGCATGCTGCGAGGACACACCTTGGGGCCAGTCATCACTCTTTTCTCCTTGCCATCGACCTTCACAGTGATTTCTCTACCTTCGAGCTCGCAATAGGCAATAAGTCCCTTCTGCGACTTGAGTTTACGCTGATAGAAGATCACGGTATCTCTTATTTTTTCTTTAAGCTCAGCAGTGAGCTCAGGATGAAATCTACGCTGAGTCTCCCATATCTGTTCAAACTCATTCAAGTAATCCTGACGATAGAACACGCGATTCTTTACGCGGAAATGCGGATCTTGCTCAAGACCGCGCATCAAGTACTCCCCCACCGTCATGTGACCGAAGTAGAGCTCCTTGCTGTTGTCGCTGATGTGGCCCAGGTAACCGCTTGCTCCTGCAATTGCGCCGTTCAAGCTGGCAAGCACTGCAACTACCTGCTCTAAATCGAGCTGTTGCCGAAGCGCTTGCACACGCCACTTGTAAATGGTGAGTGTGGCCGTCTTGCGGTCTTTGACTGTAGCTGAAGAGATGTGATGTATTGCAAAAAAGATGTTTTCGGTATCTTTCTTGCTGCGGTCGGTGAGTTTATCTTTGAGTTCGGCCGTGAGCACTTGTGGATAGAATTGATTTTGACAATTCCATATCTTATCAAATTCATTCTGCAAGTCGGAGCGATAGAAGCTCGGGATAAAGCGCTTGCCACTCTGCAAAATGTGGTAGGCAAACTCTCCAGGTGTGAGATGCTCGTTGTAGAGCTTTTTGGCCACCGCCATGCCATCGATGAGTTCGCCGTCTTCTTGACTGTCGGCGCGACGGTTGCTCTTATATCCTCGCTTCTTATTTATCATAAGCAATACACGGGCAAATTCCTCAAGTGAGATTTCCTCGTGAGCCGCCTTTGCCCTCAACCGATAGGTCTGAAACGTGGTTGCATTGCCATTCTCGTTCAGTAGCGTATCATCGTTGATGATTCCATGTTTCTTCAGCAGACCGACAAGATGCTCGCGACGCTGCTTGTAGCGTTGCAAGCTGCGACGCATGCCTCGCTTGAGGGTGCGATCGGCAGTTGTGGTGATGCTCTTGCCGTTTTCAAAGTTGTTTTGCTCATCGACTGTGATGGGATTCACTCTCACTCCCAGTTGAATAATCTTTGATTTTTCATCTTGAGATGCAGCTTGGTCAACTACAGCCCATCCTATACTCGTGGTACCTAAGTCCAGGCCTAAAACTCTTTTCATGATCGTTTTGTGTTTCTATTTTTCACAAAAATAAAAAAAATCATTGAGGATAATGCATTTTTCTTGGAAAATTTTTGGAATATATCAAATTCAAGTATATATTTGCACTACAAATTTGAAGCAATTCACAATAAGGATTATTCCGTTGTGAAAACATCAGGAGCGGGTTCTACTCGCTCTTTTTTGTTGTAGAGAGGGACATGAAAACAGCCCCGGCGCGGGGGCGGCGGGGCTGTGGTTGCTGGGCTGGGCGGCGCGGGGCTAACGGCGGCGCGAGGAGGAGCGCTTGCGCGACTTCTTGGCGGCTGTGCCCGTTTTTTTGCCGCTCTTGCGGGCCTGCTCCAGGCCGAGCTTGATGTTCTGCAGGAGAGCGTTGGAGGTATAGGTGGCGCCAGTCACGGCGTCGACCTTGAGCTTGAGGGCCTGGCTCACGGTCTTGCCTATGTAGTGCGGGAAGATGCCGCGCTCGGCCCGGCGCATGTATTTGGGCGACTCTTGGTTGGCCAGGGCCTCGATGCTCTCGATCTTGCCATTGCTTATGGTGATGTTCAATGGCGTTGGGCCCTGGTAGCCCATCA
>Ga0256406_1006249_pt1 | contig 12067 bp, 5 predicted proteins | sample RumenRJG_03DNA_FD_185986 | JGI IMG/M metagenome (GOLD analysis project Ga0256406, IMG submission 185986) | Bovine rumen microbial communities from Lethbridge, Alberta, Canada - RJG_03 | ecosystem: Host-associated > Mammals > Digestive system > Stomach > Rumen | place: Canada: Alberta | collected...
GTGAGCCACGAAGATGCCGTGCTACATGCTGAGACGGAGTTTGAGAAGTACCGCATTGTGCAGGACCAGCTGTTCCAGAGCGACTTTGATAAATACCTTGGCGCATTACCTTTAGAAAATGACAAAACAGATAACAAGTAGCCTTATATGATGTACAGCGATGACGATATGCTCATGTTGTCGGGGATTCAACACTACATGTTCTGTCCCCGTCAATGGGCTTTGATTCATATAGAACAACAGTGGGAGGATAACCGACTTACTGCTGAGGGAGAGTTGCTACACAAGAATGTGGACAACCCAGCCTATCGTCAGAAAAATGGCGATACCATCACCATGAGAGCCGTGCATATAGCCTCTCATACTTTGGGTTTGTACGGTGTCAGTGATGCCATTGAACTCATTCCGTCAGACACAAAAGAAAATGCCATCACCCATCCTCGTTATGCCGGTTACTGGAAGCCTTATTTAATAGAATATAAGAGAGGACACAGTAAACCAGATGAACGTGACCAGGTGCAGTTGACCGCACAGGTCATCTGTCTGGAAGAGATGTACAATATTCATATTCCAGAAGCTGCGTTGTTCTACAATGAAACTCGTCATCGTGAATCTGTGACAATCAACGACAACCTACGTCAACTCACCATAAAACTCAGCAAAGCCATGCACAAGACTTTTGCCAACGGTATCATACCCAAAGCAGTAGAGCAGAAAGGGTGCAAAAATTGTTCGCTCGTAGACATCTGTGCCCCGGATTGGATCAAGAAAACCAGTGTCTCATTCTACCTAAAAAAAACATTATATGAGAAAACTACTTAATACACTATATGTAACAACTCCCGAAGCCTATCTGACCAAGGATGGGCTTAACGTCGTGGTGTCTGTTGAGAAAGAAGAATGTTTCCGTATCCCAATCATGAACATTGAAGGCATTGTAACGTTCGGCTACATGGGTGCGAGTCCAGGTCTGATAAAACTCTGCATGGAAAATGGAGTGTCGCTGGTCTTCATGTCGCCACAGGGACGTTTTATCGGCCGCTTCCAAGGGGCCACAAGGGGCAATGTCCTTCTACGCAAGAAACAATATAAACTCTCTGAAGATGAAAATGTAACTCTACATCTGGCAAAACTTTTCATTGGAGGCAAGGTCTTTAACTATAGGAATATTCTTCAGCGTTTTGTACGAGACAATGGAGCGAACGAGGAGGTAGAATATGCCGTAAAACAATTGGATTGGAGTAAAAGGAGTGTGCTACAGGCAGACAATATGGACATCCTTCGCGGCGAGGAGGGGCATGCAGCCAATATCTACTTTGGCGTTTTTGATTATCTCATCCTTCACCAAAAGACAGACTTCACCTTTAACGTACGAAATCGGAGGCCACCAAAAGACGAAGTCAATGCTATGTTGTCGTTTGTATATACACTAATCGCCAATGATGTAAGTGCTTCGTTGGAGGCTGTGGGACTTGACCCATACGTTGGCTTCATGCATACATTAAGACCTGGACGTATTTCTTTAGCTTTAGATATGATGGAGGAATTGCGGGCATATCTTGGCGACAGACTTGTACTGTCTATGATCAACCGCAAGCAGGTCACTAAGAAAGGTTTTATCAGACAAGGCGATGAGGGTATAGCAATGACTGACGACTGTCGGAAAGAACTGCTTAGCACATGGCAAAAACGCAAGAAAGAGACCATAGAACATCCGTACCTAAAAGAAAAAATTCCCATCGGACTTCTTCCTCATGTGCAAGCCATGTTACTTTCTCGGTTCCTACGAGAAGAAATAGACGATTATCCTGTATTTTTAATGAGGTAACAATATGCTGATACTGATAACATACGACGTAGACACAACAACCAAAGCTGGAAAGAAACGTCTTAGAAAAGTTTCTAAGGAATGTGTGAACTATGGTCAAAGAGTGCAGAATTCAGTTTTTGAATGTTTGCTCACTGAGGCACAGTTTGTGGGGTTGAAATCCACGCTTGCTAACATTCTTAATGAGGATACCGACAGCATCCGCTTCTATTTTCTTGGTAATAAATGGCAGCAGCGAATAGAGAAGCTCGGGAAGGAAAGCTCTTTTGACCCTACAGAGACACTAATAATATGAAAGCGAATCACAAGTATTGCAATAAAACGAGGATAATAGCGTTGTTTATATGTCAAGAAGTTACAGACAAAGGGACACAATGCACACACAATAATACATTCTTAAGGAATAGTTACGCGAATTGTGTTAACAACGAACCTGAGTCATAAAAGTATACAGATAGACTGTCGCTCCCCTCGCGGGGGCGTGGATTGAAACATCGTAAAACTGTTGTATAAGTTTCAAAACTTTGTCGCTCCCCTCGCGGGGGCGTGGATTGAAACTACTGATAAGACAAGTGATACTTTAATTAATTGGGTCGCTCCCCTCGCGGGGGCGTGGATTGAAACTGAATAGCAACTGAACAATTATCAACTCCTACCTGTCGCTCCCCTCGCGGGGGCGTGGATTGAAACTGCTGGTCTTTATCTTGTGTGTTATTACCGTAACTGTCGCTCCCCTCGCGGGGGCGTGGATTGAAACCATTGGAGACCGTATTATAAGATAACGATACATAGTCGCTCCCCTCGCGGGGGCGTGGATTGAAACATCTCTTTTTTGTTTATAAAAATGCCTTGATTTAGTCGCTCCCCTCGCGGGGGCGTGGATTGAAACAAATTGCAATTTGATATGGCAAAGATATAATGGGTCGCTCCCCTCGCGGGGGCGTGGATTGAAACTTCTATTGCTTTCAATGATTTGTCTTTGTTGCCAGTCGCTCCCCTCGCGGGGGCGTGGATTGAAACACTGTTGGTGATAAGGTTGCTGTAAGTGTAGATAAAGTCGCTCCCCTCGCGGGGGCGTGGATTGAAACCAACAACGTGTAGCCTTTCTGGGACAATAGGTCAGTCGCTCCCCTCGCGGGGGCGTGGATTGAAACCATCGTCTCTGACAACTGTGATAATAGGCAGATGGTCGCTCCCCTCGCGGGGGCGTGGATTGAAACTTAGCATAACGCTCAAACAAGACTTCGGCAAAAGGTCGCTCCCCTCGCGGGGGCGTGGATTGAAACTACTATAATAACTTAGTAAGCATAATGACAAAATGTCGCTCCCCTCGCGGGGGCGTGGATTGAAACTTCTTTTTTATTATCTTGTTTGTCGCTGCTATAAGTCGCTCCCCTCGCGGGGGCGTGGATTGAAACAGTGGTATTTTGAAACGATGACCCTGAACAACTAGTCGCTCCCCTCGCGGGGGCGTGGATTGAAACAAGAGCAAGACAATCTTATGTTAATCGGGCTAAGAGTCGCTCCCCTCGCGGGGGCGTGGATTGAAACACTGTTGGTGATAAGGTTGCTGTAAGTGTAGATAAGTCGCTCCCCTCGCGGGGGCGTGGATTGAAACACGAAGTGGTAGCACACAGTGGCTTGCGAAACCTTGTCGCTCCCCTCGCGGGGGCGTGGATTGAAACCCGTGCAACATTTGACAACTTGGTTAAAGCAAAGAAGTCGCTCCCCTCGCGGGGGCGTGGATTGAAACTTGCAGGATAATCATAATAAATAATACTCTCTAGTCGCTCCCCTCGCGGGGGCGTGGATTGAAACCCAATGGCACAGCCGCAGTGTGATATGCTACTATGTCGCTCCCCTCGCGGGGGCGTGGATTGAAACTCCCTGCGTCTATCCTATCTTGTGTCTCTCTCCAGTCGCTCCCCTCGCGGGGGCGTGGATTGAAACATCCTGTCATAAGCAATATAACAGAGTTACAGAGAGTCGCTCCCCTCGCGGGGGCGTGGATTGAAACTTTGACAATCGGGGTTAGGCACGTGTCCAGAGGTCGCTCCCCTCGCGGGGGCGTGGATTGAAACCTTTGTTCGCTCAACCGTCTCGCTCCTGCAATATAGTCGCTCCCCTCGCGGGGGCGTGGATTGAAACTCATTTTCCACCGCTTGTAAGAGCAGTTCTATCTGGTCGCTCCCCTCGCGGGGGCGTGGATTGAAACGTTGAGGTCGCAGGTAAAGAGAATATTGACTATAAGTCGCTCCCCTCGCGGGGGCGTGGATTGAAACATTCCTCCCCAGCCTCCATTATTACTCAACGCAAGTCGCTCCCCTCGCGGGGGCGTGGATTGAAACAAAGCCTCATCAACAGTAAGTTTATCCTCTGGCAGTCGCTCCCCTCGCGGGGGCGTGGATTGAAACCATTTATGTGGAATAATGGGCAAGACCCTTGTCAGTCGCTCCCCTCGCGGGGGCGTGGATTGAAACCTCGAATGACTGCCGAAGAGCTTAATAGTTTCGGAGTCGCTCCCCTCGCGGGGGCGTGGATTGAAACTCTTGCTCTCACTCTCTGTAATGTTCTTTACCGAGTCGCTCCCCTCGCGGGGGCGTGGATTGAAACAATGCAGACTGTTTGGAGAAGTGAATGGGAAGAGTCGCTCCCCTCGCGGGGGCGTGGATTGAAACCCAAGCTTGCTTATTTGTTATCTTTAAAGCCTTAAGTCGCTCCCCTCGCGGGGGCGTGGATTGAAACTGCTCTATCAATCATCGCCTGTTGCTGCTTCTCAGTCGCTCCCCTCGCGGGGGCGTGGATTGAAACACAACATACTCTAATATAGACTATGCAGACACTGTCGCTCCCCTCGCGGGGGCGTGGATTGAAACCCGTTGCCGTTTGGATTATCCAATGCTGTTGTCTGTCGCTCCCCTCGCGGGGGCGTGGATTGAAACTCATTGCCTGCTAACACTTGCTGCACGACAGTAAAGGTCGCTCCCCTCGCGGGGGCGTGGATTGAAACCGCTTTGCCATGCGAGGCCACATAATTGTATAGGGTCGCTCCCCTCGCGGGGGCGTGGATTGAAACTTATGGAAACTGGGAGCTACTCTTGAGGGTATTGTCGCTCCCCTCGCGGGGGCGTGGATTGAAACACAATTTGTGAAAAAATATATAAATAATACAATGTCGCTCCCCTCGCGGGGGCGTGGATTGAAACTTGAGCCTCAGCTACCTCACTGAGACTTATCTGCGTCGCTCCCCTCGCGGGGGCGTGGATTGAAACCTCTACTTCATTTAAAATACCGTAAAATACTCCTGGTCGCTCCCCTCGCGGGGGCGTGGATTGAAACCAGCAGATAGCGGCAGAACTAACAGCAACCAATAGTCGCTCCCCTCGCGGGGGCGTGGATTGAAACTCATTGCCTGCTAACACTTGCTGCACGACAGTAAAGTCGCTCCCCTCGCGGGGGCGTGGATTGAAACTCTATGGCTTGTTGTCCATATACTTTGGCTCTATGTCGCTCCCCTCGCGGGGGCGTGGATTGAAACTTCGCTAAAATACATATCTGCTTCAGCCTTGCGTGTCGCTCCCCTCGCGGGGGCGTGGATTGAAACTCCGAATACGGAGACAAACCAAAACTCTATAAAGTCGCTCCCCTCGCGGGGGCGTGGATTGAAACCAGCAGTTAGCGACAGAATTAACAACAACCAATGTCGCTCCCCTCGCGGGGGCGTGGATTGAAACCTTTATCCATAATTAATGAAGTATTACTTTAAGAGTCGCTCCCCTCGCGGGGGCGTGGATTGAAACTGATTATAACCGCCGTTGAATAGGTTAGCCTCGGTCGCTCCCCTCGCGGGGGCGTGGATTGAAACGTTGAGGAGGATTACAAGCCGTTGATTGATGATTGTCGCTCCCCTCGCGGGGGCGTGGATTGAAACTATCTGCTCCACAGGATAGAGGTCAAAGTCTCTGTCGCTCCCCTCGCGGGGGCGTGGATTGAAACTCCGAGTCTCAAAGAGAAGAGGATACGGAAGTATAGTCGCTCCCCTCGCGGGGGCGTGGATTGAAACTCTTTCTTTTGCCCATTCTTGTACCACTTCTCATGTCGCTCCCCTCGCTGACATTCTTTAGATTCTATTATAAAATTTTATATTTTATTATTTTAAATAATTTTATATTCTCTTTTATCGTTTTTTTATAACTTTGCAAGTCAGTTTTATTCATTAAAATAATCTTCCTGTGAGATAAAAAACATATTATAATATTATGACTTCTAATGAAATAAGAAAAACATTTATTGATTTTTTTGCATCTAAGGGACATACCATTGTGCCATCATCTTCTATGGTAGTGAAAAACGACCCTACTTTGTTATTTACCAATGCGGGTATGAATCAGTTCAAGGATATTTTCCTTGGCAATGTTCAAAAACCATATAATCGTGCTGCCGACTCTCAGAAATGTTTGCGTGTAAGTGGAAAACACAACGATTTAGAAGAAGTAGGTCATGACACATATCATCACACTATGTTTGAGATGTTAGGTAACTGGTCTTTTGGTGATTATTTCAAAAAAGAAGCCATAGCATACGCTTGGGAATTGCTTACTGAGGTATTTAAAATAGATAAGAAAAATCTTTATGTTACATACTTTGGAGGTGATGAAAAAGAGAATCTGCCTGCTGATACTGAAGCTCTCAACTATTGGAAACAATGGATTGAAGAAGATCATATACTTCCGGGCAACAAACACGACAACTTCTGGGAAATGGGAGAAGTTGGCCCTTGCGGTGCTTGTTCTGAAATACACATAGATTTAAGAAGCGAAGAAGAAAAACAAAAGATAAGTGGTAGAGATTTGGTTAATAAAGACAATCCTCTCGTTATTGAGATATGGAACCTTGTCTTTATGGAAAACAACCGTTTGGCTGATGGTTCTTTAGTACCTTTGAAAGAAAAGAACATAGACACAGGTATGGGATTTGAACGTTTGTGTATGGTTCTGCAAGGAAAGAAATCCAACTATGATACAGACGTATTCCAACCTTTAATTCAGGAGATTGCAAACAAATGTAATACTCCATACGGAAAAGATGAAAAGAAAGATATTGCTATGCGTGTTATTGCAGACCATCTTAGAGCGGTAAGTTTTGCTATTGCTGATGGTTTGTTACCTTCTAATGCTAAAGCAGGTTATGTTATAAGAAGAATTTTAAGAAGAGCTATAAGATACGGTTATACTTTCCTTGCTTTCAATGAACCTTTTATTTGCAACCTTGTTGATACTCTTGTCAATCAAATGGGAGAACAATACGAGGAACTCAAACGTGGAAGAGACCTTATCATAAAGGTAATACGTGAGGAAGAGAATGCATTCTTAAAAACTCTTTCAAATGGTATAGTAAAATTTGACAGGTATGTAGAAGAACATAAAGAAGGACTGATAAGTGGAGATTTTGCTTTTGAATTGTTTGATACCTATGGTTTTCCTGTTGATTTAACAGAACTAATGGCTAAAGAAAAAGGTCGCAGCGTAGATATGCAGTCCTTTGAAGATAACCTTCAGAAACAAAAAGAACGTTCTCGTAATGCTGCAAAAATTGTTTCTGACGATTGGGTTGAACTTATAGAGAATTTTACTGATGTTGAGTTTGATGGTTATGATGTCTTGGCAGAAGAGGTAAAAATTGTAAAATACAGAAAAGTAGAAACAAAAGGTCAAACTCTTTATCAAATCGTGTTAAACAAAACTCCTTTCTATGCAGAAATGGGAGGACAGGTTGGAGACAGCGGTTTATTGAAAAACGATAAAGAAAAGATTGCCGTAATAGACACAAAGAAAGAAAACAACCTTATCATACATCTTACAAAACAACTGCCACAAGATGTTAATGCAACTTTTCTTGCAGAAGTAAATACTAACAGAAGACACAATATAGAAAGAAATCACACAGCTACTCACCTACTCCACTTTGCTCTAAGAAAAATTCTTGGTTCTCGCGTTGAACAGAAAGGTTCTTACGTTGATGACAAACGTTTAAGATTTGATTTTTCTCATCCTTCAAAACTTTCTCAAGAAGAACTAAAACAAGCAGAGCAGGTAGTTAATGCTATGATTAGAGAAGACTTTCCTGCTGACGACCATAGAAATGTTCCTATTGAACAAGCAAAACAGATGGGAGCAATGGCTCTATTTGGTGAAAAATATGGGGACAAGGTAAGAGTCATTCGCTTTGGAGAAAGTATAGAACTTTGTGGAGGAACACATATACAGAGTACGGGAAGAATAGGAATGTTTAAAATTGTTGGAGAATCTGCCGTTGCTGCTGGAATACGTAGAATAGAAGCAGTAACAGGAGAAGAATTTGAAAACTATCTTTATCTTCTTCAAGACAATCTTCAAAAGATAAAGTCTTTCTTTGAAGCTTCACCAGATTTGATTAATTCCATAAAGAAAACAATAGAAGAAAACAACAACCTAAGAAAACAAGTAGAAGAATTTGCAAAAGAAGCTGTTGATACTCTTTACTCTAAACTCAAGGAATCAAGCGAAAAGATTAACAATATAGACTACTTTGAGGCTGTTTGTCCTATTTCTTCTGAGGGAATGAAAGACTTGGCTTACAGATTCAGAGGAGAATTTAAAGACTTCTGCTTTGTTGGTGCTAACGAACAAAACGGAAAGGTGATGCTTACGCTTATGCTTTCTGATTCCTTAGTAGAGAAAGGCTTAGATGCAGGTAAGATAATAAGAGAAGCAGCAAAACACATCAAAGGTGGTGGAGGCGGACAAAAATTCTATGCTACCGCAGGCGGAAAAGATAAAGAAGGTATCACCCAAGCAATGCAATACATCAAAGAACAAATACATAACATATAAAATAAATAACAATAGACTATGCAAAATATTCGCAACGTAGCAATTATTGCTCATGTTGATCATGGAAAAACAACATTGGTTGATAGAATGCTTTATCAGGCAAAACTATTTAGAGATAACCAAGAAAAGAAAGAACTGATACTTGACAACAACGATTTGGAAAGAGAAAGAGGTATAACTATTCTTTCAAAAAATGTTTCCATTCGGTACAAAGATTTTAAGATAAATATAATAGATACTCCTGGACACAGCGATTTTGGAGGAGAAGTGGAACGTGTGCTTAATATGGCTGACGGAGTTCTTTTAGTGGTAGATGCTTTTGAAGGTCCTATGCCACAGACTCGTTTTGTTTTGCAGAAAGCAATAGAGATGAACCTTAAACCAATTGTAGTTATCAACAAGGTAGATAAACCTAACTGTGACCCTGTTGGTACTATGGAAAAAGTTTTTGACCTTATGTGTGTCTTAGGAGCAAGTGAAGAACAACTTGATTTTCCTACTGTCTATGGTTCGTCAAAAGAAGGCTGGATGAGTGAAGACTACACCAAACCTACTAATGATGTTGCCTATCTTTTAGATACTATCATAAAATATATTCCAGAATATCCTCACATAGAAGGAAACACACAGATGATGATTTCCTCTTTGGATTATTCTTCTTACGTTGGCAGAATAGCAGTCGGTCGTTTGCATCGTGGAACTTTGCAGGCTGGACAAGAAGTTATGCTTTGCAAAGCCAATGGTGAGAAATACACCAGCAAGATAAAAGAGATGTATGTTTTTGAAGGTCTTGCCAAAGAAAAAATAAAGACACCTGTACAAGCAGGAGAAATAGTTGCCTGCTTAGGTATTGACAACTTTGACATAGGAGATACTATCTGCGACAAAGAAGAACCGGAACCATTACAACCTATAAAAGTTGATGAACCAACTCTTAGCATGCTATTCACAATCAACAACTCTCCGTTCTTTGGAAAGGAAGGAAAGTTTGTTACTTCCCGACATCTGAGAGAAAGACTCTTTGCTGAATTGGAAAAGAATCTTGCCCTTAGAGTAGAGGAAACAGATTCTCCAGATACTCTTATTGTTTATGGTCGTGGAGTGCTTCACCTTAGTATCCTTATAGAGACTATGAGAAGAGAGGGTTATGAACTTCAGGTAGGACAGCCAAAGGTTATCATCAAAGAAATTGATGGAAAGAAATGTGAACCTATAGAACAGCTTATCATTGTTACTCCTGAAGCCTACAGTGGAAAAATAATAGAACAAGTAACAGCTCGTAAGGGAGAACTTCTAAGCATGGAACCTCAAGGAGACAGACAACACATAGAGTTCTCTATTCCTTCAAGAGGTATTATTGGACTTACCAACACTATTCTTACTATTTCAGAAGGAGAAGCTATAATGGCACATCAACTTAAAGGCTTTGAACCATGGAAAGGCGATATGCCAAGCAAGAGAATGGGGGCTTTGATTGCTAAGGAAACAGGTCAGGTAATAGAATATTCGCTTAATAAACTTCAAGATAGAGGACGTTTCTTTGTAGAACCAGGTGATGAAATCTACACAGGAATGGTTGTCGGCGAAGGTCTTCGTCCTGATGATATAGTAATTAATCTTGTAATCACAAAGAAGCTAACTAATATGCGTGCTGCTGGAAGTGATGAAAAAACTAACATTGCTCCTGCTATAAAGTTTTCATTAGAAGAGGCAATGGAGTATATTCAAGAAGATGAATACCTCGAGATAACTCCAAAACATCTTAGAATACGCAAAATCATACTTGATGAAGTACAAAGAAAACGTGCTAATCAAGCCAAACAAGCAATGAACGAATAAAAAGGGACAGTATCTGTAAGCCGGGTTCTGTCAAGTTCTATCATTAATCTAGGCTATATTTTACAATATAGCTCAATCATCCTACCCCCCAACTTCTGCCGAGCAAGCATTAATAGTTGGTATATTTGGACTTTCAACGCATAAGGTTTGCACAAAAAGATTATCGCTAACCTTTCCTACAGGCTCTTACCCTGATTTTCCACCCTTACCTGCAAATCAATGCAGGCGGTTATTTTCTGTTGCACTTTCTGTCAATAGATTACTATTGCCTGTCTGTTAGGCAGTATGCTGCTCTGTGTTGCCCGGACTTTCCTCTCAAAGAACTGTTTCTTTCAGCGATAGAACAATACTGTCCCCTCCCCTTTTTCAACTTGCAAAATTACAAAAACATTTTGTTTTTGACTAACATTTAGATTTAAGAAAAAAAGTCTTCGTTTTAAAAAATTAAAATCAAGTCTTTAGAGTGTAAAATCTTCGTTTTTACAACTCAAAATCAAGTCTTTTTTTGTACTTTTGCAAAACCTTAAAAAAGAGACTAATTATGAGTAATTTAACTATCTATTCAGCATCTGCAGGAAGTGGAAAAACATTCAACTTAGTTGCAGAATACATATCCACTCTCATGGAATATCTGCAAGATGGAAAACAGCTTGGTTTCAAAACCGTGCTTGCAGTTACTTTCACTAATGCTTCCACAAAAGAAATGAAGGACCGTATCATTGACGTACTTCTTTCTCTGTCCAAAAACGAAGAGAATAATTACCTGTCTGTAATAAATGAGAAAACACACTTAGATGAAAAACAGATAGTTGAATACTCAAACAAGATTCTGACGGAAATCATTCACAACTACTCTTTTTTCAACATATCTACCATAGATTCTTTCTTCCAACTTGTACTTAGGAATATGGCTAAAGAGTTAGGCATAGGCAATGGTTTTTCCATTATCTTAGATGATAAAGAATACAATTCAAAAGCCGTAAAAAACATCATCAAACTAAGCAAGGAAGACTCTCCTCAAGGAAATATGCTTTCAAATGTACTTTATAAATATTTCCTAAAACGGCAAGACGACAACAAGAGTTGGAACTTTACCACTGAATTGGAAAACATACTTGCGTCTTTGAACAACAATGATGTTATAGATAAGTTAAACGACAAAAACAACGATGTAGAGAACCTTCTGAAAATTGAAGCAACTCTAAAGAAAGATATCAAAGAAATAAAAGACAAAGCTCAAGAGTATCAAACCGAATTTCTCGACAGATGTAAAGAACTTGGACTTAATGAAGAGGATTTTAAAGGAGGAGTTCAGGGAATATATTATAAGGTAGAACATCATCTGACAGAGCTAAAAGATAAATATCTGGTTGCAAAACTTGTAGAAGGGTATTTTGAAGGTAAAGAATATGTAAAGAAAGGTTCTTCACCACGCATACTTACTTCGTTAATTGAAGAAATAGACTCTTTCTTGCAGGAAAAGGTAGAAGAATACAGGTCCTTGCTTCTTTTCTATAATAATATATAT
>Ga0256406_1006251_pt1 | contig 12064 bp, 8 predicted proteins | sample RumenRJG_03DNA_FD_185986 | JGI IMG/M metagenome (GOLD analysis project Ga0256406, IMG submission 185986) | Bovine rumen microbial communities from Lethbridge, Alberta, Canada - RJG_03 | ecosystem: Host-associated > Mammals > Digestive system > Stomach > Rumen | place: Canada: Alberta | collected...
TACGACCGCGCGCTCTTTTGCGCTGCGGCGCTGCTCATGCTCGTAAGCGTGGTGCTCATAGCCTCGGCGTCGGTGATGGAGTCGAAGTCGCTCTACGGCAGCGAGTTCTTCCTCTTGAAGAAGCACATCGCCTCGATGTGCGTCGCCCTTGGCGCGGCATTCGTCACGGCGATGGTGCCCACGCGGATCTGGCAGCGTTACGCGATGCACATGCTGCTCTTGAACGCCTTGCTCCTGGTGCTCGTGCTCGTGGTCGGGCGCAACGTGAACGAGGCCAGGCGCTGGATAAACCTGGGCGTCTTCAACGTCCAGCCCGCCGAGTTCATGAAGCTGTGCTGGATCATTTACTTCTCAAGCTTCGCCTCGCGCAAGATCGAGGAGGTGCGCACCAAGATCAAGGGCTTTCTAAAGCCCATGGTGCTGCTCGCGGTGGTCGCGGTGCTGCTCCTGGAGGAGCCCGACTTCGGCTCCTGCGTCGTCATCGCCGCCATCTGCATGGGCATACTGTGGATCGCAGGATCGCCCATCATCTACTACGGCATGGCGCTTTCCGCGCTGGCCGCGGCCGGGATCTTCATGGTGGTGACGCAGCCCTACCGCCTGCGCCGCGTGACCTCGTTCCTCGACCCCTGGGCGGACCAGTTCGGCGCGGGCTACCAGCTCACGCAGTCGCTGATGGCCTTCGGCCGCGGCGGGCTCACGGGCCAGGGGCTTGGCAACTCCATCCAGAAGCTCGGCTACCTGCCCGAGGCGCACACGGACTTCGTGACCGCCATCCTAGGCGAGGAGGCTGGCTTCATCGGCATGTGCGTGGTGATAGCCTTGGAGTTCTTCATCGTCGTCAAGTCGCTGAGGCTCGGCTTTGGCATATTGAAGAACGGGCCGGTGTTCCAGGGCTTCGTCTCGGTGGGCATCGGGCTTTTGTTTTGCATGCAGACCACCATCAACATCGGCGTGGCCTCGGGGGCGCTGCCCACCAAGGGCCTCACGCTGCCCCTGGTGTCGTTTGGCGGCTCGTCGATGATCGTGTGCTGCTCGGCGGTGGCGGTGCTCTTGCGCATCGACTTTGAGCTCAAGCACCACCAGATAGATCTCGGATAAGCGGAGGCAGGGAACATATGGCACAGACTGGTGCGGTCAAGGACTCAGGCGAGGGCAAAAGGATCCTCGTCATGGCCGGCGGCACCGGGGGGCACGTCTTCCCGGCAATCGCCATAGCCGACGCGCTCAAGGCGCGCGGGCACGAGATCCTGTGGCTGGGAAGCCGCGGGCGCATGGAGGAGAAGCTGGTGCCCAGGCACGGCTACCCCATCGCCTACATCAAGGTGCACGGCATAAGGCGCAACGGCGCGAAGGCCAAGCTCCTCGCCCCCTTCATGGTGGCAAGGGCGCTTTGGGAGGCGCTCAAGGTAGTGCGCTCGTTCAAGCCCGATCTCGCCTTGGGCATGGGCGGCTACGCCTCGGGCCCCGGCGGGCTTGCGGCCTTCCTGTGCCGCGTGCCGGTGGTGCTGCACGAGCAGAACGCCGCGGCGGGGCTTACGAACCGCTTGCTCTTCCGCATCGCCAGGCGCACGCTCCTGGGCTTCCCCGGGGCCTTCGAGGGGCGCAACGTCACCGTGGTCGGAAACCCGGTGCGCGCGGAGATAGCCGCGCTGCACGAGCGCCCCAAGGCCCCGCACGAGGGGCCGCTCAGGGTGCTCGTGATAGGCGGAAGCCTGGGCGCCCAGGCGTTAAACCGCCTCGTGCCCGAGGCGGTCAAGCTCGTCCCCGAGGGGGAGATCGAAGTCACCCACCAGTGCGGGGCGGGCAACAGCGCGCAGGTCCTGAAGGCCTACGAGGGCGCGCCCTGCCGCTTTGAGGTCTCGGATTTCATCGACGACATGGCAGGGGCTTACGCGGGGCACGACCTTTTGATCGCCCGCGCCGGCGCCGGCACGGTGTCCGAGGCCGCGTGCGCGGGGATCCCGGCGATCTTCGTGCCGCTGCCCTCGGCCGTAGACGACCACCAGACCAAGAACGCCCGCTTCCTCGAGGAGAAGGGCGGGGCGTTCATCTGCCCGCAGGCCTCGCTGACGGCCAAGGCCCTGGCAGAGAGGATTGAAACCCTGGCGCGCGACCGCGCCAGGCTCGAGCGCATGCGCGAGGCCTCGCTCTCGTGCGCCATCACCGATTCGGCGCAGCGCTGCGCGAGGATCATTGAGGAGGCGGCCTCGTAGGGCCGGCACTGTTTACATGGAAGAGAATGCAATGGCAGGGCGCGGCGCGCCTAGTTTCAGCGTCCCGCAGATGCATAAGATCCGCCGCATCCACTTCGTGGGCATCGGCGGGGCCGGCATGTGCGGCATCGCCGAGGTCATGCGCAACGAGGGCTACGCGGTGTCGGGCTCCGACATCGCAAGGAGCGCCAACACCAGGCGGCTTGAGGACCTCGGATGCGAGGTCTTCATCGGGCACAAGGCCTCGAACGTCGAGGGCGCCTCGGTGGTGGTGGTCTCGTCTGCCATCAAGAAGGACAACCCCGAGGTGGAGGCGGCGCGGCTGCTCCACGTCCCGGTGGTCCGCCGCGCCGAGATGCTCGGCGAGCTGATGCGCTTCCGCTACGGCATCGCCGTCTGCGGCACCCACGGCAAGACCACGACCACCAGCCTCATCGCCTCCATATTCGCCGAGGCTGGGCTCGACCCGACCTTCGTCATCGGCGGCCTCCTCAACAGCGCAGGCACCAACGCTCGCCTGGGCCAGGGGCGCTACCTCATCGCCGAGGCCGACGAGTCGGACGCCTCGTTCCTCCACCTCCAGCCCATGCTCACCGTGGTCACGAACATCGAGCCCGACCACCTGGGCACCTACGGAGGCGACTTCAACCGCCTGCGCGAGACCTTCGTCGAGTTCCTGCACAACCTGCCGTTCTACGGCGTGGCGGTGCTGTGCATCGACGGCCAGAGCGTGCGCGACATCATCCCCGAGGTGGGGCGCGCCATCGTCACCTACGGCACCTCCGAGGACGCGGACTTCCGCGTCGAGAACTTCCGCGAGGAGGGCATGGGATCGACCTTCATCATCGCAAGGCGCTCGGGCAGGCCGCTTGAGGTCCGCCTGCCGATCCCGGGGCTGCACATGGCCAAGAACGCCGCGGCCGCCGCGGCGGTGGCCTGCGAGGAGGGGATCCCTGACGAGGCCATCGTCAAGGCGCTGGGCTCGTTCTCAGGCGTCGGCCGACGCTTCCAGTGCTACGGCGACTTCATCACCCCCAAGGGGAAGGTCACGCTGGTGGACGACTACGGCCACCATCCCACCGAGGTCGCCGCAACTCTCGCGGCGGCCCGCCTGGCCTTCCCGGGGCGCAAGATCCTGATGGTCTTCCAGCCCCACCGCTACACGAGGACGCGCGATCTCTACGAGGATTTCGTGAAGGTGCTCCAGGAGCCTGACAAGCTCGTGATGCTCGAGGTCTACCCGGCTGGGGAGGATCCGATCCCCGGGGCCGACGCCAGGCACCTGTGCCGCTCCATCCGCGCCCAGTCAGACCGCGAGCCCGCCTATGCCGCCGATCCCTCCGAGATCCCAGGCATAGTCGAGAAGCTCGCAGGCGACGGCGACGTGGTGCTCACGCAGGGCGCGGGCAACGTCACGGCCGTGGCCAGGGCGCTCTCAGAGCGCTGGGCCAGGGCTTGAGCGCAGGGGGCGGCAGGTGGGGCGCCAGACCAAGGGACACCTCATAGCGGGGATCGTGTTTGCGATCGCCGTGGGCTTCGTGCTTTGGAACTTCAACTCGATCCTCACCTCGTTCCTCGAGAGCGGCAAGTCGCTCCCGGTGCGCTCCGTGCAGATAGACGGGGCGCTCACCCACATGACGCGCCGCGGGATCGCCGACACGGTCGGGCGCATTGCCGGCGGGCGCAACATCGCCGCGGTGGACGCCGCGCAGCTACGCCAGGCGGTGCTTGCAAACCCCTGGGCCGACCGGGTGGTGGTGCGAAAGAAGATGCCCGACACCATCATCGTCTCGGTGGTCGAGCACGTGCCTGCGGCGTACTGGAACGACCGCGGGCTCTACGACGCTCGCGCGCAGGCGGTGTTCTACCCAGATCTGCGCGGCTTTGCAGAGCCCCTGGTGCGGCTTGGGGCCTTCCGCGACAACCTCGCCCCTGACGTCTACCGCAGCGCGGTGGAGTTCATCAAGGCGCTGGACGGCAGCGGCATGCAGATGGTGGCGCTGTACCTTGACCAGGTAAGATGCTATACACTTACGCTGTCCAACGGAGTGCGCCTGATCCTCGGAAGAGGCCGCGAGCGCGCCTCCTACAGGCTCAAGCGCTTCGTCAGGGCACTGCCCAGCTCCGGGATCGACCTCTCAACGACCGAGTACGTCGACCTGCGCTACGACGTGGGCTTCGCCGTAGGCCGCAAGAAGGATCCAGACGAGCAGGACCCGCAGGCGGGCCAGCAGGATCAGCCAAGACAGCAGGACCAGCAAAAAGAGCAGAAAGTGCAGCGCGGCGCCGCCGCGGGCGGCGGAGTCCCCGCGCCCGTCCCGGCAGGGGCGCCTTTGCATGCCGGAGGGAAGCAGAGTGTTCAAGATCTTCGGAAATGACGACAAGCGCCAGAAGCCGCAGGGTGCTCAGGGCGCCGCAGCCGGCGACGTGATATTCGCGCTGGACATCGGCTCCTCGAAGATAAGGCTGTGCGCAGGCCAGGTTGACGACCGCGGCAGCGTGACCGTGCTCGGCTACCTCGAGGAGTACTCCCACGGGGTCGGGCACGGGGCGGTGACCGACATCGGGGAGCTCAGCCACGTGCTCACCGGCATGGTCGACCGCTTCATCAACGCCTACAACTTCAACCTCAGAAGCTGCGTGGTCGGAGTCCCTGGCTGCTTCATCGAGTCGTGCAACGAGCAGGGCAGCTCGACGGTGCAGAACAGCATCGTCACGGAGGCCGACAAGGAGCGCGCCATCGAGAACGCGCGCGCGGCCGTGCACTTCTCCGAGTCCGACTTCGACATCATCCACACCATCCAGCAGAACTACATCACCGAGACCTCCGACGAGGTGCAGAACCCGGTGGGGCAGTACGCCAAGAGGCTGCAGGTCTCGGTCCACGTCATCGGGCTGCGCCGCGCCCACGAGATCAACGTGAGGAACGTGCTCTCGCAGCTGGGCGCCGACTTCCGCGCCAGCAGCTTCGTCTACAGCGGCATCGCCGCGGCCGACTCGGTGCTCACCGAGGGCGAGAAGGAGATCGGCGTCTGCCTCATCGACATCGGCGGCGGCACGGTCAACGTGGCCGTCTACGACAACAAGCGCCTGAAGCTCTCCTTCGGCCTCGACGACGGCGGCAACACCATCACCGCCTCCATCGCCAGGACCTTCGGGCTGCCGATGAGCGTGGCCGAGGAGCTCAAGATCAAGTTCGGCTCGGCGGATCCCCGCTACCTCACCGAGGAGGAGATCAACACCGCGGTGTCCTACCCCGGCGAGCCTGGCAACGAGGGATCGCGCCGCGACATCAGCACCCAGGTGCTCGCCCAGGTCATCTACAACAACCTGACGAACATCTTCAGGCTGGTGCAGGATAGGATCCAGGAGTTCGTCAACACCACGCCAGAGCGCTCCATCAACCTGGCGGCGGGCTTCGTGCTAACCGGCGGCGTCGCTATGACGCGCAACATTGACAAGGTGCTATTGAACGTCAACGCCGCCCAGCCCTTCAGCGGCTACCAGCAGGGGCAGAGCAGCGTGAAGATCCGCGTGGGCTCCTCGCGCGGGCTTGCCGGCATGGGGCAGCCTGAGATCCAGAAGATGGCCGCGCCCGACCGCGCCGTCTGCGTGGGGCTGCTGCGCCAGGGCTACAGCCAGAGGCTCAGGCAGATGACCGAGCAGAGCGCCCGCGAGGAGAAGGAAGGCGGGTTCCGCAGCATCATGAGCAGGATCAGCAACTGGGCCAAGAGCGAGCTCTGAAGGCGCCAGGGCCAACCTTCCGCCCTCTGGCTGCTTCAAATTGTCTTTTGGTGCACAATCAACGCAAAAGCGTGCGCGAGCGTGGGCTTTTGTGCTGTCCCATGCGTATAATGTGGAATCAAATCCATTAAAAGCCGCGCAGGATAGCTTTTTAAAGAGAGACAAAAAATGAGTGATTTTCGAGTAGAGTCGGTATCAGACAGCTCCCCGGACCAGAACATCCAGCCGTCCAGCCACTGCAAGATCCGCGTCCTAGGGATCGGCGGCGGCGGCGGAAACGCGCTGCAGCACATGATCAACGAGAGCATCTCGGGAGTCGAGTTCATCGCCATCAACACCGATTCGCAGGCCCTGCAGAAGACCACCGCCCAGTGCAAGGTCCAGATCGGCGTCAAGCTGACCGGCGGCCTCGGTGCCGGCTGCGACCCCAACAAGGGGCGCAAGGCTGCTGAGGAGAGCCGCGATGACGTCAAGAAGCTGCTCCAGGGCTCCGACATGGTGTTCATCACCGCCGGCATGGGCGGCGGCACCGGCACCGGCGCGGCCCCGATCATCGCCGAGATCGCCCGCGAGACCGGCGCGCTGACCGTAGCCGTGGTGACCAAGCCCTTCCGCTTCGAGGGCAAGCGCCACATGGTCAACGCCGAGTCGGGAATCACCGAGCTCTCCAAGCACGTCGATTCGCTCATCGTGATCGACAACGACAAGCTCCTGAAGAACCTCGGCGCCAACATCTCGATCATGAACGCCTTCAACGAGGCAAACGACGTCCTGCTCAACGCGGTCAAGGGCATCACCGACTCGATCACCCATGTCGGCTACATCAACCTCGACTTCGCCGACGTCCAGACCGTCATGCGCGGCCGCGGCCACGCCATGATCGGCAACGGCACCGGCAAGGGCGCCAACTTCGTCGAGGACGCGGTCGAGCGCGCGATCCACTCCCCGCTCATCGAGCCGGTGGACATCTCCTCGGCAGCAGGATTGCTCGTGAACGTCCGCACCAACCCGAACTTCCCGATCTCCAAGTGGACCGACGTCATGTCGGCGGTCCAGGCATACGCCGACGAGGAGGCCGACTGCAAGTTCGGCCTGATCTTCGACGACGGGCTGGCCGAGGACGAGATCTCCATCACCATCCTCATCACCGGCATCAGCGCCTCGGACAGCAACCCGCAGGAGAACGCCGCCCGCACCGGCCGCTCCAACGAGCTCTCCCGCGCCGACATCGAGAAGATCAACCAGAACGGCTTCTTCAACACCATGACCTCGCGCGGCATCGGCCAGGCGCAGAGGCCCCAGGGCGTGATCCAGTCCCAGCTCTCCAAGTCGCCGTTCACCGTCGGCGTCCAGCAGGGCCGCATCGAGAATGTCGACCTCGGCAACACCTCGATCCCGCCTGCTATGGGCTTCACCGCCCAGAGCGAGCCCCAGCAGCCCACCGAGCTGCCGGTCGGCGGCGCCAAGAGCGACGATGACTCCGGGCTTTGGGATCTCCCGCCGATCATCCGCAACAAGTCGGAATAATGCATAAACCGGGGCCTTGGGCCCTGGTTCATTGCACATCGTCAGGCCTTCTGCATGCAAAAAGCAGGAGGCCTTCGCGTATCATGGGGGATGCCTTGAAAGCGGCTTTGCTAATTCTGCGCTGTGCCGCAGGTGCAAAAGTCGTGTTAGGATCCCTCGCGGATTTGGGCAGCATGGAGGCTTGAGCTTTCACATGGTCAGACAGAGAACCCTTGAGAAGCCGGTCAGCGTGGTCGGCATCGGGCTGCATTCGGGCGCCAAGGTCAAGGCGGTGTTTTCACCAGCTCCTGCGGGCACGGGCATCGTCTACACCCGCACCGATCTCGATCCGCGCGTCTCCATCAAGTGCTCTGCAGACAACGTCCGCGACACCCAGCTGAGCACCACGCTGGTAAGTCCCGAGGGCGAGAGGATCTCCACGGTCGAGCACCTGACCGCGGCGCTGTGCGCGCTGGGCATCGACAACCTGCATGTCGAGGTCAACGCCCCCGAGGTGCCGGTGATGGACGGCTCGTCGCAGCCCTTCCTCTACCTGCTCTCCCGCGCCGGGATCCGCGAGCTCGACGCCCCCAAGGAGTTCATCAAGGTCGTGCGCAAGGTGCGCGTCGAGGACGGCGACAAGTGGGCCGAGCTCTCTCCGGCAGCCGGCCTCCTCATGGATCTCACCATCAGCTTCAAGCACCCGGCGATGGATCCCGCGATGCAGCACTTCGCCTACCGCTTCTCCGGCCAGGCCTTCTCCGAGCAGGTCTCCCGCGCCCGCACCTTCTGCTTCATGAAGGACGTCGAGTACATGCACTCCCACCACCTGGCGCTGGGCGGCTCGCTTGAGAACGCCGTGGTGATGGACGACTACCGCGTCGTCAACCCCGAGGGGCTGCGCTACCCCGACGAGTTCGTCAAGCACAAGATGCTCGACGCCACCGGCGACCTCTACATGAGCGGCCACACCATCCTGGGCCAGTTCCGCGCCTACAAGACCGGGCACGCGCTCAACAACATGCTCCTGCGCACGCTGCTCTCCGATCCGGCCAACTACGAGCTTGCCACCTTCGCGCACGAGCGCTCGGTGGGCGTCGAGTACCTCGGCGCCAGGCACGCAGCCCCGCTGCAGGCCTGATCTTGCCGATAAGGGAGGACGGCTGGCTTGAAGGAGCCCGCATTGTCCCCACGTCCTGGTTCGACTCCCGCCCCGAGGGGGCGGAGGTCTCGCTCATCGTCATCCACTACATCTCGCTGCCGCCCAACTCCTTCGGCGGCGGCTTTGTGGATCAGCTTTTCACGGGCAGGATCGATCCCAATGCCCATCCCTACTTCAAGGCCCTCGCAGGCTTCAAGTGCTCGGCGCACTTCTTCATCGACCGCTTTGGCAAGGTGACCCAGTACGTCTCGTGCAACGATCGCGCATGGCACGCCGGGAGATCCTCCTATCATGGTCACAAAGAGTGCAACGACTACAGCGTCGGAATCGAGCTTGAGGGATGCTCGTGGTGTGCATACACTTCCGAGCAGTACGGAAGCCTGATCCCGCTCATAGCGGATCTCAGGGCCCGCTATCCTGCGATCGGACGCAACATCGCAGGGCACAGCGACGTGGCCCCGGGGCGCAAGCAGGACCCCGGCCCGTGGTTTGACTGGGAGCGGGTGCGCGCGTCGCTGCGCTGACTTCCTTTTCACACATGCAATTTGAACGCAACAGGGGACAACCATGCCTTCGTATCTGAAAGACTACTTTGCCATGAAGCAAGCGCGCGAGGCCCTGGGCATCCCGCCCTTGGCATTGAGCGAGGCGCAGGTGCAGGAGCTGTGCTCGCTGCTCAAAAATCCGCCGGAGGGCAGCTCCAAGGAGCTGCGCGGCCTCCTTGAGAACCGCGTGAACCCGGGGGTCGATGCCTCATCGAAGGTCAAGGCCGACTTCCTCTACGACATAGCGTCGGGAAAGACCTCCTCCCCTGCCATAAGCCCCGAGGACGCCGTCGGGATCCTGGGCGGCATGAAGGGCGGCTACAACGTCTCAAAGCTCGTCGCGCTGCTCGATGGCCCGCTGTCCGAGAAGGCGCGCGAGGCGCTCTGCGGCACGCTGCTCGTCTACGATGCCTTCGACGAGGTGGCGGCTTTGGCGGAAAAGGGCGTCGAGGCGGCCAAGGGGCTGCTCTCCGACTGGGCGGCTGCCAAGTGGTTCTCCTCAAGGCCGGTGCTTGACAAGACCATCACCCTCACCGTGTTCAAGGTCCCGGGGGAGATCAACACCGATGACTTCTCCCCGGCTCCCGATGCCTGGTCGCGTCCTGACATCCCGCTGCACGCCCGCGCCATGTTCAAGATGGCCCGCCCGGGCCTCGAGCCCGACGAGCCGGGAGCCGTGGGTCCGCTGAGCCTCATTGCAAAGCTCAAGTCAAAGGGCTTCCCGCTGCTCTTCGCAGGCGACGTCGTGGGCACCGGCTCGTCGCGCAAGAGCGCAGCCAACTCGCTCATCTGGCACATCGGCCGCGACATCCCGGGCGTTCCCAACAAGCGCGAAGGCGGCTTCGTCGCAGGCGGCAAGATAGCGCCGATCTTCTACACCACGCTCGAGGACTCGGGCGCGCTGCCGATCGAGGCGGATGTCTCAAAGCTCAATTTGGGCGACGTCGTCGACCTCAACGTCTACGACGGCACCATAACCTCGCATGAGTCTGGAGAGGTGCTCTGCCGCTTTGCACTCAAGACCCCGACGCTCCTAGACGAGGTGCGCGCAGGCGGGCGCATCAGCCTCATCATCGGCAAGGCGCTCACCAAGAAGGCGCGTCAGTCCCTGGGCATGGGGCCGGACACGGCCTTTGCCAAGCCGCGCGAGGTCAAGGGCGAGGGCGGCTTCACCCGCGCCCAGAAGATCGTGGGCCGCGCCTGCGGCATGCAGGGCGTGCGCTCGGGCCAGTACGTCGAGGTTAAGATCACCACCGTGGGCTCCCAGGACACCACCGGCCCCATGACCCGCGACGAGCTCTCCGATCTTGCCTGCCTCAAGTTCCAGGCGCCGCTGGTGATGCAGTCGTTCTGCCACACCGCGGCCTACCCGCGCAAGGTCGACGTCAGGACCCACAAGACGCTGCCGCAGTTCTTCCAAAGCCGCGGCGGCGTGGCGCTGCACCCAGGCGACGGCGTGATCCACTCCTGGCTCAACCGCATGTGCCTGCCCGACACCGTGGGCACCGGCGGCGACTCGCACACCAGGATGCCGCTTGGCATCTCCTTCCCGGCAGGCTCGGGCCTCGTGGCCTTCGCCGCGGCGACCGGCAGCATGCCGCTTGACATGCCAGAGTCGGTGCTCGTGAGGTTCACGGGCAGGAGGCGCCCTGGGATCACGTTGCGCGATCTCGTGCACGCCATCCCGTACTTCGCGATCAAGCACGGGCTGCTCACCGTTCCCAAGAAGAACAAGGTCAACGTGTTCTCAGGCAGGATCCTCGAGATCGAGGGGCTTGAGGATCTGAGCGTCGAGCACGCCTTCGAGCTTGCCGACGCCTCGGCCGAGCGCTCAGCCGCAGCCTGCTCGGTGAGGCTCTCCAAGGAGAGCGTCAGCGCCTACCTGCGCTCGAACATCGCGCTGCTCGAGTCGATGATCCGCGGGGGCTACCAGAGCGCCGAGGCGCTCAGGGCTAGGATCGAGGCGATGAAGGCCTGGCTTGCCAGCCCCGAGCTCATCGAAGCTGATCCTGATTGCAAGTACGCCGCGGTGCTTGAGATCGACTGCTCTGAGATCAAGGAGCCCATAGTCTGCTGCCCCAACGATCCTGACGACGCCAAGCTCCTCTCCGAGGTCGCCGGCACCAAGATCGACGAGGTGTTCATCGGATCGTGCATGACCAATATCGGGCACTACCGCGCCGCCGCGGCGATCCTCGATGGCATGAAAGCCGAGGCCCCCGCGAGGCTGTGGATGGCCCCGCCTACGCGCATGGACCGTGCCGAGCTCTCCGATGAGGGGCTCTTTCCGATCTTCTGCAAGGCCGGCGCGAGGATCGAGATCCCCGGCTGCTCGCTGTGCATGGGCAACCAGGCCAGGGTGCGCGACAATGCCACCGTGCTCTCGACCTCGACGAGGAACTTTCCAAACCGCCTGGGCAACGGCGCCAACTGCTACTTAGGCTCAGCCGAGCTTGCCTCCGTCGCAGCCAAGATAGGAGCCCTGCCGACCCCCGAGGAGTACTTCAAGGAGGCCTCCTGCCTTGAGGGCCGCGAGCAGGAGATCTACAAGCTCTTGGACTTCAGCCAAAAGTGATTGAGCGAAAACCTTGAAGGGGCTGCGCCCCTTCAAGGCAAGGCCCTGCCTGCGCGGCAGGGCTTTTCTGCCTTCAGGATGCGGATTTTTATCAAAAAAGCGCCGTAAAACCCCGGGCTTCAGCCCGGGGATATAAGGCGCCTAATCGGGGGTATTCTGGTTTTCAATGTATTGTCTGATGATAGAGATGGGAGCTCCGCCACAGGACGCCGCGAAATAGGAGGGAGACCATAGATGATGTCCCCAAAGTTCAGTGGTAACAGAGTGATAGTTCCTTTGCCGTATCAGCCGTGAGGAAACACCCTTGAGACGGAAG
>Ga0256406_1006252_pt1 | contig 12062 bp, 10 predicted proteins | sample RumenRJG_03DNA_FD_185986 | JGI IMG/M metagenome (GOLD analysis project Ga0256406, IMG submission 185986) | Bovine rumen microbial communities from Lethbridge, Alberta, Canada - RJG_03 | ecosystem: Host-associated > Mammals > Digestive system > Stomach > Rumen | place: Canada: Alberta | collected...
GTTGCTCACGTCAAACTCCAGCCTGTTAAGCACGTCGCCGGAGTGCAGACGCTCCCTTCCGTGCCACTCCGAGCGCAACATGCGGTCGAGCATACGCTGCTGCATACGGTTCTGAGCCTTGATGCCCAGCAGATTTCTTATCCACACAGCCGATATATTGAGGGCGAAGTCGCACAGAATAAGCCCTCCCATGAGTGCCACGGCCCAGAATATGCTGCCCGGCCGCACGTGCGACGCCACGTCGATGGCGTGCTGTACGGCCCACACAGAAGCCAGTGACACCACCACGTCGAGCAGGCCCACAGTGGCATTCAGCACAGCCTGCAGCCGGTTGCCGCGCCAAGCGCGCCACAGCCATCTGAAGATTTCGGCCGTAGAATACTTATTGTGCGGCACCTTCAGCAGGTTTTTCACTTGTGATAAATATCGCTTAGCCATAGCCTTAGTGGTTAGTCGCGTGTGTCAGCGCCCCACATCATCTTTTCTCTCAGCGTAGAGAAGTATCTGCGGCCCGTCTTTTTCAGCACCCTGACCACGTAGGGAGCCTTCTTGATGGTTATTCTCACGCCCTCGTGATGCTTCTCCGACCGGCCGTCTATGGCCACCAGGAAGTTGTGCGAGCGGCTTTTCACCTCCAGCGTAATCTCCGAGCTGTTGTCTATCACGATGGGGCGGATGCTCAAGCTGTGCGGAGCCACCGGCGAGAGGCACAGCACACCCGTCTGAGGCACGATGATGGGTCCGCCGTTGGAGAGCGAATAGGCCGTAGAACCCGTGGGGGTGCTCACGATGAGCCCGTCGGCCTGATAGGTAACCAGATATTCGCCATTGATGCTGGCGCGTATCGATATCATCGAAGCGTTGTCGCGCTTCAGTATGGCAATCTCATTCAGGGCATAGGGATAGCCCTCCAAAGGCTCGCCCTCTATGCTTAGACCTATGCAGGTGCGGTCTTCCACGCAGAAGTCGCCCTCGTATATGGCCTCCAGAGCCTCCTCGGCCTCAGTGGGAAGGGTGTCGGCCAGGAAGCCCAGCCGCCCCATGTTGATACCCAGGATGGGCGTTTGGCGTGCCCCGATGCGACTTGCCGCGCGCAGAAAAGTGCCGTCGCCGCCCAAGGCTATGACAAAGTCTACGTCTTGGGGCAGCGTGTCGAACACGCTCACCGCGCCTTTCTCAAGCACGGAGGTGCTCACCAGGTAGTCATAAAACAGCCGCTCTACATACAGCTTGGCCTCGCGGGCCTTCAGAAACGCCAGCACACGCTGTATGGAACCGAGCCTTCCGGACTGATACTCGTTTCCGAAAAGTGCGAAACAAAGGGGTTTGTCTGCCATAAATACACGCTTTTTACATTCTTTATGCCTCATGCAACCGTCTTGAAGCAAAAAATGAGTATATTTGCAAGTGCATAAGACATGTGCAAATATACGATTTTTTATTGATAAACGCTACAAAAGGAGAAAGAATTATGGCTAAAGTATATGAATTTCTGGCCAATGGCTTTGAGGAGATAGAGGGTCTTGCGCCCGTAGACATACTGCGCCGCGGAGGCGTAGACATACAGACGGTGAGCATAACGGGCTCGCTCAGCGTGCGCACATCGCACGGCATAACCGTCATGGCCGACCATACCTTTGAGGAGATGGGCGACCTTAGCGATGCCGACATGCTCATGCTGCCCGGCGGTATGCCCGGCTCTACCAACCTCAACGAGCACGAGGGCGTGCGCAAGGCCATGCTCAGACAGTTTGAGAGTGGCCGCTACGTGGCCGCCATCTGTGCCGCTCCCATGGTGCTGGGGGGCATAGGCATTCTTCAGGGCAAGCGCGCTACATGCTCGCCGGGCTTTGAGAAGTATCTCAACGGGGCTACCTTCACGGCCGACCTCTACACCGTAGACGGCAATGTGATAACGGGTGAGGGGCCTGCGGCAACGCTGCCGTATGCCTACAAGATACTGTCTCTGCTCACAGATGAGGACACAGCACGGCAGCTGGAGCACAAAATGCAGTTTGCCCACCTCATGCAGAGCAGATAGAAATCGTCACCCCGCAATAACATCATCATGCCGCTGCCAGACGGGCATCATGCGCCCGAAACGCAAAAAGGGCCTTTTCGGCTTGCAAAAAGCACGTTCTTGGAAGCCAAAACCCATGCTTTTAGGACGCGAAAAGGGCACTTTTGCAGCGGCATAAGCAACATTCTGATTATCAACAAGATAAGAGATGGCAGAAAAAACACACGATTACGTGGTCATCGTGGCCGGAGGAAAGGGACTGCGAATGGGCAGCGACACGCCCAAACAGTTTCTTTGTGTGGGCGGAAAGCCCATACTCATGCGCACCATAGAGCGCTTCGCGGCTTACTCTAAGGAGCTGCGCTTCATCCTGGTGCTGCCTGAACACCAGACCGAATACTGGCACGAGCTGTGCCGCCAATACGCCTTCAGCCTGCCTTACACCCTTGTGGCCGGAGGCGAGACGCGATTCCACTCGGTGAGAAACGGCCTAGCCGCCATACCCGACAATGCCGAGGGCGTGGTGGGCATACACGACGGCGTGCGCCCCTTTGCCTCTGTAGAGGTGATAAGACGGTGCTATGAGGAGGCCCGGAGACTGGGAGCGGTCATTCCCGTTACGCCCGTCGTCGAGACGCTGAGGCAAGTTTCTACAGGCAAAAACGTGCAACGGGGCGACTACAGGCTGGTGCAGACGCCCCAGACCTTCAGCATACAGCTGCTCAAGGCTGCCTACCGACAGCCTTACGACACGGCCTTCACCGACGATGCCAGCGTGGTGGAGGCGTTGGGAGGCACCGTGGCCATGACGGAGGGCAACCGCGAGAACATCAAGATAACCACACCTTTCGACCTGAAGGTGGCTGCCTGCCTGGCAGCAGAGGGTCAAGACACCAAGCAATAGGCAATGACAGACATACTGGACCAGGACATCATGTATCTTCAAGGCGTGGGGCCGAGAAAGAAGGACATACTCAGCAAGGAGCTGGGCATTCACACCTTCCGCGACCTGCTCACCTATTATCCTTATAAATATGTAGACCGCAGCAAGATATATGCCATCAGCGAGCTGAGCGCCGACATGCCTTACGTGCAGATAAAGGGGCGCATACTGAGCTTCGAGGAGTTTGAGATGGGACCGCGCAAGAAGCGTGTGGTGGCACACTTCAGCGACGGGCGCAACGTGTGCGACCTGGTGTGGTTCAACGGCACCAAGTATGTGTACAGCCAGTATCAGGTGGGCAAGGAGTACATCTGCTTCGGAAAGCCCGGCATCTTCGGCGGAAGGTTTCAGTTCACACACCCCGAACTGGATGAAGCCAGCCAGGTGAGCCTGTCGGAAATGGGCATGCAACCTTACTACATGACCACGGAAAAGATGAAAAAAAGCGGCATGACGTCGCGCGCCATAGAGAAGATGCAGAAGACATTGGTGCTGCGCCTGCCCACAACGTTGCCCGAAACGCTGCCCGATTTCATCGTAAAGCGCCTGCACCTCATCAGTTATAACGACGCCATACGCAAGATACACTATCCCAAGACGGCCGAGGACACGCAGCGGGCACGCCTCCGCCTGAAATTTGAGGAGCTGTTCTACGTGCAGCTCAACATCTTGCGCTATGCCAACGACCACCGCAAGAAGTATCGGGGCTACGTGTTCCGCCACGTGGGCAACGCCTTCAACACCTTTTACAGATACAACCTGCCCTTCGAACTCACGGGGGCGCAGAAGCGTGTGATGCATGAGATATGGCAAGACATGTGCTCCGGCCGGCAGATGAACCGCCTCTTGCAAGGCGACGTGGGCTCGGGCAAGACACTGGTGGCCCTCATGGCCATGCTGCTGGCCATAGACAACGGTTATCAGGCGTGCATCATGGCTCCCACGGAGATACTGGCCGAACAGCACCTGCAGACGCTGCGCGACTTCCTGGCCGACATGGACGTGAGGGTGGAGCTGCTCACCGGCATGGTGAAAGGCAAGCGGCGCGAGGATGTGCTCAGCCGCCTGGCCAGCGGCGACGTGCAGATACTGGTGGGCACACATGCCGTGATAGAAGATAATGTGGTATTCAACCGCCTGGGACTGGCCGTCATAGACGAGCAGCACCGCTTTGGCGTGGCGCAGCGGGCCAAGCTTTGGGGCAAGAGCGACAACCCGCCCCACGTGCTGGTGATGACGGCTACGCCCATTCCGCGCACCCTGGCCATGACCATATACGGCGACCTCGACGTGAGCGTCATCGACGAGCTGCCACCCGGACGAAAGCCCATCGTGACCATACATAAGTTTGACACGCAGATGACAAGCCTCTATCAGGGCATCAGACAGCAAATCAACCAGGGCAGACAGGTATATATCGTCTTTCCGCTTATCAAGGAAAGCGAGAAAAGTGACCTGAAGAACCTGGAGGAAGGCTATGAAACGCTGTGCCAGGTGTTTCCTGAGTTCAGGCTGAGCAAGGTGCACGGCAAGATGAAGGCCAAGGACAAGGAGGCCGAGATGCAGAAGTTTGTGAGCGGCGAGACACAGATACTCGTAGCCACAACGGTGATAGAGGTGGGCGTAAACGTGCCCAATGCCTCGGTCATGGTGATACTCGATGCCCAGCGCTTCGGCCTCTCGCAGCTGCACCAGCTCAGAGGGCGCGTGGGAAGAGGGGCCAAACAGAGCTATTGCATCTTGGTGACCAACTTCAAGCTCAGCACGGAGACACGCAAGCGCATAGACATTATGTGCGACACCAACGACGGATTTCAGATAGCCGAGGCCGACCTGAAGCTGCGCGGACCCGGCGACTTGGAAGGCACACAGCAAAGTGGCATTGCCTTCGACCTGAAGATTGCCGACATAGCACGCGACGGACAGATAGTGCAGATGGCGCGCGACGAGGCGCAAAGGGTGATAGACAATGACCCGCAATGCAACAAACCGGAGTATAACTTGCTGTGGGAGAGGCTCAAAAAGTTAAGAAAGACTAACATAAACTGGGCAGCTATCAGTTAAAAAGAAGCAGGGATGTAATGTTTACAACTTTTCGTTGGGTCCTTAGTTATAAATTAGCAATTTGCGCAAACGTTGCTTTCGATTAGTGTTAAAAAGCCCCTAAAAACTGTTAACCGAAATACAAATGCGCCAAAAATTTATTATCTTTGCAATGTCTTTTAAAAAGTCGATGGGCATTTCTAGCCACAACGGCAATGATTTGAAGGCAGAACTCTCAGTGAGTTCCCGGTTCATCTATAACCAAAACAATATTTGAGCATGATAATAAAAAACATCTTTAGAACATTAACTATAGTAGCATTTTGTAGTTTCACAACAATTACAGCCAACGCACAGGATCTCTTGGCCCGTCAGGCTCCCATAGACAGAAAAATGAAAGCTCTTGACACGCTGGCTTTGCGCAAGACCATAGAGCGCGAGGATATGGAAAATCCATCGGCCGACCTGTATGAAGGCTGGGACAACCGCTACGCTCACAAAGCTACTACACTGCCTGATGTTTATAAGATAGACCTGAGAGGCTTCAGAATGCCTACACCCAGCCGCGTCATCACAAGCAACTTCGGACGCCGGTGGGGTCGTATGCACAAGGGCCTGGATATAAAGGTATATATAGGCGACACCATTCGCGCCGCTTTCTCCGGCAAGGTGCGCATCGTGAGATATGAAGCTAACGGCTATGGCAACTATGTGGTGATAAGGCATAACAACGGTTTGGAGACCATCTATGGTCACCTCTCACGCCAACTGGTGCACGAAAATCAGACGGTGAGGGCCGGACAACCCATCGGACTGGGCGGAAACACGGGCCTTTCTACGGGTTCACACCTGCACTTCGAGACAAGACTGTGCGGCGTGGCGCTTAACCCGGCTCTGTTCTTCGACTTCCGAAACCAAGATGTAACGGGCGACTTCTACACCTTCAGGCGTTCTACCATTGACAGCGAGAGCGCTCAGGCCACACGGTTGCGCGGCAAAAACGACGGCAGAGGCTACCGACGCAGTGATGTGACGGGCGGTGGCGACGACGACTACGGTATGAGATAAACGCAAACTACACATTATTATATATATAAAGCCGGGCTCTGAGAGTCCGGCTTTATTGTTTTTGCGCCCTGCTTAGCCAGATCTTCCTGCCTGATATACTAAAAAAGGACAAGGATAAAAGACCGGACCGCAAAAGAGCCTCTACTTCTTATAAAAACTGCGGAGCAAGAACCAGCCATGCAACAGCACCGTCTGCAATAGTCCGTAGTGGCGGCGCATCACCTGGAAGCGCTCTTGCAGAGAGTCGTTATGATTGGCCATGGTGTCGCCTCCCTGCAAGAAGAGGGCCACAACACGATGCACGGGGCGCAGCGCAAGGCCCCGACGCTCGCCCTCCTTCATCACCTTGATGCACCAGTCTACATCTGCCGAATGGCGGAAGCGGGTGTCATAGGAAAACATCTTGGCAATGTCTGTACGGGCATAAAAGGCCTGGTGGCACACCAGCATGCCCCACTTAAACGACCGCCACGTGAGCTTCTCAGGCGGCTGAAGTCTCCTGTGACGAATGAAGTGCCCGCCAATATCCACTATATCGGTGTTGCCATACACCACGGCAGGCATTTCCTCACCGTCGCCCGGTTCGGCCACAAGGGCAACAGCCGACAAGGTGTCGGCTGAGGGCAGGCGGTCGCCCGCATTAAGAAAAAGCACATAGTCGCCCGTAGCCATGCGCAAACCCTTGTTCATGGCATCATACAGGCCATTATCAGGCTCGCTCACAATGGTAACACGGCGCAGGTCGTCGGCCTCGGCCACCTTCTTCTTATATGCCTCGGCCATGCTCACCGTGTCGTCTTTCGACGCTCCGTCTATGATGAGATGCTCTATGTGCTCATAATCCTGCATGAATACGCTGTCGAGCGTGGGCTGGAGCACCGATGCCGCATTATAGGTTATTGTAACAATGGTGAATGTAATCATAATTTATAACGCTTGATGGCCATAGCCTGATTGTAAATGTCTATATACTTCATGGCTACGGCATTCTGAGAATAGCATTGCGCCACTTTGCGCTGGGCATTGGCGGAGAGCTCTTCATAGTCGGTTTCGTACAAAACCCAATACAATCCCTTCGCCAAATCGGCCTCATCACGGTATTTGGCCACATAGCCATTGTGCCGATGGTCTATCTCTTCGGGTATGCCTCCCACGTTGAAGCCCACACAGGGCACGCCGCAAGCCATGGCTTCCATAATGGTGTTGGGCAGATTTTCTGACAGCGAGGGCAGTACAAACACGTCGGCAGCGTTATATATGGCCACCAGGCGACGCACATCTGAGGTATAGTCGAGGGTGTAAACGGGAAAGTCGAAGGCCCCAGCCATCTCGTCAGAGTGACCACCCAGCACGAGCACGGCAGTGTTGTCTAACATCTCGGGATGCTCCTTGGCCAGTGTGTGACAGGCGTCAACAAGGAATTTCATGCCCTTGAGCTCGTTGGTGACACGCTGCGAGACAAACAAGATGAACTTCATTCCCTCCGGCAAGCCGAGCAAGGTGCGGCTCTCCGTGCGGTCTTTGCGGCAGAACACATGGGTGTCTATCGTGTTGGGCACCGAAAAAACTTTCTGCTCCCTGAGCAAAGTGCTCTTGCGGGCCTCACCGGCCAGCCATTTGCTGCAGGCCACAAAGGCGATGTGATAGCGTGAGAGGATGTTCTTCTTGCGGCGCCACACACGAGCAGAGAGGTCATGACGCGAACCGCCACCGGGCAACAGCCTACAGTTGGCGCACTGATGCTCAAAGCGCCGGCACGTCAGCGCGCAATGACAGATGCCTGTGGCCGGCCAGATGTCATGCATGGTCCATACCACGGGCTTGCCTGACTCAAGGATGCGACGGATGGTTCGCAATGAGAGCATACCCTGATTGATCCAATGCAGGTGAATGACATCTGCCTCCTTGAACTCCGGAAGGCGGGTGATGTCGGAACCGCATTGCGCCGTGTCTATCTCGAAAAGGTGGTTGCGTGAGAAATGCAAGTGGCAAAATATGCACCAACGCTCATAGAGAAAACGCCACTTTCGCAGCAGGCGGTGCCCCAGCCCCACAACAGTAATATCATCGGTAACCTTGTCTCCCACCAGCATCTTTGCCTTGACACCGTTGTTGTTGAGTGCGCTCTTCAGACGGTTGGCTGCTATGGCCGCTCCGCCTGTCATCTCGCTCGTATTTACAATCAATACTCTCATAACTGCATAATTATAAAGCAAAGGTACAGTAAAAACCGTAAAGTAACAAGAAAAGTAACATATTATTCGTTGTGCACGTGCACACAGTCTTGATTTTAATCAATAAAACGTTATTATGTATGAATTATAGGGGCTAAATATTTGTAGAACCGTAAAGTTGACGTACCTTTGCAGTGTCAAAAGGTTAATAGATTGTTTAGGTTAGTAGTAATAGATTTAGGTTTTTAGTTATTTTATTTAAGGTAGAGTTTAACGATTGTTCTTTTTTAGGATGACAAAGGTAACCGTGAGGCTTCCTTTAGAATTGAAAGGATTTTTAGTTAAACATAGGCTTAAGCGCCGGAGCTCGTTGAGAGTTTCGGCGCTTTCTTTTTGCTGCTATTTCAGAATCACCCATTGACGGGTGCCCCTTTGCTCATTGTTTACGAGGCCGGCACGGGGCACGGCCTCGCACCAACGAACATCCAAAATTCCACACACACGAATGGGATAATCATTGCAATTGATTGTGAACAATGATTGCATCAGCAGTTGTAGTGGCCGGCGAATTTGGTAAATGCCTTTAAAGTTTATCACTGCAGGGCGCGTCCCTTGTGGCCGTTAGCAAGTAAAGGAACCTATTCAAGATGCTTTTCTTATCCCAAGCTCTAGTTTCAAGCCACCATTCACCAATAGCAAACATTGGCTGTGCCAAGCAAAATGAACGAAAGATGGAAAAGCAGGAAGCTATAAGAAAAAAGGGAAGCCCACTATCGGACTTCCCTCTCGGAATGCTAAAATATGTAATCAGAATGACTGCAATTTACATATTATCTTCATGAGTTGCTTATTTCTTGATCAGCTCAGCATAAGGAGCCTTAGCAGCCTGATTCTCCAAATGCAGCACAATGTCGTAGGTGCCGCCCTTAACTGCTATGTTGCCACCGTTCTGGATGAGATTGCCGAGCGAGCCACCTAAGTTGACACCAGCCCAATTGGCATCCTCGTCCTTGAACTTAATTTCTCCGTCAACGAGCGTCACGTTGTTAACGCGCCATGTGCGGGCTTCAGCGTTATAGGTCATAGTCTTGCCTTCGTTCCAGTCGCCTACAGCACTACCTACCACATGCATAGCGGTGAAGGGTTTAAGCGTGTAAGTGTAAGGACTAGCTGAAAGGTCTACCGTAACAAAGTAGAATCCGTCGGTGCAAGCGATGTCCTTAGAGCCGCCATCATTAACAAGCTCACCTTCTTTAGGATTGGCACTATTCAGTCCAAGATTGAGTTTACCATTCCAATCAGAAAGATTTGAGCGGAACTTGAAGCCACTCTTCAAATAGAAGGCACCGTAATACTTACCGTCGCTGTTCGGGCTGAACAGAGCAAAGCCGTTGCCCCAACCGTTATTGTTACCTACCTCATAGATATAAGGATCGAATGCAAGCGGAGTAATCTTCACTGTGAAGTCGAGCATGTTGAGCTCAATGCGGATATACTTAGCTCCGGCAGAAGCAGGAACTTTGAACGAACCATCATCGGAGAGGTTAGCACGATAGTCTATTGGCTCTGCCGTACCATCATACTTGTTATTACCGTTACCAGCCTTGGTACCCAGTACATGGCTCCAATCATTAGAAGCTAAGGCCTTGAGCGCATTGGCGTCAGCTATAGCAAACCATGTATCAGCAGGCTCGCCGGTCTTTGCGTCTGTAGCTGCCTTAATGGTGATGGTGAACACAGGATCATCATATACATTCGTAGCACTATGTGAGAACTGCTGCGTCAAGGCGTCAGCCTCGGTCCAGCCTTTTGCACCGCCTAATACATAATAAGCCGAAGCAATGTCTGGAGCAACGGGGGTAACAACCACGTTCACAGTGCCGGCATCGATGAGGCAAGCCTCGCCGTCCTTGATGGCACTGGTATAAACATGTCCGGAGAAAGTGCGTGCCTCCGGCTTGCGACCGTAAACGCTCTCGATGAGCGACTGCAGGTCGGCCTTGGAAGTCTGTCCGGTAACAGAGGTATTGATGGTTGCAGGTGTGGCATTATCCACGCCTTCAGGTGTAAGCACGATACGGCCTGCCGTTAGCTGATAGCCTGCGGGCAGTGTTGCGCTGCTCAACGAATAGGTGGCAACAGAGTCACCCGTCACGTCAGCCAGGTTGATGGCGCTCACGCCCGTAGCCTTATAGCCCGGTATGGTGATGGCATCCTCCTGTGGATTAGACTGTGGAGAGGCCCAGTCTTCGTAATCATCGCCGCCGCAAGAACCCAGGAAGAGGGTTGAGAGGGCAAGCGTAATATATAAAGAAAGCTTTTTCATAATTGTTTATTTTCTTTCTGCTTACCCCGGCACACATGCTCTGAACAGAGCCTGTGAGCATGGTGCCGTGGGAAAAGCATATTATTTAGATGATAGAATGACGATTATTTAAGAGAGCCTGTATCGGTTGTGAAGTTCAGGTGAACCTTCTGGCCAGCCTTAGCACCCACACGGGTCTGGTCGCCGCCAGTGCCACGATAGCTTATCTTGTCACCATCGAGACCTACGATGAACTCCGACTTCCACCACTCGTAGCCAGGCACCTTAACGTACATACGCAGGTTGCTGTCGTCTGAGCCTGCCAAATCAGGAAGAACAGGTGATACGAACTCGCCGCTGGCATCAGCCGGTACGGTGAAGAGACCTGCGCCATTGAGCTCATCCCATGAGCCACCTACAGCAGCACCTATGAGATATACATTCGGTTTGTTGAACGTTACGGTGTAATCGATGTTACGTCCGTTGACCTTAGCGTTAACAATCATGAGGTACCAGCCCGGAGTAGAAGAAGCAATGTTGCCATCGCTACTAGCCTGAATGGTGCTTGCGTTGTCGCTTGCTTCATCAATCTTGATGCCATCAAAGCCTACCTGATTGTTATCCCATTTCTGTGCTGTGTTAAACTTCACGCCACTCTCATCGATGTAAACCATGTGCCAGAACATAGCCGTGGTATTGCCTGCATCGCGAGAGCCGTAAACTTCGGTCATGGTTACGCTCTTGTTCCAATCCCAACCGCAGAAGTTACCAATGAGATAAAGTGTGCTCGGAGCGGTCAAAGCAGGCAGAGAGTAGTTGAGGTAAACCTTGTTCAGGGCCACAACGTTAGAAGTGATGGTTGTGCCGTGCACAGAGTCGGCCGGCGATTCAGCATACATGGTGGCCTTAGCACGGAAGTAAACCGGAATGGTCATAGGGAAGTCGGTGTCCTTCTTGCCCAGGTCGCACTCCATATTGGTCAGTGTCACTGCCAGGTCCTCAGCGTTGAGAGCCAGCTTGGCAGACGTAAACTCCTGCGCAAGTGTTGTGGCGTTGCTCATGTCAGGGTTGAGTGACACCTCTACGGTGTATACGGTGTGAGCCGGGAAGCCATAGTCGGGCTGGCTGCAAGTGAGGTTCACTGTACTGGAATGAGCCAAATCGATGGTGCTGTTAGTTGTAGCCGGTGTGTTCAGAACGAACGTCGTGGGCGTCTGCAAGGTGGGATTGTTGTCCAGGTCGCTATCACAAGCGCCGAAGAGCAAGCCACCGCAAAGCAACAGCAAAGTTGACTTTATGATATTTTTCATTGTCGTTCTCATTTAATAAATTAATAACCAGGGTTCTGTTTCAAGTTGCCGTTAGCAACAATATCTGTTGTTGGGATGGCGAAGATGTTTCTTGTAGCAGCGAAAGACTTGCCGTTCTTTGTTCCGCCTTTCCATGTCCAGTTATAAGAGTTGTTGCCTCCGAAGCGGCCGAAACGCACCAGTGTGGGGCGACGGAGCA
>Ga0256406_1006254_pt1 | contig 12062 bp, 11 predicted proteins | sample RumenRJG_03DNA_FD_185986 | JGI IMG/M metagenome (GOLD analysis project Ga0256406, IMG submission 185986) | Bovine rumen microbial communities from Lethbridge, Alberta, Canada - RJG_03 | ecosystem: Host-associated > Mammals > Digestive system > Stomach > Rumen | place: Canada: Alberta | collected...
GAATTCTCCGGAAGATCTTCAAGCGGATCAAAATGATCCATAGTCCAGACGCCTCCGAGCAGGCCGGTTATACAGACAATACCGCCCTCTTTCATATGAGAAAAAGTGTCGTCGGCAGCAGCAGGGCTGATCAGATCCAGCACACGATCATAACATAGTTCTGTCTGAAGAATATTCTCATGATCGAGCACGACATGATCAAAACCGGCATCAAGCAGCTTTTCGCGTTTTTTCTCGCTTCTGCTGGTTCCTGTCACAGAAATTTCCGGATACTTTCCTTTCAACAGCTTTAAAAACGCAATTCCGACCCCGCTAGTTGCTCCGCGCACCAGAACCTCATCTGATCCGCAGATCTTAAGATTCAGCAAGGAATTATAAGCAGTATAATATGTTTCAGGAACCGCGGCCAATATTACAGCCGCTTTCATTGTTCCTTTCATATTACACCTATTACACCTGGATTTTATTAATTATCTAAGTTCATCTTGTTATTGAAATTTATGCCAGAAAAGACTCCGTCCGTCCAAACGCATTACATAATCCCGATCTTTTTCATCAGCTTCTGCACATCAGCCGGTTTGAGGACTCTGCCCATGGAAACAACCTGCTCATTGACGACCAGAACAGGCATGCTCATAACACCATATTGTGCTATTTTCACCATATCTGTAACATACTCCACATCTGCCGGAAGGTTCATATCAGAGACAGCTTCCTTTGTATTTTGCAGAAGTGCCTGACAGTTCTTGCAGCCGGAGCCAAGAACCTTGATGGAAACAGATGCTTTATCAGAGGTTTTCGGCTGACCCTCGTCATGCATTGTATTTCTGTTTCCGCATGAACAATTTACTGTTTTCGCATTGTTGTCTTTTTTCCCACCAAATAATCCCATTTTTTCCTCCTGTTTGTTATTCATTGCTGCAGCATCCGAAGCTGCCGTTATCCTTATCCTGGTTTGTAATATAAATCCTACCTCAGATAACATAAGGCTGTATAAAATTGAAGAAATAACCAACTATGATGATCCCGATCGTGCAGATCGCTATGAAGGTGGCAAGAAGCCTGGGTTTCACAGCTTTCCGAAGCATGATCAGCGATGGCAGCGACAGCGTCGTAACTGCCATCATAAACGATAGTACGACACCTAGCTGCGCTCCTTTGGAAAGCAGTGCCTCTGCAATTGGAATCGATCCGAAAATATCTGCATACATCGGGATGCCGATGATAGCAGCCAGAACCACTCCGAGTGGATTGCCGCTTCCAAGCACTTTTTCCACGATACTTTCAGGTATCCAGTTATGGATGACTGCGCCGATGCCGACGCCGATCAAGATGTAAGGAAATACCTTTCTGAAAGTGGAGACGACCTGATCTCTGGCATAAATCAGACGGTCCTTCCGGGTAAGTTCCGGAGATTCAATATTTACCGTGCTGTTATTCTGATAGATGAAGTTCTCCACATGTTTTTCCATATGCATGCGCTCAATCAGCGTACCGCCGATGACAGCGATCACCAGACCGACCACGACATAAATCACTGCAATCTTTGTTCCAAAAATGCTCATCAGCAGAACCAGACTACCCAGATCAACCATCGGTGACGAGATCAGAAACGAAAATGTGACGCCAAGCGATAGTCCGGCGCTTGTAAAACCGATGAAGAGTGGAATGGATGAACAGGAGCAAAATGGTGTTACGGTGCCCAGAAATGCCCCGATGCAGTTCGCCCAAATACCGTCAAATCGGCCGAGTATCTTCCGGCTTCTCTCCGGCGGAAAAAAGCTCTGTATATAACTGATCAGGAAAATCAGGACACACAACAATATGGTGATCTTCAGGACATCATAGATAAAAAACTGAATGCTCCCTCCAATCCGCGTCTGCGTATCGAGCCTGAATGCGGTAAGCATCCTGGTGATCAGAACATTCAGCCATTTCATGCCAAGAATCTGATCCTGTATAAAATCCAATATCATTTGCATCCACACTTTCCGTCAATGCAATCAGATGACTGGCCGCAATCCAGTGAGCTGATGAACAACTGAAACTCGCGGAGAGTGTCACAGCTCAATGAATATTGGCTCCATTTTCCATCTTTACGAACATTGACCAGTCCGCAATCGCAGAGAATTTTCATGTGATGCGACAAGGTTGGCTGCGTAATATTAAATTTCTCCAGAATCACACAGGCACACTTCTCACATCCTGACAGCATCTGCACAATCTTCAGACGATTCGGATCTCCTAAAGCCTTGCAGATTAATGAAATTTGATTTGTTTCCATCATTGCTCCTCACATTGATTATCATCTATATGAAAAAATATAACGCATATATAGATATATGTCAATGTATTTTTCATAAATTAACGGAGAACGCTCGATTCGCTCTCCGCCAGTAATTAAATGGCAGTTATACATTCCGCCCCATCTGCAGATCACCGTCAACGAATAAAAGAGCAGGTACCCCATCTGGAGTGCCTGCTTGGTTTCTGTTATTTTTATTTCTCCATAACAACGATTGTCTTCCCTTTGGACTTTCCACGTTTCACCTTTGTCATCGCTTCATTGATCTGATCCAGATAAAAGACTTCATCAACCGAGGTTTCCAGCGGATTATCCCTGTTAAAGACTTCTCCAATTTTCTCCAGCTGATGTCCATCCTCATGTACAAAGAGGAAATCATACGTCTGGTCTTTCTTCGCCGCCATCTTGTCGTATTTTCTTCCTGCCATTTGACAAAGGATCTGCTTGAACAGGGACATACCGTTTCGTTTTGCAAAACGGCCATTTGGCATACCTCGCAGAGATACAAGACTGCCGCCTTTTTTTAACACCTTAAATTCATTTGGAAGCTCGCGGTCCCCGAGCGTATCCAGGACATAATCAACATCTGCTAATACATCCGCATAGTTTTTCTTCTTATAGTCAATAAATTTCTCTGCCCCAAGCCTTACTACTCGCTCTTCATTTTCCCCGCTTCCATTCGTGTATACATGCAGTCCAAGACTTTTGGCGACAGGAATTGCCATTGCGCCAAGACTTCCGGTTCCTCCCGAGATAAATACAGATTCACCTGCCTTTGCATTCATGATTTCAAAGGCTTGCATCGCGGTCAGTGCGGTAAGCGGAACTGTCGCTGCTTCTTCATATGATAAATAGTCCGGAATCACAGCAAGGGCAGACTCTTTTACAGCGGCATATTCTGCAAAAGCACCTATTTTCTTCAGCGGCATCCTGCCGTAGACCCGGTCTCCAGGTTGAAACTGTGCGGCGTTCTTTCCTGTTTTCTCAACAATGCCAGCGAACTCATTCCCCATAATAAGCGGCATTTTATACGGGACGATCATCTTCACTTCGCCTCGAACGATCATATTATCAAGCGGATTGATTGCCGCTGCTTTAATCTTTACGAGAACCTCGTCATTTTCTGGAACAGGGACAGACACGTCTCGGATTTCAAGGTCTGTACCATTTTTGTCGTAGTGAGTAAGTACTGCTGCCTTCATTCCATTGTCTCCTTCTCATTATGCTCATCGACATAAACACGCATGCGGCGGATACAATCCGCCAGCGTGATGTCTGCAAGTTCTTTTTCCACACACTCTTCCATATTCCGGAACATTCCATTCAGAACGGGACGAATATTATGCCCGACAATGCAGGCGTCGTTCGGATTCTGATGAATATCAAACAGGTGCAGTGAATCGGTTTCCATAACAGACTTGTAAATCTCAAGAAGTGAAATATCTTCCGGTTTTCTGATCAGCCGAAACCCGCTGATGCCACGGCGTCCCTCGATTATTTCTGCTTTTCTGAGCCTTGTCGTAAGCTTTCGGATATAACTTGCGTTTGTTCCGACACTTTCTGCGATCTGCTCGGAATTCATCGGCGTCTCCGATTCTGAAATCAGGATCAGCGCATGAATGGCAGACGAAAACTTTGTGTCCATATTTACCCCTCCAATTCGAATGTTGCAATGTATTCGGTATCTTCCGCTGTTGAGATTCCAGGATCAATCTGGATGAATCTGCCTTTTAATCCACTTTCTTCAGCAGCGATTTCAAAATGACAGAGAGCAATCCCCAAATCCACTTTCTGAATATCCCCGGTAGATTCCTTTGCATATCCTTTCGTTTTCTTTTCATAGAAATGCACCCTGTCCTTCTCAGCAACGACTCTCCAAGGCTGCTTATTGGTAGCTGAAGGCGCAATCCTTACCATCTCCAATGGCAAATTCCATATCCCGCTGGCTGCCTGATTTAATGGCTTCTGAAAATCGTCACGAAAAAACAATTGTTCAAACGGAAGGCGGCTGTCCGATTTCATTCCCTTCCGCATCATAACCTCACGAATGGAACGTTTCTCAGCTGCGAAGCCAAGAGGTGTTACTGCAGGCATCACTTCATCTTCCTTCAAATGTACAGCTTTTTCAAATGCTTTGCGATCAATCGTCGCCGCCAGCCATACCGTACCCAGACCCAGAGACGTTGCATAGAGGATAAACTTCTCGAACGCGTACCCAAATGAAAGCTCCGCATTCTTCTGTCGTCTGTATTTCCCTGCTATATATGTATCTGCACCAATGACCACCGGACTGCTAACATCATCATTTTTTGCATTCAGGATCGTAAACTCGATTGGAACATCAAACAGACCTGTGTCTTTCTGGAGATAGTTTCTCACTTTGTCCATAGTCTGCTCCGAAATCTCCTGTTCCTTATATGTTCTTACGCTTTTCCTTGTTCTGATAATCTCTGTATTCATATATTCCTCGCTTATCTCAATTATATGTATTTGTATTTGATACTGATACTTTATCAGATCATCTCTTCTCTGTCAACAGGAATATATTGTTTTTCTCATTCTCCCACGGTATCTTCTGTCCGCAAACAAAAAAGCTGGCAGCTGAACCGATTCCTGCGAAATCCAGGAACCACACACTGTCTGCTCTATAACAGCGGTGCTTATAAGTGCCATAGCCGGAAGCGGAAGACTGCTGACCAGACGGCGGAACGTTTCCACGTTGTACGTGCTAAACTATTTGTGTCATTTGACATGAAAGACCTCCTTTGTTTAATCGGAGCCGGTTGGCGAACCACTTCAATCATAACACAGGAGGTTTTTCCTTGAAGCTAAAGCTCTTTTAATCTCACCGGCATAGCCGGCGGTTTATTGATCCATGCTCTCTTCGTTCGCATGGATCCTCAGCTAAAGCATATACAAATAAAGCTCCGCCTGTAAAGAATACAGGCGGAGAACATTTCATACAGGTTCCGGATCAGCTGAATATCCTCTCAGCATGTTACATCAGTATTTTGGTTTCGACGGTTTCTTCGTAGCCGCTGTTTTGAAGTGCATCAATGATGCGCTGCTTATGCTCTGTTCCAAATGCTTCGATCGTCACTTTCAGCTCTACCTTGTGGTTCCGGTCGATGCTGACAAACTGGTTATGTTCCAGACGGATGACATTGCCCTGCTGGTCGGCAATGATCTGCGCTACATGAACGAGTTCGCCCGGCTTGTCCGGCAGCATGATGGAAACCGTGAAGATCCGGTCTCTCATAATCAGGCCGTTCTGAATCACGTTCGAAATCGTGATGATGTCCGCATTGCCACCGCTCAGGATCGAGACAACTTTCTTGTTCCTGCAGTCCAGATGCTTTAATGCGGCAACCGTCAGCAGTCCGGAGTTCTCTACAATCATCTTGTGATTCTCGACCATATCCAGAAAAGCGACAACCAGTTCACTGTCTTCCACCGTGATGATTCCGTCGATGTTTTTCTGCAGATACGGAAAAATCTTTGTGCCCGGGGTCTTGACGGCCGTGCCGTCTGCGATTGTGTGGATGTTTTCCATCGTCGTCACCTCGCCGGCTTCGAACGAGCGCTGAAGCGAATTCGCTCCGGCCGGTTCCACCGCGATGACCTTCACATTCGGCTTCAGAAGCTTTGCCAGCGTTGACACACCGGTAGCCAGACCGCCGCCGCCGACCGGTACGAGAATGTAGTCAACGAGCGGAAGGTCTTTGATAATCTCCATCGCGATCGTTCCCTGTCCGGTCGCAACCACCGGATCATCGAACGGGTGAATGAAGGTCATTCCCTCCTCATCAGCCAGCTTCTGTGCATATTCTGCAGCCTCGTCATATACGTTACCCTTCAGAACGACCCTGGCGCTGTAGCTCTCCGTACGATTCACCTTGATCAACGGTGTCGTCGTCGGCATGACGATCGTCGCCTGACAGCCGTAGGCCTTCGCCGCGTACGCGACCCCCTGCGCGTGGTTACCTGCAGAAGCCGCCACCAGTCCGCGGGCCCTCTCTTCATCCGTCAGCGTGCTGATTTTATAATATGCGCCGCGGATCTTATACGCACCGGTCAGCTGCATGTTTTCCGGCTTCAGATAAACCTTGTTGCCGCACTCTTCCGAGAAATAGTCGCTGTAAACCAGATTCGTCTGGCGGATTACCTTCTGCACGACTTCGGTAGCTTTTTCAAAATCTTCTAATTCAAGCATTATAAATATTTATCCTTCCTTGATCTGCTTTCTCTGCTATAACTCCATGACGGCGCCCCTGCTTGCAGGACCGACCAGTTTCGCGTATCTCGCCAGCCATCCGCTCGTAACCTTCGGCGCCGGCAGCGTGAAATTCTTTCTCCGCTCTTCCAGTTCTTTATCCGATACGCGGACATTGATCTTCGAATTCGGTATATCGATGTCGACGATATCTCCTTCCTGAATCAGTCCGATGTTTCCGCCGGAAGCCGCCTCCGGGCACACGTGACCGATTGAAGCACCACGGCTCGCTCCGCTGAAACGTCCGTCCGTGATCAGCGCAACAGTCTTATCCAGCTTCATTCCGGCCAGCGCGCTGGTCGGATTCAGCATCTCGCGCATTCCCGGACCGCCCTTCGGTCCTTCGTAGCGGATGACCACAACGTCGCCGTCCACGATTCTACCGTCGTAAATCGCCTGAATCGCATCATCCTCACTATTGAAGACTCTCGCCGGTCCCGTATGAACCAGCATCTCCGGCGCAACTGCGCTTCTCTTGACAACCGCGCCGTCCCTGGCGATATTGCCCCACAGAATCGCGAGTCCGCCGGTCTCACTGTACGGATTGTCGATGCTTCGGATCGCGTTATTGTTGAGGATCTTCTTTCCGCTGATATTCTCGCCGACTGTATGTCCGTTCGCGTTCAGCGCCGTCGTGTCGATCAGGCCTTTCTTGTTCAGCTCCGCCATGACAGCCGGAATGCCGCCGGCCTGGTTCAGATCGTGCATGTGCGTGCCGCCGGCCGGTGCCAAGTGACAGAGGTTCGGCGTCTTCGCGCTGATTTCGTTGAACATTTTCAGATCCACATCGATACCCGCCTCGTTCGCTATGGCCAGAAGGTGGAGCACCGTATTCGAAGAGCATCCGAGCGCCATATCGCAGGTCAGAGCGTTCCGTACGGATTTCTCGGTGATCAGATCCCGCGGCTTCACGTCGCGCTTTACCAGATTCATGACTGCCATGCCAGCATGCTTCGCAAGCATGATCCGGCGGCTCGACACAGCCGGAATCGTGCCATTGCCCGGAAGTCCGATTCCGATTGCTTCGCACAGACAGTTCATGCTGTTCGCCGTGTACATTCCTGAGCAGGATCCGCAGCCCGGGCAGACATTCTCTTCAAATTCGCGGAGCTTCTCATCGTCGATAATCCCGGCTTTTCTTGCGCCTACTGCCTCGAACATCTTCGACAGCGACACCTCTTCTCCGTCAACGAGTCCGCTCATCATCGGACCGCCGGAGCATACTACAGTCGGAATATTGATCCGACACGCGCCCATCACCATGCCCGGAACGATCTTATCACAGTTCGGAACAAGAACCAATCCGTCGAATTGGTGCGCTTTCGCCATCGTCTCGACACTGTCTGCGATCAGTTCACGGCTCGGCAGCGAATACTTCATTCCCTCATGTCCCATCGCGATTCCGTCGCAGACGCCAATTGCCGGAACCATAATAGGCGTGCCGCCGGCCATCCGGACACCGGCCTTGACCGCTTCCACAATCTTATCCAGGTGCATATGTCCCGGCACGATCTCACTGTGCGCAGATACGACGCCGATCAGCGGTTGATCTAATTCTTCCTTCGTGTAGCCCATTGCGTAGAAAAGGCTTCTCATCGGCGCTTTTTCCACGCCCTGCGTTACGTTGTCACTGATTCTTGCCATAATATGTAATACAACTCCTTTTTAAATTATTATCTGATATTAGTATTCTTCATCAAAATCGTAAGCTTCCGGATCTTCGCCGTCATCGTACCAGCGGTGTGTCTCGTTAATGCCCTCGATACCGGTTACGCCGGTACGGCACAGGTCTTTTGTCTCGAATTCCTGCATGACATCCAGGAAACCGTTGATCTTCTGCGGTGCGCCGGTCATTTCGACAATCAGACTTCCTTGCGAAAGGTCGACAATCTTTCCCCGGTAAATATCTACGATTTCCTTCACGGCCCGCCGCTCCTCGCGGTCCTTCGTCAGGACTCGGATCAGAAGCAGCTCCCGATACAGCGCATTCTCACGAGTCAGGATCGTAACATCCTTCACTACTTCGAGCTTCTGAGTCTGCGTAATAATCTGCTGCATCGACTGTTCAGTCGCGCTGAACACAATCGTAATCCGCGAATATTTCGGATTGCTGGTCGTCGAGACGGTCAGTGAGTCGATGTTAAAACCGCGGCGTCCGAACATGCTGATTACACGGGTCAGTACATTGGCCTGGTTGTCAACGAGAACGCTCACTATCTTCTGCTTAAGTGGTCTGTACATAATGCGTCCTCCTTCCTAGTACTGTAAAATCATATCGTCCACGGTCTTGCCGCCCGGTATGAACGGCAGCACCCGCTCTTCTTCCGATATGACACATTCGATCCACACTGAAACGTCAGATTCCACCGCCTTCCGGAGCGCATCGGAAAGCTCTTCCGGTGTCTCTACGCGATATCCTTCGGCGCCGAAACCTTCCGCCACCTTCGCGTAATCCACATGCCGGTGGATTACGGTATTCGAATGGCGTCCGCCCTGGAACGTCTCCTGAAGCTGATAGACCATTCCGAGCGTTCCGTTATTCAGGATCACAGTAATAATCGGAACATTCTGATCGATGGACGTCACCACTTCATTCAGATTCATCTGGAATGAACCATCACCGGTGATATGGATAATCCGATGTCCCGGACATCCGAGCCCGGCACCGATTGCAGCCGCATATCCATATCCCATCGTGCCCAGACCGCCGCTCGTGATGAACCGTTCCGGACGATAGTGCTTAAGAAACTGCGCCGCCCACATCTGATGCTGGCCGACATCCGTTGTAATGATGGTATCTTCATCGATGTACTTGTTGATCGTATCCATGATCTGATACGGGTGCATCGGCGAATCCACGCGGGCTTCTTCATTCAGCTTACGGACTTTGCCTTTCCAGCCGGTCACCCGTTCGCGCCACTCATCATGCTTTTCTTCTTTAATCTGAGGCAGCGTCTCCGCAAGAAAATCACTGACGTCCGCAATCACTGCACGATCCACAATGACGTTCTTATCCACTTCACTGTTATCGATATCGACCTGGAGAATTCTTGCACGTCTCGCCCATCGCTTCGGATCAAGCGCTACCCGGTCGCTGAACCGTCCGCCCAGCGCAATAACGAGATCTGCCTGATCAATCGCACGGTTCGCCGCAACCGTTCCGTGCATACCCAGCATACCGAGGTTCAGCGGATGATCGCTTTCGATTACACCGGCCGCCATCAGCGTGTGCACAACCGGAATATCCGCCTTCTCCGCAAGGCGCCGCACCAGTTCGACAGCTCCTTCCGATGCTTTCACGCCGCCGCCGATGTACAATACAGGCTTCTCCGCGCTGTTGATCATCTTGATGGCTTCCTGCATCTTCTCACGGTCAATCTTCGGGTGGTGCCGTAGAGGCAGCGGATCCATATGTTCAAATTCATACGAAGCCGCAGTGACATCTTTCGTGATATCGATCAGCACCGGCCCCTTCCGTCCGCTGTTCGCGATCTGAAAAGCGCGGCGGATCGTCTCCTGCAGCTCCTCGATCTTCGTCACAAAGAAATTGTGCTTTGTGATCGGCATCGTGATACCGACAATATCGATCTCCTGAAAAGCATCTTTGCCGATCAGCGTATCCGGAACATTCGCTGTGATCGCGATGACCGGAATACTGTCCAGACATGCGGTGGCGATACCTGTTACCAGATTGGTTGCTCCCGGACCGCTGGTGGACATACAGATTCCGGTCTTTCCCGTCGCTCTGGCATAGCCGTCTGCGGCATAGGAAGCACCCTGTTCGTCCGCCGTAAGCACATGGTGGATCCGCTCGCTGTTCTTATACAATTCATCGTAGATGTTCAGTGCTGTGCCGCCCGGATATCCGAAGACAGTATCAACACCGTGATCAAGGAGTGTCTCCACTACGATCTGTGCTCCTGTCAACTTCATTGAAGTACTCCTTTTCTCTATTGATAGAGTAGATTTACCTAACTAACAAGCAAATTAAAGATTTGCATTATCAATTATATTAGAAGCTTAATAAAAGTCAATGATTATTTTGTTTTTCCATACAAATTTTTCGAAACACTTTGTGAAATGTTTCTGTTTTTCTTGTTGACAACCACAAAGAATTCATATATATTATATGAGTATTCATTATCAATACTCATACAACAATTTAACACACAGGCTGTGACGGGAATAAATCGTCGTCAGGATCTTACAGAGAGCGTTCGGGTGGTGTGAGAACGCAGATCCGCTTCGGTGTCTCACCCCTGAGCCGACATTCTACAAGTGGGTCGCCTCATTGCGGCGCGGCCAAGGAGAGTGGTACCGCGGATTATATTCGTCTCTTCATTATTTTAATTGGATAGTGAAGAGGCTTTTTATTAGCATTTGCTTCCGACTATCCCTTTCCAAATCATGATCAGGAGGTCAGAAAAATGAAAAATTACGACAAGTACGCACCAGGATTTTATAACCCGCCGGAAATGACTTACGACTGGGTAAAGAAAGATCACATTGAAAAGGCGCCGAGATGGTGCAGTGTCGATCTTCGCGACGGCAACCAGGCGCTGATCGTCCCGATGTCCCTTAAGGAGAAGCTGAATTTCTTTGATTTTCTTGTCAACAAGATCGGATTCAAGGAGATCGAGGTCGGTTTCCCGGCCGCATCGGAGACGGAATTCGAATTTCTCCGTACATTAATTGAAAAGAAACTGATCCCGGACGATGTCAAGGTTCAGGTGCTGACTCAGTCCCGCGCCCACATCATCGACAAGACGTTTGCTTCCCTCGTCGGAGCGAAGAGCGCAGTTGTCCACCTCTATAACTCGACATCGGTCGCTCAGAGAGAGCAGGTCTTCAAGAAGGACAAAGAAGCAATCAAGCAGATCGCAATCGACGGTGCGAAGCTGATGAACGAATATGCGGCGAAATATCCGGAGACCGACTTCACGTTCGAATACTCTCCGGAAAGCTTCACCGGAACCGAGCCGGAATATGCACTGGAAGTCAGCAACGCCGTTATCGACATCTGGGAACCGACCCCGGATCACCCAATGATCCTGAACCTTCCGGCGACCGTCGAAATGGCAAGCCCGCACGTCTATGCCAACCAGATCGAATACATCAGCAAGAACGTTCACCGCAGAGACAGCGTTATCATCTCGCTGCATCCTCATAATGACCGCGGCACCGGTGTTGCCGATGCTGAGCTCGGCATTCTCGCCGGTGGAGACCGGATTGAAGGAACGCTGTTCGGCAACGGCGAACGCACCGGCAACGTCGACATCATCACAGTAGCGATGAACATGTTCACCCACGGTGTAGATCCGGAGCTCGACTTCTCCTGTATGCCGGAAATCGTCGAGGCGTACGAGCGCTTCACAAGAATGACGGTCAGCCCGAGACAGCCGTATGCCGGCGAACTCGTTTTCGCTGCGTTCTCCGGTTCCCACCAGGACGCGATCGCCAAGGGCATGAAGTGGAGAAAAGAAC
>Ga0256406_1006255_pt1 | contig 12060 bp, 6 predicted proteins | sample RumenRJG_03DNA_FD_185986 | JGI IMG/M metagenome (GOLD analysis project Ga0256406, IMG submission 185986) | Bovine rumen microbial communities from Lethbridge, Alberta, Canada - RJG_03 | ecosystem: Host-associated > Mammals > Digestive system > Stomach > Rumen | place: Canada: Alberta | collected...
GGTAATTGAGGAGGGCGCCGCCTAAGTGCCCCACGCCGATCAAAACGGCCGAGGCGGGCTTGCGGTAGCCTAAAAACGTCTCCAAGGCGTCGATCAGTTGGCTGACGCGGCGGCCCCGCTTGGGGCGGCCGGGCTGATCGCTCACGGCCTGGAGGTCTTTGCGCACCTGCTCTTGCGAGAAGCCGAGCTTCTCCGCGATGCGCGGGGAGCTGATCTCGCCGATCCCCTCCGCCTCCAACTCCTTGAAATATTTGAGGTAGATCGGGTAGCGTTCCAGCTGATTTTTCGAAAGCTTCGCCATGGCCCCTCCTTTCGGTATTTTTTTACGGAAACATTATGGCTTTTCTTTCCCTTTTAGGGAAGAGCGAAAGCCAGGAAAGCGGTTTATCGGTAAATCTTGACGCCTTGTCCGAAAGGGTTGACCCCTTTTATAATGGTGCTCATTATGGGCAAAAAGTTACGGGTGGCCATCGTCGGCTGCGGCAGAATCAGCGAATCCTACGCGCTTTGCTTTCGTAAGCTCGGCGGGCAGATGGAGCTAGTCGCCGCGGTGGACGCCAAAAAGGAGAGGGCGGAGGCCTACGCTTCCTCCTTCCCCGGATGCGTCCCCCTCACCGACTACCGGGACCTCTTCCCGCTATCGATCGACGTGGTGCACCTTTGCCTCCCCCACTACCTCCACGCGCCGGTGGCGATCGACTGCTTGAAGCACGGAATCAACGTCTTGACGGAGAAGCCGATGGCCCTATCCGTGGAGGATGCGGATGCCATGATCGAGGCGGCTCGTTCCCACGATAGGAAGCTCTCCTGCGTCTTCCAGACCCGTTATTACGGGACGGTCGGCCTTTTGAAGGAATACATCGAGAAGAAGACTTACGGCAAATTGCTCGGGGTCCGCTCCTTCCTCACGTGGAGGCGCGACCAAGATTACTACTCCTCCAGCGACTGGAAGGGCACTTGGGAGAAAGAAGGCGGCGGCGTCCTCATCGACCAGGCCATCCATAGCCTCGACCGCGTCCTTTACTGCGTCCCCTCCCGCGTTATCTCCGTGGAGGGGCATCGGAGCAACCGCACGCACCCCTACATCGAGGTGGAGGACGAATTCGACGCCTGTTTGCACTTCGAAAACGAAGTCGACTACCTTCTCTACGCCACCGACTCCTACGCGGGGAACCCCCCGATCCAAATCGAGTTCCAGGCCGAGAAGGCCGCCTATGGCCTCCTCCAGGACGAGGCCTACCTCGACTTCGAGGGAAAGAGGACCACGTTTGAGCCCGAGCAGCTCGAGCACGCCGGGGAGAGCTATTGGGGCTCCACCCACATCCTCCAAATCGAGGAGTTCTACCAATACGTCCGGGGCGAGAGGGACGAAAAGAGCCTCGTTTGCTCCGCGGAGGATGGGCGGAACACCCTCCGGGTCGTGATGGCCCTTTACGAATCGGCCAAAAGAAACCAGAAGATCTTCCTATGAAGGGGCCCGGTGGGTCCCTTTTTTCGTAAGGGGCAGTCCCCTTTTTCTTCGCCTTTGTTGGACCCTGTCCTCCCCTCCCCCGTTGGATTTTCTCGGGGCCACCCTACAATAGACAAAGACTCACGCCCCGTCGCCTATCCGCCCAAGAAAGGAAAAAGCATGCAGGATTTACAAAGCTTTACGCTCTCCCTCTCCGTGAAGAAGAGCTTTTCCTACCTCGAATACCGGACCGACCGCACGATCCAAGCCTCCGACGAGAAGGTCGTGAGGACCCCCTATTCCCTAATCCAGTGGGTGGAGATCGATAACGACACCGAAGCAGAGTACGAAGACCTCTTGCTCCGCTTCCGTTTCGATAACCCCATCTTCTCGCCCTTCGAGGTCCATACGGGCCCCATCGCCAAGCGCGAGGAGGAGAAAAAGGAGGAGGACCGCAAAGACAAGAGGCTCTCGCTCCGCCTCCCCCTCTACGTCGACTCCGAGAAACTCTATTCCCTGACCGCCGTCGACTACGCCACTTTGTCCGTAGAATGCGTCGACCCCGCCACCGGGGCCACCCTCGCCCAGGCGGAGAAGCGCTTCCAGGTGCTCCCCAAGGAGCAGGCGACCGATAGCTTCCTCGACGCGCCCCTCCTCTTATCCGAATACTGCGTGACGGGCCTGGTCTCCGAGCTGCAGGTCCTCCGCGACGCCTCGGAGCTGATGCGGAAGGAGCTCGGGGAGGAGAAGCAATCCTTCCTGGGCTATCAAAACGAGGGCGAGGAGGGCATCCTAAGCGAGGCCTCTTACCTCTTCCGCGCCGTCCACGACAAGCAGGGGCTCATCTACAACAACCCGCCGCCCGGGGGCGAGGGCTTCCAAAACGTGCGCTTGCCCAATCAGGTATTGGAGAAGGAGAAGCAGGCGACCTGCCTCGACTTCGCCATCCTTTACGCGTCGCTGCTCCTCATGATCGGCCTCCACCCGATCCTCTTGGTCATCCATGGGCACGCCTTGGCCGGCTTCTTCTTGAAGGAGTCCGCCTGCTTCCCCGAGGGGGCCCTCATGACCACCCGGGCTAACTACCTCCTCTCCGCCGGGCTCAGGGGGAGCCGGGAGCTCGCCCTCGTGGAATGCACCGCCCTCCGGCAGGACAGCCCCATCGGCTTCCATCAGGCCCTTTCCCTGGGGAATGAGGCCTTGGAGGGATACCGCGGCTATTTGGCCGCGATCGACGTCGCTAGGGCGCAGGAGGGCTGCTTCAAGCCCCTCCCCTTGCCGCAGGAAGACGGGAAGATCGACTTCTCCATCCACCCGGTGAAGCTGGAGCAGGGCGAATCCAGCGATTTGGAGGCCTACCACTTCCAGGTGATCGAGGAGGGCGAGGAGAAGGACCGCTTCGCCACGTGGGAGAGGAAACTATTGGATCTAACGGCCAAAAACCGCCTCGTGAGCGACACCCGCGCCCGGGAGGGCCGCGTCTGGATCCCCTTCCTCGGCGGGGATGGCCTCCTCCGCTTCCTGAAAAAATGGGCCGAGCGGGGCGTCAAGCTCCTCCCCGTCCTCCCCACCTTCACCTCGCAAAAGGGCGACCTCCCCGAATCCGAGGCCGCCGCCTTGTCCAAGCGCCAAGCGGAGGGGATGGCCTACGGCAGGCTTTCGGCCCTCTTATTCAAGGAAAAGCAGCTCGACCGCCTCATCCGCGCCTCCAAAAGCGCGATGGAGGAGACGGGGAGCCCCACCCTCTATTTGGCGATTGGGACGGTGTCGGCCCTCGACGAGAGGGGGAGCAAGGCGGAGCCGATCGAGGCGCCTTTGCTCCTTTTGCCGATCTCCCTCACCCTCAAGAAGGCCGAGAGGGCCTACCAATTGGACTATGACTTGGACTCCCTCTCCCTCAACGAGACCTTCTTCGAGTACATCCGTTTGAAGAAGGGCGTCGACTTCCAGCGCCTCTACGGGGCCGGCGGATCCGCCGACTTCCGTAGCCTCGTCCAAGAGATCCGCTCCTCGGGCGAGGAGGTCAAGGTCGATGAGTCCCTCTGCTACCTTTCCAACTACACCTTCGGCCACTACGTGATGTGGAACGACATCAAGCGGAGGAAGGAGGAGTTAAAGAAGAACCCGATCGTCCTCTCCTTATTGGAGAACCGCTCGCTCGTCCAAAACAAGGACGTCATCCAGGATAAGGGGATGGACGAGTTAGACGACCTATTGAGCTTCGCCGCCCCCCTGCCCTACGACTCAACCCAGCTCAGGGCGATTCTGGAGGCCGGGGAGGGCAACTCCTTCGTCCTCGACGGCCCGCCCGGGACGGGGAAGAGCCAGACGATCGCCAACATGATCGTGAACGCCCTCTATCACGGCAAAAGCGTCCTCTTCGTCGCCGAGAAGATGGCGGCCCTCGAGGTCGTCGAGCGGAGGCTCTCCGATTTGAAGCTGGACCGCTTCGCCCTGCAGCTTTATAGCAACAAGGCCGACAAGAAGTCGTTTTTGAAGCAACTTGGCGACTCCATCGAGGCGGGCCACCTCGTCGGGGTGGGATTACCCCCCTTCGAGAAGACGTGCCAGGAGGCGAAGGAAAGGCGCGACGAGCTAAAGAAAGAGGTCGCCGCCCTCCATAGCCATTTGAGCCCCGATGGGAAAGAGAGCCGCTTCTACTCGCTCTTCGAGGCGATCGTCCAAAGCCGAAAGAGCAAGCCCTACGCGGGGAAGTTCTCCCTCTCCCCCGACTTCGCCGCCTCCTACCACGGGGTGGAAGACGAGGAGATCCGCCGCATCTTCGCCCAGCTTCCCGCCCGCTTGGAGGCGGTCCCCTCCTTCCCCAAAGGGCCGGGGCGTTACCTCCGCTTTGAGAGCTTCTCCTACCAAGAGCAGGAAAGCCTCCATCCCGCCTTCCTCTCCCTTTCCCTGAAGGAAGAACGGCTCCATTCCCGCCTCTCCTCCTTCTTGGAGAAGGTCGGGGGCAAGGAGCCTAGGAGCAAGGAGGAGCTTTCCTCCCTCCTCGCTTTCTTAAACGAGGTCTCCTCCTCCCCCGCCGATTTCTCCAAGGCCAACGACCTCTCCTGCCTTTCCCATTGGGAGGAGAACCTCCCGCTTTTCGAGAAGGCGGGGCGATGCGCCGAATTAAAGAAGTCGCTCGGAAGAAGGCTGAAAGAAGAGTCGCTTTCCTCCCTCCCGGGGGAGGCGTTAAGGGAAGAGCTTTCCTCCGCCCGGGGGATCTTCGCCAAATTAAAGGCGAGGAGGCACTTCAAAAAGGCGGTTGCCCCCACCCTCCTCCCCGGAACCAAGCTCGCCAAGAAGGAGGCTTTGCCCCTTTTGGAGGAGCTAAGCGAATACCAATCCCTCTTCAAGGAGCTTTCGGAGAAGAAGGGGCCTTTGGACTCCTTCTTCGGCGAGGATATCCTCCCCCACGCCGCGGAGATTTCCTCCGAAAAGGAGAAGTACGCCGCCTCGGGGAAGCTTTACGAGCGCGCCCTCTCCTACCATGGGCCCGCCGAGGGGGTCGCCTTCCTCCCCTACCGCGCGAGGAACCCCTTCGAAAGGATGGCCTTCGAGAACGAGGTCGCCCTCCTCCAGGCGGATTTCTCCTCCTTCCTGGGGGAATATGAGCCCCTGGAGAAGGAATACGGCATCGATCCGAGCCTTTACGAGGGGGGCTTCCTCCCCTTCGTGGGGGAACTATGCCAAGAGGTGCTCTCCACCCCGCCCGAGGAGTTCAACGGCCTCGCCTCCTTGGGGCGTTCCCGCGCCATCTTGTCCCATTATGGGCTAGCCAAGCTTTACGATGGCCTATGGAAGGGCGAGTACGCCGTAGAGGACATCGGCGGCGTCTACGAGGCCGCCCTCGCGCGGGCGTTCCTGTTGCTCGAGCTCGGGGAGAGGGGCGAATTCTCCTCCTTCGACCCCGAGGAGTACGACGCCAAGCTCGAGGAATACGGCCGCCTCATCGACGAATACTCCACCTCGGTGGCGGCCGAGACGATGGAGAGGGTGTCGCGCCGCTTTGCGAGCCCCACCACCGACTTCGAGGCGGGGGCGCCGATCGGGACGCTCCGCAAGATCATCGGGAGTAACGGCCGCGGCAAGACCATCCGCCAGATCCTCAACGACCCGACCTACGGCCCCATCGTGCGGAGTTACTTCCCCTGCTTCATGATGTCCCCCCTAAGCGCCGCCCAATACCTCGACGTCGGAAGCGACCCCTTCGACCTCGTCATCTTCGACGAGGCCAGCCAGGTGCAGACCTGCGAGGCCGTCGGCCCCATCGCCCGCGGGAAGGCGCTCATCGTCGCCGGCGACCCCAAGCAGATGCCGCCGACCAACTACTTCCAGGCCTCGACGAACCTCCTCTCCTCCGAAGAGGGGGAAGGGGAGGATTACGAGGTCGAGGACAGCGAATCCTTCCTCGACGACTGCCTGGGCATCGGCATGCCGCGCATCCCCCTCCTCTTCCATTACCGTTCCCGCCACGAGTCGCTCATCGCCTTCTCCAACGAGAATTTCTACGGGGGATCCCTCTTCACCTTCCCCTCGGTGGACGCCAGGAAGAGCCACGTCGTCTACCAAGAGGTGCCCTGCTCCCCCGAGAAGGGCAACCTCCTCCCCCGGGAGATGGTGGACGCCCTTTTGGACGCCGTGCGCTGGTGCCTCAACGCCTTCCCCGGGAAGTCCTTTGGGATCATCGTCTTCAATTTGCCCCAGCAAGAGCAGGTCTACGAGGCCCTCTCGGATTACCTTTCCAAGAACCCCGACCTCCGGAAGAAGGCGGAAGCCCCCGCCTCCGAGCCCTATTTCGTCAAGAACTTGGAGAACGTCCAAGGCGACGAGAGGGACGTCATCCTCTTCTCCGTGTGCTTTGGCAAAGACCGCGCGGGGAAGGCCGCCGTGAACGGCCCCCTCACCCTCCCCGGCGGGGAAAGGAGGCTCAACGTGGCCGCCAGCCGGGCCAAGGAGGAGATGCTGGTGCTCACGAGCATCGCCCCCGAGGCGATCAAGAAGGGCAAAAACGACGGCCCAAGCGCCCTCCGCGCCTTCCTTTCTTTGGCCCGCTCCTTCGCTAACCCCTCGGGCATGGGCGAAGGGGGAGCCCCGCGTTACGCGCCCGCCAGCGGCATCGCGCGCGCCCTCCAAGCCGACATCGAGGCGATGGGCTGCGGCTACGAGGCCGATTTAAGCGTCGGGAATAGCGAATTCAAGGTTTCCCTGGCCGTGCGGAAGCAAGGAGAGGAGGACTACTTCGCCGGCATCCTCCTCGACGACTGCCCCCCGGGGAAGAACGTCTCCTCGCGCGACCGCTTCTACGTCGAGCCCGCGGTCTTGGAGGGCCTCCACTGGCGCATCCTCCGCGTCTATTCCTACGTCTACTTCCGAAGCCGCGACACCTTGCTCCGCCGCCTCAAGGAGGCCTTGGGGGAGGCGGAGAAGGGAGGGGAGGCGCCCAAGGGGCACCCCTTCCAGGCGCCCTCCTTCGCCATGGCCAACGAGAAGTTCGACTACCACATCTCGCCTTATCGCCCCTACGTCCTAAGGGGAGGGGACTTCATCCCCGACTACCGGATCACCTCGCCATGGCAAAGCTACGACGAGAGGGTCGTCGGGCTGCTTTACCGGATCCTACAAAGCGATAGCCCCTGCAGCTACTCCCGCCTCAAGGAGTACATGAGGGAGTCCTTCCAGGTGAAGAAGATCGGCTCGCAGGCCGAATCGAGCATCCAATCGGCCCTCTCCCTCCTCCAAAGCCGAAGGCAGATCTCGCTTACGGAGGACTTCGAGGGCGAGCGCTTCTACTGGAGAATCGGCCAAAGCGTCTCCTCCTTCGCGAAGGGCGGCCTCGCCGATCCTTTGCTCACGAGCAAGGAGGAGATCCTCTTCCTGATGAATGAGGCGTTGGAGGATCAGCGACAGCTCGGGCGTGAGGACCTCCTAAGGGCCACATCCAAGCTGCTCGGCCTCTCCGTGCTCGGCCCCAAAGCCCGCGAGAAGCTCGAATACGTCATCGACTACGCCAAGCGAAACGGCCTCCTCCGCGAAGGCTACTTAGATTAAAAAAAGGCCTCCCTTCGGCCATCATGGCCAGGGAGGCTTTCCTTTTGGGGGCGAAAAAGGCGGCGGGTCGTTCGTCCCCCGCCGCCTTGGCCCGGCTGCGGCTCGGATCGGCTTGGCAAACGGCAACGGATCGTCTCGTCTCATCTTGACACGACTACGACTCGGCAACTGCCACGGCACATACCCACACGGCCCGTCCTTTGTCCCCCATGGGAGGCGGGCTCTCGCGGCCGCCGGGCTCGGGACCGCGGATGGTTTTTTCTTTTAGGGAAGCGCTTACATTCTTCCCGACATCAATGTAACACGCCTTCAAGAAATCATCAAGTGGCTTCGCTTAAAAGGCGCTTTGGAAGGCCAAGGCGCGGACTTTGAGGGCGAGGCGGACCGATTCGGCGCCGTCCGCGAAGCGGGCCCGCTCGGGGGATTTGCCCCCCTTCAGGCACTCGATGAAGTATTCGTCCTCGTAGAAATAATCCCCGAGGTCGGATAGGTTGAATCCGCCGGAGACGGAGAGGGAAGGGGCGTTCTTCTTGACTTCGATGGGGTAGGCTTTGCCCTCTTTGGGGTAGGCCATGACCTTGCCCTCGAGGTTGGAGAAGACGATGGCGCCCCGCTCGAACTCGTAACGGGCGATCGTGGTGAAGGGGTAGGAGGCGGAGGGGTACCAGGCGGCCTCCACCTGGGCGTGGATCTTGCTTTTTGGGTATTCCAAGAAGGCGGTTTCGTGGTTGAGGCAGCCCTTCTCGTTCTTCTCCCCGAGGGCATAGAGGAGGGTCGGCTCCCCGAACTCGTAGCGGAGTAAGTCCAAATCGTGGATGGACAAATCGAGGGCGACCGAGCCCGACTTGGCGTCGTCGTGGTACCAATCCTCCCACGACCACGTGGGGTCGTTGGAGAGGCGTTCGAGGCTGACGGAGAGCGTCTTTCCGAAAAGCTCCTCGTCGATCGCCTTCTGGATGGCCTGATGCTCGGCGTAGAAGCGGAGCACCTGCCCCACCATCGCCTTCTTGCCCGATTCCCTCTCGGCGCGGAGCACCGCCTCCAATTCCTCCTCCGTGCGGCATAGGGGCTTCTCGGAGAAGACGTCTAACCCCTTCGAGAATGCCTTGAGGATATGCGCGGCATGGAGGTAGGTCGGCACGCAGATCCAGCAGGCCGTCAACCCCTTTTCGCTTTCGAGCAGGTCCATGCCGCTGGAATAAGCGTGGGCATTGGGGAAGAGCGAGGCGGCGAAGGCGCGCCTTTCCTCCCTCACGTCCGCGTAGGCGACGACGTCCACGCCTTTGCCCGATAGGGCCTTCAGGGCTCTAAGATGCACCGACCCCATGGAGCCGACGCCGATGAAGCCAATCCGAATCTCGCTCATTTTCCTTCCTCCTGAAGGAGCTTCCGCAGGTAATCCCGCGCGTAGAGGATGTCGCGAATCTGCTCGGGCGAGCCTTCCTCGCACTCGCGCTCGATCGTCCAGTCGTAATCGTAATGGTAATCGTGGACGAGCTTATGGAGGAAGAGGGGCCAGTTCGCCTTGCCTTCCCCTAAGCGCTTCTCCATTCCGAGGTCATGCCCGTTGGTGGGATAGCAGCCGTCTTTGGCGTGCACCCCCCTCACGTAGGGGCCAAGCACGTCCAAGGCGTCCACGGGGTTGGCCTTGCCGTATAAGATCAAGTTCGCGGGGTCTAGGTTCACCCCGAGGTTGCCAAGCCCCACGTCCTCGATCGCCCTCCTTAGGGTGACCGGGGTCTCCTGCCCCGTCTCGAAGAGGAAGGACATCCCCTCTTCCTTTAGGGAGGAGGCGATCCTCTTCAAGGAGGCGATGGTCGGCTCGTAGTTGGGGTCGTAGGGGTTTTCGGGGATGTAGCCCGCGTGGGTGACGAGATAGGGGACGCCTAAGCGCCTGGCGAACTTCACGCCGTCTAAAAGCTCCTCCGTCCTCTTTTCCCTGGTGGCGGAGGGCACGATCCCGATGGTGCGCTGGCCCTCGTAGAAGTCCCAGACGACGAGGCCCGAATAGCCGCACCAGAAGTGGGAGATGACCACCCCCATCTCCTGGGACAGGGATTTGGCGAAATCCGCCACCTCGAGTTGACGGTAGACGTCGGGGTCCCAGCAGACGAGCTGGCAGCTCTCTAGCCCCATCTTCTTCAAATCCGCGAACTTTTTCCTCAGCTCCTCCTCGAGGGAGGGGGCCTCCGTCAAAATCACGACCGCGCCGATACGCATAGCATTACCTCTTTTCAAAAGCGCTTCTATTTAAGCATGGGGAGAAAGACGATTCTACGAAAAAAATGAGATGGGGCAAAACTTGAAATAAAAAGCGAAACAAACGATAAAAAAGCAAGGAAATCTCCGAACTTATTCCCCATCCGTTTCTCGTTTTGCGCGGCTGGCTCATTTTAATTCTTGAACTCTTTTGGGAGGGGAAGGGGCCTCCCCCTTTCCGAAAAACCCGATACAATGTAGCCATCATGAACGACACGAAAGAATTCGCCTATCAATTAGGCAAGGCGTCCATCGCCTATCAAGACGAGCGTTTCTATACGTGGGACGCCTCCGTAATCAAAGCGGAGGGCCGTTACCACCTCTTCGCCTCCCGCTGGCCCTATTCCCCGAAATTGCAGTTTGGCTGGAACTGGCTCTTCAATTCGGAAATCTTCCACGCGGTCTCCGAAAAGCCCGAGGGCCCCTACGCCTTCCAAAACGTGGTTCTGTCGCGCCGGGGCAGGGCCTACTTCGACGGGATGAACACCCATAACCCCTGCATCAAATGCTTCCAAGGCAAATACTACCTTTACTACATGGGCTGCACCTATGGGGGGCCGATGTTCGACGAGGAGCACCCCCTAAGCGACGGCTACACCTTGGAGACCTGGAACCGGAAGCGGATCGGCTTGGCCATCGCCGATTCGATCGACGGGCCCTTCCATCGCTTCGACGCCCCTTTGTTGGAGCCACGCGACTGCTCGCACTGGGACTGCACCATCACCACCAACCCGACCGTAGCCATCTTGCCCGATGGGACGACCTACATGATTTACAAGTCCCGCTCGTCCGCCGACGCGCCCCTCGCCCTGGGGATGGCGGTCGCCCCGCGCCCCGAAGGGCCGTTTCACCGCCTCACGGAAGGGCCTTTGTTCACCCAAGAAGACGGCACCCCCTACGGCATGGAGGACCCCTACCTTTGGTACGACGAAAAGAGGAAGCGCTTCTGCTTGATCGCCAAAGACGATCCCCGAAGCGGCTCCGGCATCACGGGCTACTGGGGGGCTGGCTTCTACGCCGAAAGCGAGGACGCCGTCCACTTCTTCTTGCCCAAGCATCCCATGGTTTACACGCGGGACATCGTCTGGGAGGATGGGCACCGCTCCACCCAGGGGAATTTGGAGCGCCCCGCGCTTCTATTTAACGAAAAAGGGGAGCCCACCCACATCTTCTTCGCCTCCGGGCCTTCCTCCACGCCTTTCTCCTACGAGCGCCCCACCTACGTCCTCTCCTTCCCGCTTCTCCCCAAAGAGAATCGGGGCGAATAAAAAAGGCGCCTGCACGGCGCCGGTTTCTTGACGAAGTCGTAAAGAATAAGCCCCGCCGGCGGGGCTTATTTCTCGCTTTGGTCGATCGATTCGCTTTGATTCTTGAACTCCTTCAGGAAGGAATAGAAGGAGAAGCCCGTGGGGAATAAAGGCGCGGAGTTCTTGATAATGGCCATCACCACCTCGTAGGTCTCCCCGCCTTTGAAGTAGGACTTCGCCATCAAAAGGGGCGAGCTCACGAAGAAGAAGCCGATCCCGACGATCATCAATAAGTTCCAGTTCCGCCCGGTGTCGCTTTGGAAGAGGGCGGCCAAAAAGAGGAAGAAGGCGATCGCCGTGGAAAGGATGCAGCAGAGCTGGAAAATCTCTCTCGCCCCGTTAAGCCCGTTCACCAGGCTCGGGAGGGAGAAGGTCTCGGGGAGGAAGAGGGCCGCCGAGGCGCTGACCCAGGCGAAGGTGTAGAAACGGCGAAGCGTGCTCTTCTCTGGCTTCTCCACGAGCTCCTTGATGAAGACGATGAGCAAGAGGGAGAAGACGAGCTCCGTCGCGCATTCGGCCGACTCGATCTCGTAGCCCTCCGCCTTATGCCAATACGCCAAGACGAGGAAGGCGATGGCGAAGGCGATGTGGATCACGTCGTAGATCGAGAAGCCGATGTAGTCGAATTTGGTTTCGCGGATGAGCGCGTCGCTGTCGACGAAAGACCCTTTTTTGCTGTCCATAACGCGTTGATTATAGTTCATTATGAACTCATCGGGGCGACGAGTTGCCCCACCATCGAGGCTTAGGGCGCGCCTTGGAAAGAAGGGGAGGCCCGCTTAGAATGGATTCGGCGCGAAAGCGCGCCAAGAAAGGAATCCCATGAAATTCGCCTCCTTTTTGCAAAGAAAATCCAAATTCACCGTCTTGGCCCTCGCCATCTGCTGCTCCCTCCTCGACTTCGTCTACCGCATCGGCCTCATGAGCCAAGGCGGGGCCACCCTCCTCATCGGGCAGATGCTCCTCATCTTGATGTCCTCGATGCTCTACGCCTTG
>Ga0256406_1006256_pt1 | contig 12056 bp, 7 predicted proteins | sample RumenRJG_03DNA_FD_185986 | JGI IMG/M metagenome (GOLD analysis project Ga0256406, IMG submission 185986) | Bovine rumen microbial communities from Lethbridge, Alberta, Canada - RJG_03 | ecosystem: Host-associated > Mammals > Digestive system > Stomach > Rumen | place: Canada: Alberta | collected...
AGGGCCTCTCGCGCGCCGTGCTCGAGGTCTTTGTCAGGCTCTACGACGAGGGCCTCATCTACCGCGGCAAGCGCCTGGTCAACTGGGACCCGAAGCTGCGCACCGCCATCTCCGACCTCGAGGTTGAGAACCGCGACGTCAAGGGCCACATGTGGTACATCAAGTACATGTTCGCAGACGGCGTGAAGACCGACGAGGGCAAGGACTACCTGATGGTCGCGACCACCCGCCCCGAGACCCTCTTAGGCGACACCGCCATCGCGGTCAACCCCTCTGATCCGCGCTTCAAGTCCGTGGTGGGCAAGGACGTGATCCTCCCGCTGGTCGGGCGCAGGATCCCGATCATCGCCGACATCCACGCCGACATGACCACCGGCACCGGCTGCGTGAAGATCACCCCGGCCCACGACTTCAACGACTACGCGGTGGGCAAGCGCAACCACCTGCCGATGGTCAACATCCTCACCGAGGACGCGCACATCCGCGACGAAGCCGAGATCTTCGACGACGCCGGCAAGCCCCTTCCGGGCTACGACGCCCCGATCCCCGAGCAGTACCGCGGCCTCGACCGCTTCGAGGCCCGCGACCGCATGGTCGAGGACCTCAACTCCCAGGGCCTGCTCGACCACATCGAGGACCACGACCTCTCGCAGCCTTTCGGCGACCGCGGCGGCGTGCCCATCGAGCCGATGCTCACCGACCAGTGGTACGTCAAGGCCTCGGTGCTCGGCAAGCCCGCGATGGAGGCCGTGCGCGACGGCCGGATCAAGTTCGTGCCCAAGCAGTACGAGAACATGTACTTCTCCTGGATGGAGAACCTCCAGGACTGGTGCATCTCCCGCCAGCTGTGGTGGGGCCACCGCATCCCGGCCTGGTACGGCAAGGACGGCAAGGTCTACGTCGCCCGCAACGAAGAGGAAGTCCGCTCGAAGTACAAGCTCTCCAAGGATGTTGAGCTCACCCGCGACCCCGATGTCCTCGACACCTGGTTCTCCTCGGCGCTGTGGACCTTCTCGACCCTGGGCTGGCCTGACGACACCCCCGAGCTGCGCATGTTCCACCCGACCTCGGTGCTCGTGACCGGCTTTGACATCATCTTCTTCTGGGTGGCGCGCATGATCATGATGACCATGCACTTCATCAAGGACAAGGACGGCAACCCCCAGGTGCCGTTCAAGACCGTCTATGTCACCGGCCTCATCCGCGACGAGGAAGGCAAGAAGATGTCCAAGTCCAAGGGCAACGTCATCGACCCGCTGGACATGATCGACGGCATCGGCCGCGACGGGCTCATAAAGAAGCGCACCGCCAACATGATGCAGCCGCAGATGGCCGAGAAGATCGCCAAGCGCACGGCAAAGCAGTTCCCCGACGGCATCGCCGCCCACGGCACCGACGCGCTGCGCTTCACCCTCTGCGCCCTGGCCTCCAACGGCCGCGACATCAACTGGGACATGAAGCGCCTGGACGGCTACCGCAACTTCTGCAACAAGATCTGGAACGCCTCCCGCTTCGCCCTGATGAACATCGGCGAGCGCAAGCTTGAGGCCCCGAAGGCCTCCGCGCTCTCGCTTGCCGACCGCTACATCCGCTCCAAGCTCAAGACCGCCATTGCCGAGGTCACCGAGGCCATCGAGTCCTACCGCTTCGACAACCTCGCCTCCAAGCTCTACGAGTTCTTCTGGAACGAGTTCTGCGACTGGTACCTCGAGTTCTGCAAGCCGGTGTTCCGCAACGGCACCCAAGAGCAGAAGGACGCCACCGCCTACACGCTGTGCGACGTGCTCGAGACCTCGATGCGCCTGGCCCACCCGGTGATGCCGTTCATCTCCGAGGTGGTCTGGAAGATCACCGCCCCGATGCTCGGCCGCGGCAACGCCCATGGTACCGTGATGGTCGCCCCCTACCCTGACGGGAAGGGGCTTGAGGAGGACAAGGAAGCCGAGGCCGCCGTCGAGTGGCTCAAGGACTTCACCGTCTCCGTGCGCAACCTGCGCGCCGAGATGAAGGCCGCCCCCTCCAAGAAGCTCGCGGTCTACCTGCGCGGCGCCACCGAGGACGAGATCCGCTACACCACCGAGAACTTCAGCTACCTCGAGAACCTCGCCGGCATCAGCGAGGTCAAGGTGGCCAAGGAGGGCGAGGCCCTGCCGCCGTGCTCGTCAAAGCCCCTGCGCAAGGCCGAGGTGCTGATCCCGATGAAGGGCCTCGTGGACGCGACCTCCGAGATAAAGCGCCTCGAGGAGATGGAGAAGAAGCTTGAGGGCAACATCCGCTCAGGCGAGGCCCGCCTCTCCAACCAGGCATTCACCTCCAAGGCCCCCGCGAAGATCATCGAGGGCGCCAAGGCCCAGCTGGAGTTGAACCGCGCCCAGCTTGAGAAGGTCAAGTCGCAGCTCTCCGAGCTCCGCTCGATCTGACGCCTGCTCTTGAGAATCCAAGGCCCCGGCCAAAAGCCGGGGCCTTGTTCGTCATGCGCTGTCAGCACATTTCAACGCAGCTCAAGGGTGGTGCTTGGCGCTCCAGGACTCTATCGCGAGCTTGACGACCGTGGTCTTGGGGGCGGCCTTTTGCGCGTACATCATGCCGCGCTCCAGAAAATCGGGCGAGTACTTGCGTATGAAGCCCCGGAGCGCCTCCAGCGCCTCGCCGCCTTCGATGATCTCCGCCCTGCCGCGCAGCGTCACGCTGTCAAATGACTCGGTGAACTTGCCAGGCTTTAATACGCAGTTGGCGGCCACGTTGAAGCAGGCGCGCCCGTCACGCCTCAGGCAGTCGAGCCTGTGGCCCTCAAGCGCCCCGTGGATGTAGATGGCATCGGCGCCGTCCCACACGAAGTTCACCGGCACCGCATAGGGCGCGCCGTCCTCCTCGATGAGGGCGAGCGTGCCCCACTCGGCCTGCCTTAGGACCTCGCAGGCCCGCTCCCCGTCCATGGTTCGGTCCTGGCGCCTCATCGTGGGGTTGAGGCATTTGGCGTCTTTCATCAGAAGTCCTCCATGGCCGCGGCATCCTGGGAGCCATCGCCATGGCGGCCCTCGCCCGGCCTTGCGTCGGTGTAGAAGTGGTCGATGTACACGTGGTACGAGTGCCCCGGGATCTTCTCTGAGATGGCCTTGACGAAGCCGCGGCGGAACTGCTCGTCGTCGTGCACGCTGTCGTCCGTCACCACGTCCAAGGTCACCAGGTTGCGGTCAGGGTAGTGGTAGAAGGCGTGGGCGTGCATGGCCCCCGGGTAGTTGCGGGCAAACTGCATCACCTGGCGCTCCAGCCCGATCTCCTCGTGATCCGTGCAGCAGGCGTAGACGCCGATGGTCGCCACGATGCCGAACTTCTCCATCAGGCGGTCCATGATCCGGCGCGTAAGCCCGTGGATCTCCCTGGCGTTCATCGTGTCGGGGACGCCGATGTGCAGCGATCCGATGATGGTGCCGCGGCCGTAGGTGTTGAGGATGATGTCATAGACCCCGTGCACGCCGTCAAACCCATTGACCTCGTGGGCGATGCGCGCTGTGAGATCGTGCGAGATGCTCCTGCCCAGCAGATCGTCCACGGGCGCCTTGAGCATGCCGAGGCCGGCCTTGATGATCACAAGCGAGATGGCCGCGCCGAGCCACCCGTCGAGGTTCACCCCGAAGATGAGCATCGCCAGGGCCGAAAGCAGCGTCGTGAGCGTCACGAGCGCATCGAAGAGCGCGTCGGCGCCGCTTGCCTTGAGCGATCCGCTGTCAAGCGCCCTGCCCTGGCGGCCAACATAGATCCCAAGGCAAAGCTTCACCGCAGCCGAGGCGATGATCACGCCGAGCGTCAGCGCGGTGTACTCGGGCGATACGGGGTGGAAGATGCGGTCTACCGACTCGGTGGCCGACATCACGCCTGCCGAGAGCACGATGAGGGCGATGACCATGTCCGCGAAGTACTCGGCCCGCCCGTGGCCGAAGGGGTGCTCGCGATCGGCAGGCTTCTGCGAGAGCCTGGCCCCCACGATGGTGATGACCGAGGAGAGGCAGTCGCTTAAGTTGTTCACGGCGTCCATGACCACCGCGACCGAGCCTGCGAGGAAGCCCGCGATGCCTTTTGCCGTGCAGAGGATCACGTTCGCCGCGATCCCAACCGCGCTCACCCTGATGATGCGCGCGTTGCGCTCCTTGAGATCCATGTTTTTCCCTCCCGCCTGAAGGCGTTTTCAGGAGATCCTAATCCACCTGCGCCCCATGGGGAGGAAAAATCCGCGCTTTTACGCCATCCTAGCGCAGGCGCGGCCTCAGGCCTGCGCCTGCGCATCCTCCGCGCCGTCGCCTGAGAGCGAGAAGATCTCCTCGAGCTGGCGGTTAGACATGTCGCCGATCCACTTCTCGCCTACGTTGACGGCCATGTCCGCAAGCTCCTTCTTCGACTCGATCATCTCGTTGATCTTCTCCTCGAAGGTGTGGGCGCAGATGAGGCGCCAGACCTGCACGTTGCGCGTCTGGCCGATGCGGTAGGCGCGGTCGGTGGCCTGGCTCTCCACGGCGGGGTTCCACCACAGGTCATAGTGGATCACCGCCGAGGCTGCGGTGAGATTGAGCCCGGTGCCGGCGGCCTTGAGCGTGAGCACGAGCACCCGCTCGCGGCGGTCGCGCTGGAACTTGTCCACGATCTCAGCGCGCTTTGAAGGCGCCACCGAGCCGTTGATAAACAAGGGCGTCCGCCCGGTGCGCTCGCCTATCCACTTCTGCAACAGCGCGCCCATCTCCTTGAACTGCGTGAAGACCAGCGCCTTGCGCCCTGACTTGTGCAAGGCGTCCAAGATCTCCATGAGCTGCATCGCTTTGCCGGAGAACTCAGGCCCCTTGTGGGAGTCCGAGGGCGCGAACTGCTCGGGGGCGTTGCAGATCTTCTTGAGGCGGGTGATCATCGTGATGATCGCCGCGGTGCGCTTGCCAGGATCGGCGCCGATCTGGCGCATCGCATCGAAGCTCGCGTCAAGCTGGGCTTTGTAGAGCGCGGCCTGGGCGGGGCTTAGGGTGCAGTACTCGTCCTTTGAGATCTTGTCGGGAAGGTCGGAGATGATCTTCTTGTCGGACTTCAGGCGGCGCATGATGAAGGGCGCGGTCACGCGGCGCAGCCGACGCGCCGCCTCGATGTCGTGCCCGTCCTCGATGGGCGATGCGAACTCCTTTTGGAAGTCCTTGGCGGTGCCCAACAGCCCCGGGTTTGCGAAGTCCATGACCGACCAGTACTCGGAGAGGCGGTTCTCCACCGGCGTGCCGGACATCGCGATCATCGAGTCGGCCTTGAGCGATCTCACCGCCCTGAAGACCTGCGATCCGCTGTTCTTGATGGTCTGCGCCTCGTCGATGACCACGACCCTGAGGTCCAGGGCCTTGAGCGCCTTGATGGAGCTTCTCAGAGTGCCGTAGGTGGTGAGGATGAGGTCGGCCTTGGGGTCGATCCTCCTGCCCTCGCCATAGAACACGCTGGGCTTGAGCATGGGGGCGAACCTCGCAAGCTCCTTCTGCCAGTTGACGATGAGCGAGGCGGGCACCACCACGAGCGCGCTCTTCTTGTCGAACTCGCCGTCGCAGCGCAGCCTCTCAAGCGCCGCGATGACCTGGAGCGTCTTTCCAAGCCCCATGTCGTCTGCGATGATCGAGCCCATCATCGTGCGCATGTTGCGCACCAGCCAGCTGTAGCCGCGCTTCTGGTAGGGCCTGAGCGTGGCCTTGAGCGTCGATGGCACCTCGAGTGCCTTCTCGGAGAGCAGCTTCTCAAGCGCGCGCTTGAGCTCCTTGGTGATGTAGGCGTTGTTGCCGCCAAAGCGCCCGGTGAGGGCTGCGGCGATCAAGCGCTGCTTGGATGGCGGGGTGCCGGCCTTGAGCTTTAACGCTATCTTCTCGGTCGTGGCCGGATCGACATAGACGAACGAGGAGCCAAAGCGCACGACCTCGCCCTCGTGCCTCAGCAGCTCGTCAAACTGCTCGCGGCTTAGGGCCTTTCCGCCCACGGCTATCTCCCAGTCGAAGTTCATGACTGCGGAGAGCGAGATCATGCTCTGCCCGTCCCAGGACTTGCCGCCGTCCTGAAGTCCGATCTTCATGGCCGCGCGGGGGCTCAGGATGCGGTTCAGCGTGCGCGGGATGATGAGCCTCACGCCCAGGAGCTTCATCGCCGGGATAGACGAGGTGATGACCGAGGCGAGATCCTTGAGCGCCACCACGCCCTCGCCGCCGTGGTTTTTCAAGAGGGTGGAGAGCTGCGGGCACACCGAGCTTAGGCGCGCCACGGTGCGCATGCACTCAAAGCGCACCTTCGAGTACTTGCGGTCGCCCAGGATGTCCGAGAGCGGGATGAAGTCCCCGCCCGATCCGCCCTCGCCGCGGGTGAAGCCCATGCTGATCGACACACCCTCCTCGTTTGAGAAGAGATCCCTTCCCTCCTCATCAGGGGCGTCGCCGTCCTCGGCGACCTCGGTCACAACCTCGCTCGACCCGTCAAGCGAGGGGCCTTCGCCGCCATCCTCGCTTCCAGGTCCCTCCTCGTCCGTGTCGTCGTAGCCTTCCTTGGTGCCGCGCGCAGCATCGACGAGATCGGAGAGCGTCACCTCGGCGCCGTCGCTGCGATCCTCGAAGACGATGACCGGCTTGACGCTGAGATCCTCAAGATAGAGGGGCGAGAGCCAGGCCTCAAGGCCCATGCGCACGCTGTCTCCTGCCAGGATCTCGCTCGTGTCGACCATGCGCCGCTCCAAGAGCGCCTTCACCTCAGGCGGCTGCTCGTCGTAGTACGCGTTCTTGAGCACGCCCTGCGCGGCGGCATCGGCGATGTAGCTGTCGATGAAGGCGCCGAGCACCGCCTGCCCGAGCGCCCTGCCTGACAATTGCTCCGGCCTGCCATCGACGGCGAGGATCTCGGGGGGCAGCGAGAGCAGCGCCCTGCCGGCCTTCTCGGCGACCTCGCCCACCTGCTTTGACATCGAGGCGGGGATCCAGCGCGTTATGAAGACTTCGTCGGCAGGCTCGTAGATCTGCGGCACCACCGCGCCCTGCTCCACCATCTTCGAGGCGATGGACCAGATCCAGTAGAGCGCCTCGACGGCCTCGCTGCCGTCTGCAAGCGCGGCCTTGTCGGTTGCCGCCGAGAACATGCGGTACAGCGGCGCCTCGTCCTCCGCGATCCCCTCGTCTGAGTCGTCATAGGGCTTGAGCGTGTAGGGCTTGCCGCTGCCCTTTGAGGGGTGGATGGTCCACGAGAGGGTCTTGGTGACGTGGAGCCTCCCCCAGGAGTCCAGGCGCATCAGGGGCTGCGACTCGTCGTACTCCGGGTTGTCGCGATCCTCGGTGTCCTTCTGCTGGGCGGCGGCAAGCTTTGCGGCCTTCTCCATGGCCTTCTGCACCAGTCCCTTGAGTGACTTGCCGGTGTAGCCTGCAGGAGAATCCTTGAAAAGCCCGATGACCGAGAGCCCCAAGGGCGGGATCTCGGAGAAGGCCAGGGACTTCAGCTCGGAGAGCGGCAGCGGCGCGCTGTCCCCGCCGTCTGAGAGCAGGTCCGCCCACTTGGGCATCTCGCTCTGCTGCGCCTGCTCGAAGTCAACGCCCCTTTCGCGGAGCTTGGAGACGATGTCGAGGCCCCTGAGCTCAAAGAGGATGAACGGGTTGGCGTCGATCTCCTGGGAGAACTTGTAGATGACCGCGGCCAGGTGCTTGCATGGCACGGCAGAATCCGGGCAGGAGCAGTACATGTCCAGATCCGTCCAGCTCCTGGGGAAGATCCTGATATGGGCCTTCTCGGCCATCTGCTCGATCTCAGGGGCCAGCTCGCGCGCCGAGAGCTTTGCAAGCACCACGGGATCCTCGGCGATGAGGCTGATGAGCTTGTCCTGCTGGGCCTTGGGGATCTCGGGGAACTCGATCTTCACCGAGTAGAAGGGCGCGTAGTTGCCCTTGACGCGGGCCTTCACGACCCCGCATTCGGTGTCGACCGTCAGCTTGAAGACCTTGCCGGTGTTGGCGTAGGTCTTGCCGCGGGGGATGCGGTTTGCAAAGTCGATGCCGCTTAGCGCATTGAGCCAGCGCTGCCCCCACCAGGTGGTCCCGTATTGTGTCGATGCCATTTGAAGCCCCCTTGATGCCTTATTCCCTGAGCAAGCCTTATTTTGACAGTTCCTTCTTGAAAAACTCCGCCACGGCCAAGGCCGCGCCCTGGGTGTCGCGGGTGAACGAGTGGTCCTCGCCCTCGATGAGCCTCACCGTGCCTTTGAAGTAGATGCGCTCGTAGCGCAGGCTGTAGGTGTAGGGGACCACGGTGTCGGCCTTGCCGTGGATCATGAAGGCCGGTCCCTGGTACTGCGAGGCCGTCTCGTAGATGGGCAGCTCCTGCGCGGTCCTCACGTAGTCAGCGCCGAGCTTCAGGTTGTTGAAGATGGGGATGACATCTGGAAGGTGCTTAACGTCGTAGGTCTTGCCAAAGAGGATCCCGCGGATGGCGTCCTCCCTTAAGACCGCGGCCGGGGCCATCAGCGCCAGGGCCTTGACCGCATGGGTGCCAAGCTGCCCTGCCGCCATGCTCGCAACCACGCCGCCCTGGGAGTGGCCGGCAAGCGATATGGAAGTCACGCCGTCGAGCGAGTTGGCATAGCTGTAGACGCGCTTGGCGTCCTCTATCTCGTTTGGCACGGTCATGTCCTGGAAGCGCCCCTCGCTCTTCCCGTGCCCGTTGAAGTCAAAGCGGATCGAGGCGATGCCCGCAGCTTCGAGATCATCTGCAAGATCCTTTAAAAGCGGACCTTGGGAGTTGGCGGTGAAGCCGTGCATGATGATGACGAGCGGGAAGCTCTTGAGGCCGTCCGGGCGCTGGATCTCGGCGTAAAGCCTGCCGTGATCGCCTTGGATGGAGACTTCCTCGGTGGATGCCAGCACGCTGCCTGGGGCGGCAAGCAGCGCTGCTGCGGCGAGCGCTGCTGCAAGCTTGTTGAGCTTCATGGCATGGATCTCCCTTTGTGCTTGAATGAAAAAGCGCCCCAAAGCCTTGGAGCGCGAAAGCTGTCAACTGAAGGCGATGCGCATCTGGTGCCAGGCGCTGCCGCCGTGGACCGAGGCGCTAAGCCCCTCGTCCTTAAAGCCTATGCGTGAGTAGAAGTGGATCAGCGCCTCATGGCAGGTGAGGACCACGCCCGCATAGCCGCGCTTCCTGCAGTCCTCGACCACATGCCGCAACAGCTGCGATGCCAGGCCATGGCGCTGGAAAGCGCGCGCGCAGCCCACGCCAAAGAGCATCTGCCAGCTTCCGTCCTCATGGTGGAACGAGGTGTCAGAGTACATGGGATCGAGCAGATCGCGCTCATGCGTGAGCGCCCCGTTCACATAGGCTGCGATGACGCCGTCCTGCTTTAAAAGCCAGAAGTGCCTGGGGTAGGCCCTGATGCGCGCGCGGATGGACTCTGGCGCAGCGCCCTCCTCCTTTGAAAAGAGCTCGCCCTCGAGGGCGATGAGCTCGTCCGCGTCACCAGGCGTCGCAAAGCAGAACTCAGGACGCCCCATCCTCAAGCCCCTTTGGCAGCGGGAAGTGGCGCTCGGCCACCGCGCCTCCCGTCTCCTCGGGCGCGCTGCCGCCGTGGGAGGTGAGGAAGCCCACGATCCCGGCCACCACGTACTCGGGGGCCGAGGCGCCGGCGCTGACGCCGACGGCCGACACGCCTGCAAGATCATCTGGATTGATCTCAGACTCATCGTCCACGAGCAGCGCCCTCACCCCCTCGCGCTCTGCGACCTCGCGCAGGCGGTTGGAGTTCGAGGAGTTCTTCGAGCCTGCGATGTAGACGAGGTCGCAGTGCGCGGCAAGCTCGCGCACCGCGTTCTGCCGAAGCTGGGTGGCGTTGCAGGTATCGTCGCGCCTGGGGCCGCGGATCTTGGGGAAGCGCTGCCGCAGGGCCTCAACGGTCCTGGCGGTCTCATCAACAGACAAGGTGGTCTGGGTTGCGAACACGGCGTTTTCAGGATCAAGCTCAAGCGACTCGACGTCAGATGGCGACAAGACCACATGGACCTTCGAGCCATCGCCCAGGTAGCGGCCGATGGTGCCCTCGACCTCCTGGTGGCCGCGGTGGCCGATGACCACGAGATCGGCGCCTTCAGCGGAGGCGCGGGCCACCTTGCGGTGGATGGCCGTGACCACCGGGCAGGTGGCGTCGATGACGGTGAGGGCGCGCAAGCGGGCCTCATCCTCGGTCGCGCTGCCCACGCCGTGGGCCGAGAAGATCAGCACCGCACCTTCAGGCACCTCGGAGAGCGACTCGACGAAGACGGCGCCGTCACGCCGCAAGCCCTCGACCACGTGGCGGTTGTGCACCACCTCGTGGAGCACGAAGACGCGCCCTGCCCCATAGCGCGAGAGCGCGGTCTTGACGGTGCGGATGGCGCGGTCGACCCCGGCGCACATCCCTCTCTCGCGGGCAAGCAGGATCCTAAAGCCCATCAGGCCTTCCCTCCTTCCCTGCCCTTGGGCTTTGAGAAGAGCCCGATCCCGATGAGCAGCGCCGCGCCGCAGCAGACTGCGATGTCGGCGACGTTGAACGAGGGGTAGGACCAAAAGAAGCTGTCAGTGTCGATGTAGAAGCACAGGAAGTCCACGACGTAGCCCAGGAACAGGCGGTCGAGCAGGTTGCCCACCGCGCCGCCTATCACGAGCGCAAGGCCAAGGCAGGTCCAGCGCCTGCGGATGCTGGTGCGGAAGAGCAGCACCATCAGCACGAGGGAGATCGCAACTGCGATCGCCGCGAACATCCAGCGCTGCCAGCCGCCCATCCCGGCCAGGAAGCTGAACGCCGCGCCCTCGTTGTGCACGTGGACGATGTTGAAGAAGGGGAGCACCTGCACCCCCGCCGTGCCGGCGGGGATGTGCTCCATGACCAGGTGCTTGGTGTACTGGTCGAGCAGCACGACGAGCAGGCTCAGGATGAGGAACCTGCCGCCGTTGCGGGGCTTGGGCAGCCCCATCAGGCAAAGCGCCTGGTTTCGCCGCCGCCCTGCTCGATGTTCTCGATGCAGCGGCGGCAGAGGCCCGGGTGCTCAGGATCAGCGCCCACGTCCGCCTCGTAGTGCCAGCAGCGCTCGCACTTATGGGCCTTGGACTTGGCCACGCTGAAGGCGCAGTCGAGGCTCTCGGAGATGAAGGCGTCCGCAGGTGCGGGGCCTTCCACCACGTCGGCGCGCGAGGTGATGAGCACGAACTTGAGCTCGTCGCCAAGCTGCCTCAAGTCCTCGAGGAGCTGGCCCTTGGCGTAGATGGTGACCTCGGCCTCCAGCGATCCGCCGATCACCGCCGCGTTGCGCGCGGTCTCGATGGCGCGGTTGGCCTCGCCGCGGAAGGCGAGGATCCTCTGCCAGTACTCGCTGTTGAACTTCGAGTTCTCGTCAAGCTCCTTCAGGCCGTCGAACCAGGTTGCGGTGAAGACGAACTCGTCGCGCTTGCCCGGCATGGCCTCCCAGGTTTCCTGGGCGGTGAACGAGAGAATCGGGGCCATCCAGCGCACCAGGGCCTCGGCGATGAGGTAGAGCGCGGTCTGGCACGAGCGCCTGGCGTGGCCGTCGGTCTTGGCGGTGTACTGGCGGTCCTTGATGATGTCGAGGTAGAACGAGCCGAGCTGGATCGAGCAGAACATCATCAGATCCTGCACGACCTCGTGGAAGTCGTAGTCGTCGTAGGCCTTGATGATCTGCTTCTGGGTCTTCGAGGCCAGCGAGACGGCCCACTTGTCGAGCTCGACCATCTGCTCGAACGGGACCATGTCCTTCTGCGGATCAAATCCGTTGAGGTTTGCCAGCAGGAAGCGGACGGTGTTTCGCACGCGGCGGTAGGCGTCGGAGGTGTGCGCGAAGATCTCGTGGGACACCGCCATGTCGCCGGTGTAGTCGTTCGAGGCGATCCAGAGCCTCAGCACATCGGCGCCGAGCTTGTCGATGACCTCGCGCGGGGCGATGACGTTGCCGATGGACTTGGACATCTTGCGGCCCTGGCCGTCGACGGTGAAGCCGTGGGTCAGCACCTCCTTGTACGGGGCGTGGCCGGTGACGGCGCAC
>Ga0256406_1006257_pt1 | contig 12053 bp, 8 predicted proteins | sample RumenRJG_03DNA_FD_185986 | JGI IMG/M metagenome (GOLD analysis project Ga0256406, IMG submission 185986) | Bovine rumen microbial communities from Lethbridge, Alberta, Canada - RJG_03 | ecosystem: Host-associated > Mammals > Digestive system > Stomach > Rumen | place: Canada: Alberta | collected...
CTTCTCTTTCGGATCCACTTCCCAGCTTGACCATTTTCCTGACGTCAGGAAAATGGTCGGCAACTACATGACCAGCGTTTTCGCAAGACACCTTCGCCTTGTCAATAACTTTAGAGAAATTCTCCCATCTAACCCCTCTCCAAAGGGCGAGGGGAAGAGCGTCTCACAAGGCGCGCTGCGCCTCCTGCCGAAGATGCCCATCGGGCATACCGCATAAGATCAATGGGCGGCTTGCCTCTGGATGGAGGTAGTCAAAAGGAGTGGTGAAGTTCGGTAAGGTGCCGGTGGCGGCTCAGCTGATGTCGAGGATGGTCGGTGACGCCCTCGCCGCCCAAGCCGAAGGTGCGCAGCACCGCTGGCAAGGTGCAGCCAGCCCACAGGGCGGCGCACGAAAAGGGGCCGGACACCGAAGCGCCCAGCCCCACCCAATCTTGCCAAATTGGTTTATATCAGATGTGATACTTTTATTTTCTTGTACTTCTTACCCATAACTCCAAGTCCTGTCAAGTCGTTGTTTCGGATAATCAATTCTCCGAGTTGCAGACCTGCGATAGCAGAACGAATATCTTGAAGTTCCTTACCACTGACTCCGAACAGGTCCTTGATGACCGGATCGGAAATGGTTTGCTGCTTCATGATCAATGGATATTGAGCATTGGCATAGAAGTCAAAGTATTTACTTTGGAAACTTGCCATATTCTGGGTTGCCAGGATTATACTCATTCCCTTATTTCGGCCGACAGCAATTAAATTGCGAAGAGGTCGGTTGTCGAAGTCAAGCATGTAATGAGCTTCATCAATGATGGTGAAATGGCGTATCTGAACGCAATCGTCATTCTTTGACTGGACATCCAGCTTTTCATATATGATGTTGAGTTTGGATGTCACAAAGTAAACGATTGCTTTTGCAATTGCGCCATCTTTAGGGAACTCGTCGAGCTTGATGATGAAGCATTCATTAATCAAGTCTACCTGGTCTTCATTTGCAAAGAGGTGGCTTCTCACCAGTTCTGTCAGAACTGCAGTGATGCTATCTTCTTTGCCTGGATCGTCAAGCAATGAGCGGTAATGCCTCAGTATTAATTCAAATGAAATGGGAGCACCTTTGGTTTCAGCATATGCACCGATGATAGCTTCGCTTAATCGTGTGTTCATCTTTGCGCCTATATTGGCTTTGCCAATGGCGCAAAGTGCGGATGCCATTTCAGTTGAATAGAGGTTGACCTGGTTCTGGGCAGCGCCAGTCAGATCCTTAAAGGGTGAGAACGGTAACGGATGCTGCACAGGATCCAAAATGCATGACGAATCTACATCAAAGTATGAGAGCCAACTTCTATTGTCCGGATCTGAGAACTCTCCTTTATAGTCGAACAATATGAAGTTGACCGGGTATGCAGTTTCCGTTGATAGAGAACGGAACTGCTGGATGAGTACTGCAATCAGATTTGACTTGCCGGAGCCAGTTGCTCCAGCAATCAAGATCTGAGCGTTGTTCACGTCTCGTCCATTGACGTCTAATACTGCCGGCATATCATCACCGTAATCGCCGATGACTAGTTTTAACCATGGGATAGAGCCCGCTGCTCGTTTTCCGTTTGTCATTGCCATCAGGAACTTATCGATGTTGCATTCTTTCAGAAGGTAGTCTCTGCCTCGATACATTTCCTGTGCAATGATACGAGAAATCATCGCATTGTTCTCCTGCCAATCAATATCCAGCCCATGATAGCGTAACTTCAACATTGCGGAGAATAGCGAGCGCAAGTTGTCATAAGTAAAGAATGAGGATGGGATTCTTATACTTGATGTTGACAAACGTATTTTGTCTATGTTGTCCAAGTTCCGCTCTCCGGATAGACTGAGGCCAACGAGTAATGCTATACGCATTATCTTGTTGCCGTTGAGAGTGACCTTCTTCTCTCTGCCAATTATGGTAGAGAGGTTTATTCGCTCTTCAAGTGCATCCTTCAATGGGAGAAGGTCATTGCTGATATTCTCGGCCTGTCTGATATTATCTAATGCAACTTCCATAGCTTAGTCGTTTTCAAGTTGAACGCCAAAATATCCATCCTGCACATACGTATTCTGATGTTCTACATCACGAATAAGTGTGTAGGTCTTGGAGCACCATGCCTTCAGTTTGTCATAGTCCGAGTTTTCACCGCCCTTGCGGATTTCTGATGTTGTGCAGAGAAGGATTGTCTGCTCTGCCAACTTGGGGAAATATTCCTCCATCATCACTCCTCGGCTGGTGTCATCGAGAACGCCCATGACGGTGTCGATCATCACTGGTGGATTGTAGTCACCGAGATTGCGAAGCACCTTCAGGAGCACTTGGATGAAGATCTGCTTGGATGCAGCATTGAGGTTGTCCAATGAGATTTCATTTCCAGCTGTATGGTAAATCTTGATGGCAAAGTTATCAATAGAGTCGGAAATCTCCACTCGGCCGATATGGTCCTTATACGAGTTGAGCATCATATTGAGCTGCCTTTGCATCTCGGTTTCGATGAGTGTCCGCTTCTGCTTCAACAGTTCATCAGTAATATGTGCGAACAATGGCACCAGTTTGACTAATGTGTCATACTTCGGGTCTGGCTCCTGCTGCATTTGCACATCGATGCCATTGATGCGAGTGGTGAGTTTCTTAATCTCGTCTTTGGTTCTGGCTTCTGTTAGTTTCAGCTCTCTGACCTTAGCCTGTCTCTCTTCGTACTCTTTGATTAGTTCCTGGTTGCCGCCCTTACTGCTACGCTCGAGCGTTTCCTTCTGCTGCAATAGGTTTGGAAGGTTCTTAATGTAGAGCTCCAGTGTTTGGCGCTGCTTGTCAAGTTGTACGAAGTCATTGATAGCATTATTGCCAAGTAGATCTGCCAGAGCGGTGGCTTCCGACTTGTCCAAATAAGCATATTCGTCTTTGGACAATACTTGCCTTTGGCTGGACACTACCTGATTAGACAATGCTTTCAAATCGACGGGCAATGTGAAACCATAGTTGTCTTTCAAATAGCTTACTACCTTGCCGGCAATGGTCATCACATCTTCTATTGAATAGACATGGCGCAAGTCTTCTTCAAACTCTTCCTTCATCTTGATCATGCGGCTGATTTCAGCTTGCATGGCATCTGAAACTTTAGGTAGGATGGCATTTACTTCCATGTGCTGCACGAAAGTATTCAAACCGTCTGCGTATGCTTCGGCTTGCTTTTGTGTTGCCTCTATCTGGTCTTTGATGCGCTGGATCTCATTCAAGTTCGTGCGAATGAGGTCTGCGCCTTCCTTAGCGCTATCGTAGGCTTCTTTCATGTCTGCCAGATAGCGGTACTGTTTTTCCAGTTCATCACCGGTCTCTTTCAATGTCGTTTCAAGTTCCCGGCGACTATTGCAAAGTTTCTCATACTCCTGTCTCTCTTCTTGTGCAGCCAGTCTCTCTTTGGTTTTCTCTTCCAAAAGGTGCTCGGCAGAGCGTTTCATCTGGAGATACTTGTTGAAGCCCATCACATTTTCGATGTTGTCGCGAATGGTTTGAGCGAAAGCATTCTCTTTCAGAAGCTCGCTCGACTGCATGGCATCAAACAGGAAGTAGCGGCTTAGCTCCTGGGGCAAGTTGCCTTTGATAATCTTGCTTACCTCCAGCTCGTTTCTTCTCCTTTCAGCTATTGGCGTGAACGTTCCATAGGAATAGACGTTGCCATTCATATTCATGCGAACATTCTCTACCACACGGCCAGAAGGATTCACCTCGTAGTGACGACGAAGGACGTATGGGAACACACGGCCGAGGACTATGCCCTCAAAGGTGAGTTCCAAGTCTATCTTGGGCTCTACCTTGCCACGGCTACCATCATTCAGCAGACTGTTGAAATGCTTGCGGTCTTTTATCTTCAAACCATAGAGTGCTCCACAGATGGCTTCAAAGAGGGTGGTTTTACCTCCACCATTATCACCACCTATGAGGATGATGGGCTTGTCTGGAGATACCGACAAGTCCAAATCGAGGCTTAGGTAGGTCTTGTAGTTGTTGACCTTTATTCTTTTAATGATCATACGCTTGCCTCCGTTCCGTCTACGTTTTGCAAGGCCTTGTTGATGACTGACTCGACATCAGCATCGTTGATGTCGATGTTGGTCACCTTGCATTTGTGGTACTCTTTCAGTATCTCATCCTTTAGCCAGTCGAAGTTGATATTCTCCTGCTGGCATAGTGCTTGAATGATGGCAAGGTCATCTTTGCGGATGCCATAATTCACGAAGTGATTGTCTAGTCCTTCTGCCATAGTCTTGCTTATTTACACTGGTCGGGGAAGAATGCTTGCCAACCAGTGGTGTCATTTGTATTCTGCAATGCGAACTTGCTATATTTCCATACGCCTTCATATCCAATGAGGACACCACCGTCAAGTCGCTTGCCCTTTTTGTTTTCTTCTGCCATATACTCCAGCAGGGCGTTGTGCTTCACCGCGCCGTTCTCATCGCTGCCTTCTGACTTGGTGTCGAAGAGGAAGATCTGGCCATTCTTCATGCGAATGATGTAGTCCACATAGAAGAGCGCCTTCTCGCCGTTGATGTTGGTGTACGGTATGGAGTAGTTCGTCATGCCCTCATCGCCATTCTTGTACCACCAGTCGATGTAGTCGGTGTTCTCCTCCAGAAAAGCAGTAAATTTTACTTCCGGATTAGACACTTTGTTGATTTCTACAAAGGGTAGCATAGCGTGGTTCTTGACATCTGGCACCTTGTGATGGGTTTCAGCCTTATAATAGCGGTCTGCAGGAACAGTCCACAATGTTTGCTTGAATCCTCTCTCTTGGATCTTCTTCAAACGGTCCTTTCGGCTTTGGGCGTATTTGGCGAGTGCGTTTTGAATGATGAAAACGAATCTCTTATAGTTGTGATGGTTTCTGTCATTTGAAAGAACAATCTTTGGGACATCATCTTCGAACACGCCAAACAGCTCTTCCATCAGTTCATTCAAGCATGACGCAAGTTTCTCAGAACTCTTCTTTGGCTCAAAGTGTGCATGAATGACCATCTTACGACAGAAGCTCATATATACCCTTCTGATTTCTCCTACAGTTCTGGCAAAGGTTGCTGTATCACTCGATACTACTTCACCCTCGTCATTCTGGAAAAAGAGATTCTTAGGAATATGGACATTGATATTTTTAATGTTGAGATTGATACCTACTTTCTCAGCACGTTCACGGTTGAATTTAACGCTAGTTCCCAATAGGCCTAATTCATCCTTGTCTTCTTCCTCGTCCCAGTTTTCCATTTCAGAGATTGAGAAGAGCGTCGGTTGAGATTCCATCTTCAAGTAAGCGGCAAACTCATCGAGTAGTGTTTGCTTGAATTTTGGTCCTAATCTGTTCTGGTCATCGCTTTTTCTCTCACGGTGGAAGGATGGTAGAGTGATATTAGTGATGTTTTCTCTGCGTTCAGCCAGAATGGTATCTTTGGAGATATAGTTACTGTCTTCTATCGCAATCTTGATACGTTCGCGGCTGATGTCTGTATAGACATGACCATTGTTGAGTATGTCTGATGGATAGAATTTCTGCTCAGGCATACGAAGTATTCGACCAAGTGTTTGTACGGTAAACTCCTCAGCCTGCAGGTTGCGGAAGATTAGGAGCACGGCAGCACGAGGGCAGTCCCAACCTAAAGCTATGGCTTGCTTGAAGAGCAACACCTGTGTGATGTCATCATTGTTAGAGATTTCATCGCCAATAGTTTTCTTACCACTGAGCCACGTGCCAAGCAAACCATTTTCCTCAGTTACATTGAACTGAACTTTGAGCATCTGCACAATTGACTCGGCAAGTGTTTTCTCCTCGCTACTCAGCGATTCTGTTGTGTCGTTGGGTAGCTGGATAAGTAGAAGCGGATTGATGTTAACACCAAGACGCTTATACTCTTTGGCAATTTTCTCCCGCATGTTCATTGCCTTATGCAGAAGGTGCATGTTCAAGTTGGCATCAGTGTTGTCCACATCAATGTCTTCATTGAGGTAGATGCCTTTCTTGATCATCTCTTCCGCGATAACATCCCTTCGTTGTATATTGACTACATTAAAGCTTGATGTCTTAGGTGTAGCCGAGATACGCAGTTCAACCTTGGGGTGGATGCGTTGTACTACTTGAAGACTCTTGTCAGCGGTCTTACTCCAGTTGCGATGCTCCTCATCCACGATAAGCACAACAGGTCGTCCTTCCTTGCGCTGTGTGCGGTCGATAATTTCAAAGAAACTTTCATTTTGCTCGTTTTCGCGAACCAGGATGTTGCTGTCCTTGTTGACACTCTCCCAGTTGACAAAAAGAATTTCATCGGGTTTGATAACGCCTTCGCTCTGATCGATGTCATCAAAGAGAACTGGCGTGAGTTTGTGGTTCTCAGCAAACACCTTCTTTAGTTTTTCAAAACTTTGAAGGTGGAGCTTCTGGGGAGCTATCCATACAAAAGCAACCTGATTGTATGTGCAGTTAGGGCGAGTGCGCAGTTCTTCTGTTAAATCAGCCAGATACTGCGTAGCCATGATAGTTTTGCCAGAACCAGTTGGGGCCTTAAAAATAAGGTTTTGCTCGTATGCTGGGTTTTCAAGCAATGATATGGTCATATCGACCAACTGCTTCACTGCTTTTTGTTGATATCTTAATGTTTTCATGCTTCTCCCTCCTCATCTACACTCCAAACTTCCTCATCTACATTATCCTCAGTTTCTGGTGCAATTTCTACAGCCTTATCTTTCTTCTTTGGTATGACTTGCATATAGGCATCATAGATGGCAGCAGGAAGAGCACAAAGCTCCACTTTGTCTTCTACTTCAATGAATTCATCTTCGTATGGGTCCCTGTCCGGACTAAAAACATACACTTTAAGTTTATTCTCAAAGTCCATGTCATAAATTGCGTCCACAAGATCCTCTATACATTCTTCCTTGTAGATAATGAGCATTTCTCGTTTTCCATCTGTGAAATGGCGAGCTGCAACTTTAGGAAGAATGAGCTTGCCGAACTTGGTCAGTTCGGTATACATGCTCTCCTTAATGCATAGCATATCTGTAGCCGCAGAGACTAGAGCACGCATATTTTTAGTTGTACGGTCACGACCAACGAAATCGGTCTTGTAATAGCGCAGGTTGTTTTTCTTAAGGCCTTCAATGTCTTCACCTTTAGGAGTAGTATAACCGTTTATTACACGCTTATTGCGTTCATAAGTAACATTTTCACAGATTCCATTTTCGTTATTAGTAGCAAGTATACACTGGCGGTGCCCCCCATCCGCATTGTTAAGAGCCATAGTTGCGTGTAGTGTTGTTCCACTACCTGCAAAGAAATCAAGTACCTTAACATTCTTGTTATCTATAAAGTTTATCAAGAATGAAATTAACGTACTTGGCTTTGGGTTATTAAAGACCTTATGGTCGAAAATGCCATCATTTAACTCTGTATTAGCATATATTCCGTCCTTTGTATATTCTACAGGAAGAATTTTTGTAGGTCTATTGATTGATTCTTTTGCCTTTTTGTAGTATGGAACAAAGGTCTCTGATTTAATCCAAATTTCAGTGCCTGCAGCTAATTCTTCCTGAATCTTCTTGTCCGTTGCCCAATAAGAATGTCCTTTTAATGAGACAGGAGTTATAAAGAAGCCATTTTTTGCTTCCACATCATTAAGGAGTTCCCATTTCGGGTTTCTTCCATTTTCTTTCACTCCAGCATAGTAAATACCATCTTCCAAATTAGTATGAACGCTATTGGCTGGGAAAGTTATAGTCTTGATTTTTTCTTTCGTTTTGGACAATGAAGGCATTCCAGAAGTAGAAGATATAACTCCATTAAAGTATTCTATGCTAGCCTTGTTTTTTGCTATACATAGAACAAATTCAGCATTTCTTCTATATATAGGAGAACTATTATCGGGACGTGTTGTACTTATCCACAAATACGTCTCAATATAATTTGACTCGTGAAATATTTGTTTACACAGCAACTGAAGGTTAACTTCTTCGTCATCGCCAATTGATATGAAGATAACACCCTTTTTAGAAAGGAGCTCTTTGGCAATGCGAAGACGCTTATCCATAAATGATAGCCATTTGGAATGTCTAAACGCATCTTCTTTATCTACATAGTTATCATTATAGACGAAATCCTTGTTCCCAGTATTATATGGGGGATCTATATAAATAACATCTATTTTACCCGGATGAGTATATCTTAGTGTTGTAAGAGCATGCAAGTTATCACCTTCAATGATGATATGATTTGGGTAATGCTCGGTTTCTGTATCATTGATAATTGCTTTCTCCTTTACTTCAGTAAGGATAGGTAATTTTTCGTCAAGATCCTGCTCAACATTCTCCGGCTTACTTTCCCAAATTAGACCATATTTTTGGTGGCTACCAAGCAGTTCAATCAGAGTTGACTTTTCTTCATCAGTCAGCCCTGATAATGTTTTTAGCTTTTTTGCCAGTTCAAATTTGTCCATATATGTTAGTTTGTTGTTTTCGTTTATGTTGTATGCTATTGGCTTTTACGTTTTAGTATGCAAATTTAACGAAATCTCGGCAAACAAACAAACTAACTAACTAATTTTTGTAAATTGAAGGGCGAAAAAGTCTGGATTTGGCTACATCACCCCACCAGCTCCGACGGGATAGATGTCGTGCTGTGGGAACTTCTCGCAGCCGATGTAGAGGGTGTCGAAGGCGTCGGTGCCATCGGTGCGGTGCTCGAGCAGGTCCTCCTCTGACTTTTTCTTGTATCTATTGAACTCGTTGAAGAAGATGCCCATCACATCCTCTCCGTTCCAATAATCAGAATTTACACATTCTGAAATGCGCGATACCCAAACAATGAAATTGTCTATAGCTTCTTGGTTTGATGTATAGTTCATCTTAATTTCAGAATAAACCTCAAGTAGCAAATCCAACTTCAAGTTCTGCTTCCGGTCATCTTCGATTGACTTAGCAAGCGTGCTAAGGATAGAATTCTTCAAAGTAGAGAATTCCATTCCTTTTACCAACAAGGCATCATACCGCTTGGCAACTAAAGTGCAAGCGGTGAATATCATCCTATGATATAAATTCTTGATTCCGAAATCGACATGCAATGTGTCATTGATGCGCTTGGTCAATGAATAGATTAAGGACTTGTCGATAGTATTGGTGTTGAAGAGTTTCTTGTAATACTCTTTGCCTTGGAGAGTAGGAGCGCAACCTTTGACTTCCTCAAAATCAGGGTCGTTTGATACTGTGATTAGTGACTGCTCTAATTGAACGCCGGCATGTTTGAATGTGCGCACCTCCTTTCCGTTGTACAATATGCCTACGGCATGGTTGTACTTGCGAGCAACTATGCGAACATTCTTATAGATTTCTTCAACCCATTTGGTGTTGGCGAGATCTTCTTTTTCTGATTTCGTTTCAAGAACTATAGCGACATCCTTCAAGTCGTTAGGCAGATACCATCCATCAGGCTTATCACTAACCCCTTTAAACCCTAATTGGTTAAAGGTGGTAATCTGTCCAGTCCCTTGTTGTATGCCTGGTTCTTTCTTGTCAAAGCCAAGAATGATCTTTGCTTCATCTCTGACTTCGTCCTCTGTTCTTTCCATTTACGCTTTAGTTAAAGCACAGCTGCAGTCTGTGCGATTTTCTTTAATCTGTCAGCCAATGTTGTGTTCTTGCGCGCTGTCTGCATGTCATATTTGAGTTGCAGGCGCATGAGCGCATCAGCCGGGACATTCAAAGCAGCCTCGAATATCAACGCGGATGTCGTAGTCATCGAGCGACGGCCATTGAGTATTTCGTTTAGTACGGAATAGCCCATGCCTATGCTATCAGCAAACTTACGCTGCGAGATGCCGCGTGCTTCGAGTTCATCCTTCAGCACTTCGCCGGGATGAGTTGGATAATATCCATAACCTAAACTTGCCATATCTCTATTACTTATAATGGTTCGACAATTCCAAAATATTGCAGATGGTCAATGTTCGTTCACCATGGACGACCTCAGATCTGAACTCTATGCGATATTGATCGTTCACCTTTACTGACTCTCGGTCTTTCTTGTCGCCAACGAGAGCTTCATATCCCAGAGCCTTGAAACGAAATAAATCTTCTATCCTTTCGAGAGATTCCATTAGGTTAAGTACCCTGATGTACTTGCGTACAATCTGGGGTTGGAAGCGATGTTTCTTATCGCTTGCTTTACCATCATAGTAAAGTTCCCGAACGTAATCTTGTTCAAACCTTATTTCCATCTTGCATTACTTTGGTGCAAAGATAATAATAAGTTTTGAATCATTCGCAGTATTTGCGAACAAAATAATTAAATGAATTGATTTTTTACATCACCCCACCTGCTCCGACGGGATAAATGTCGTGCTGTGGGAACTTCTCGCAGCCGATGTAGAGGGTATCGAAGGCGTCGGTGCCATCGGTGCGGTGCTCGAGCAGGTCCTCCTCTGACTCCGGGTCTTTCTCCTTTGACTTGTTCTTGCGGAAGCCGTTGCGGCCACGCTCCACGCCTGCCGACTGGATGGCGAGGATGAGGTCGTCGTTGTTCTGCCGGTTGAAGAACGGCATGAGGCGCTGCTTGCCGGCGAAGCCCTGGTTGATGAGCAGGTACTTCTCGTCGTGGCGCATGGGGTTGCCGAGGTAGACGTCGATGACCTGCCACCCGTGTCGCTCGAACTCATGCTTCACCACCCAGTGGAAGTCCTGGTCGTTGACGGCGTAGTTGCTGCCCAGTGCGGTAGCGTCGTAGTAGAACACGACGGTGTGGTTGCCATGGGCAGCATAGTAACGGCAGAAGTCGCCGACGAGTGCTGGCAGCTTCCGCTCGTACTTCACGTAGAACGACTTCAGGACGTTCAGCCGGTTGCCGATGGGCTGGCCACAGACTATCCAGTTGATGTTGGCGTTGTAGTCCATGCCGATGCAGAGAGGGGCATCCTTTATCAAGTCGGCGTCTGCAAGGCAGCTGTCGACTGCCCCGTCGGCAATGGAATTGCCGACCACGGTGGCCTGCGAGTGGTTCGGCTGGAAGGTCTTCGGTGTGATGCCGTCGTCCTCGAAGATGGAGGCGTAGCCGAGGGAGTCGAGGTAGTTGAAATCGGACGCGTCGTACTTGTGGCGCTCCTGCATGGAGGAGTAGAAGCCGTCACGGGCGATGCCGAGTCGCTGGCAGAGGATGGACGTCTGGAACGTCTTCGGCGTGAGGTCGCGCTTCATCTCGCGGATGTATTCCTCCCCGAGGAGCTGGAGGTTCTCGAGGGTGGAATACTCCTTGTAGTAGACGGCGACCGAGCGCATCTTGTTCAGCGAGCGGTCGAGCCATTTCAGATAGTCCTTCAGATAGGGCGGTATGGGCTGGCGCTTCTGGCGGAGCTCGCTGATGCGCTGCTTCGTCTGCCAGATCTTGTAGATGGTGCCCTTAATGGTCTCGATGAGTTTCGGGTCCATCTTCTCACGGTAGTGCAGGAACCATGAGCCCTTCGTGGTCTGCGGCATATCGGAGAGGATCATCATCGAGTGGTTGAACGAGTGATGGCCGAAGAACGAGCGTATGCCGCCGTTTGCCGGCAGCGTCTCGTCCTTCAGTTTGTTGTAGTCGATGAACTTTGCCTCGTCGATGAGGAGCCAGGAGAGCGTGAGCGAGTTGCTGGAGCCCGGGCGGTCCTGCGAGATGATGATGGCGCAGGAGCCGTTGTAGAACGTGATGACGTGCTCATAGTCCGATGGCTCGGTGATGGGTTTCTTGAACGACTTCGGCGGTTTGCGCCCAATGACATAGTGGATGCCATTGATGTAGCCCCACCGCTTCCACGCGGCGAATAGCCCGGGGAGCGTGTTCGTCAAGCCGTGCTTGAACGTCGGCACGACGATGCCGCCTGTGGAGCCAGGCATGCGCTGCATGTTGCGGAGCACGAAGGGCGAGGCGATGGAGTCGGTCTTGCCGGTGCGTGTTTGACTGGCATGTATATCGGCTAACGGGTGTAAGTCCCTAACAGGCCCCAGTAGTGGGAACTGCATAGCCAGAGAGACA
>Ga0256406_1006258_pt1 | contig 12053 bp, 7 predicted proteins | sample RumenRJG_03DNA_FD_185986 | JGI IMG/M metagenome (GOLD analysis project Ga0256406, IMG submission 185986) | Bovine rumen microbial communities from Lethbridge, Alberta, Canada - RJG_03 | ecosystem: Host-associated > Mammals > Digestive system > Stomach > Rumen | place: Canada: Alberta | collected...
ACCCAGATCCTCCGCCAGAAGTCTTCCTGTAATCCAATGAATCAGGATCTCATCAATATCAGCAAAGCAGCCACATTCCGTCAGATTCTCAAGAGCATAATTTTCCAGAGCATTCTTCACATGCAGCTGTGTACTTACAAGCCGCGAAAGACGATCAAACACCCCCTGATAGACAACGCTGTTCATCATGCTGTCGAGAAAAGCAATGACATTACCTGTCTTGGGTAATACAAACGATTCCCAACCTTCTGGAATGCCTGCTGTTATCTCATGCTTGGCACAGGTGACATAGAGAGCAATGATAAGCTTGTTCAGGCTCGGGTTCTGTTCCATGCTGCCAAACTGATCACTGCACATCTTCCAGAAGGAATCTTCCAATTCATAATGCCGAAATGCGTCAAGGATCTCACTGTGATCCAGATCTTCCTCTGCGAGAATGACTCGAAGAACTTCTTCAAAAGAACATGTCCTGACATTGGCAAGAACACACAGCATTCCAAGAAGGATATTTCGAGAATTATAGTCACTGATTCCGAGATCATAGAATTTCTTGGTACGTTCTTTGTTGGCAAAAAAACTGATATGCTTCTCCAGCAAAGGTTTCAAAGACTCATGGATTCCGAGATCAGCCATGAGTAAAGATGCCCGGTCCGCATAGAATCTTTTGGAATACAGCAAAATATCTTCAAGATGATTCTCGTGAACATCCGGTTTGGAGAACGGAGCATAAATCAGATAGTTGTTGTTCCGGTCTTCCTGCTCCAGAAATAACTTTGTCTTAAACTGGTTGTACTCCGTAAGATGTAGTATCTTCGCCGAATCAAGTTGCAGGGAGTCAATATCTTCTGCAAACTCAGCTTTATCGTCATACCAGAAGACAAGTTTTCGACTGTCTCCCGATCCGGAAGCAAATTCCTCATTCAGCCGATTTTCAATTTGTTTGAGGTTTAATTCTGCCATACCTTACTCATCCTCGTGTGGCCATTCCGTCAGATATTCTTTCCAGAGTGCATCGTTTGCCATAATGTTCTTGGAATCTGCAAGGACTTCATAAAACTTTCCGTCACGCCCTGTCTGTGCTTTCCGGTAGTTCACCTTTACACCGTCATCAAGATTCAGTTTGATCTGATCCAGTGCTAGATGACCAAGCTTTGCATCATAATCCTGGCATTCCTTGATCTGCTTCTTCAGCTTATCCATTCGTTTTTCCGCAACAGAAACTTCATGTGCGGATTTGCTGTGATCAATTACATCCTGCATCCTTGAAACTTCATTTGCATAGATCTGCTCCATATGGTGGAGATAATCCGCGCGCACCTTACCTGTTGTATTCTCATCCATGCGATGCAGATAAACCAATGCCTTGAAACCATTCTGTTTACCGCTGTCATAGAGCCAGTAAATAGGACGCTTCTGATAAGTCTTACAATGATCTTTGAAAAAGTCCTTAAGGAAATAGTTGCGAATCACTTCCCGGCTCGACTTTCCCTTGCCACCCAGAGCATTTGCAATAAATGTAAGATTTTCTTCTAGCGTCTTCTCACCGTAGACAACTTTGATAAACTTCACAAACCGGCCGACGATATCATCATCGAGATATTCCTCATCCGTGATTGGAATAACATTATCTACGTCAGGGATAAATGTCTTGTATTTGGAACTATCCCAGACACCACCAGCATAGACAAGGCCATCAACATCAAGTGAGTAGCGTCCAAACATGCAACCAACTGCATAAGATATAAAGGAACGAATATCCCGTTCTACATCAGCTTTATGAACTGTTATATCCTCATCCTTTTCTTCAGGAGTCAGCACATTCTGTAAACCATAAATGTCAATAAACAACTGATTTATGTATTCGTCATTCGACTTCACATTGTATATTCGTTCCAAACATTCAGATTTCCAATTATCGTATGCAATCTTAATAATTTCAGTATTGTAGATAAATGGGTGTTTCTTAAAGTCCCACGAAATTTCAAATGAATCCCAGTCCGTTTTTGCAAGATCTATATTTTTTTCTACCGCAGAAACAATTTCATCAAATTTTTCTGTTTCAAAAACAGGCAGGCGAGCTATGTTTCCAGTTTCAAAATGAATGGTTTCCGAAAACACTTTTAAAAAGCAGGGAGCAATAACAGATTGTAAAAATCCGCATATATACTTTAACTGTTTCTCATCGCCTGTTATTTTCATTCCAGAATCAGTAAACACGAAACCCTTTGGTGAAAATCTGCATGAAAATCCGCTAGATGCAATCTTTCCCCATGTGACTCCTGGCAAAAAATACTTGTCTCGCGACGGTAGGTGGTTTCCCATACTCAGCAATTTATTGTAATTATTTTCATCAAATTTGATGACTTCATAGTTATTTCCATACCATTTACAATATCCGCCCCCTTTGTTAACAGGTACATATTTTTTTTTGCGTTTCCAAACCTCTTCCTTCGAAGATGCATTTAATATCAATTTGCTGTAATCAATTTCTTGCCATGTCCTGTAAAATCTATTATTATTTCCGCTTGCAAGTCCCTGCCGGGGTTGTGCAATATTCTCAATTGTTTTTCCATATTCAAATGCAGATATCATTGGTCCTGGAACCCAATAGCCGATATTATTACCGGGTAAATCCTTATATTTTTCTTTAGCGGAATAATATTTATTGTCATTATTAAAAAATCCATTGATTTTATCCTCGGGGTTATCAATATTGTTCAGCCGAAGATATATTGCCACATATTTAGGAATATCTATTTTTCTAATGATAAACGTCGTAGTTTGCACTACCTCCCCATTAATATCCTCAAACCCGTGAGCCCCAATATGTGCCATATTAACAATATCGTTAGTTAATAACCGGTCTCTAAAATTTTGGTAGCTTTGCAAATACATCCAGGAATGTTGAGTTATCATGCCCAAATATGAATTCGGTTGCGTCATCAGAAGGCATCTTTCCATAAATATCGCGTAAAGATCATACCTGCTATACGGATAGTGTTTTCTGGCATATTCATCTAATTTTGGTGACATATTATCACTTCCCATATATGGCGGGTTTGTGCATACTACGTCATATTTCTGTGCCATCATCTCCGCTGTCTGAATGAATGGCAACAGAGTGTCAAGAACCTGGTAGGTATATATTTCCGGATTCCTATTTTCTATCTCATCCAAGCGCTCATAAAGTACTGCAAAGTCTACTGGTGTTACATTAAGAATCGATCCATATTCTCTAGCATCGCGAAGATCAGAAATAAGCGTATTCATTGCTGATTCCAATTCTTTTCGCCCATCAGTAAAGAAACTAATCATATTTGTATCAAAGGCATTGCCCTCCATAATTGGAAATACATGTGGTTGAATTTCTCTGGTTAAAAACCTTCGATCATACTGTCTTGCTTTCATCATCACAGCAAAGTAAGCCAACTGTGCCGCACGTTTGTCGATATCAAGACCGTATATATTGTGTTCAACAATACTCGCCACTGCTTCTCTGGCAGGATATCCTTGACTCTGATAGATTTGCATCAAAACGTCGAACATGTAAACAAGAATATGACCGCTTCCACAGCAAGGATCCATGCAGGTAATATCCTCAGGCTTCAGTTTTGCATGTTCCGAATAGATCTTGTCCAGTTGCTTTTGAACATCTTCTTCCTGTTTAGCTTCATCGAGATAATATTTCCATTTTGATTTCAGTTCATCATTTGGATGCCCCTCAACCCAAAGACGTCCAAGGCTGTTCTCAACCATGTAACGAACAATCCAGTCAGGGGTGAACAGCTGCGTTGCCGCCGGAATTGTTTCTTTGGTTATCTTGATATTCTTCTTCAGGTTTGCAAAAACCTGATCCTTTGGTTCTGTGTTGTAATACTGATAAAGCCAGCCTAGGATCTCAACCTGCCCAACAGGCTGTCCATCATCTCCTATCGCATTCACATTAAAATTGTCTTCAGGTATGTCGTGCACAAGGTGCCAGACGATTCCCTCTCGATCGGTAATAGAGACATTGAGCAGAAGTTCCGTATAATCCGAGATCTTCTCAAATAACATCGGAAGCGGTTCATTCAGAGCATTGCACTGCTTGATAAAAAGCATGCGAAAGATATCATCGATCTTGTTCTCATTTTTCCAATCAACGATCTGCTGCTTCTCCTTTTCGCTGAACGAAAGGTCAGAGTCAAACGGCGTTGTCACCAGATCTGGTTCTATCTTTGCTGGATTTTCAGAGGACAAAACCCGGATATGAGAAGGCATATAATCATTGACTTCCATAAATCGGATCGCGATAAGCCGGTTAAACCATGTATAAGCCACCTCTTCCATCACATTCCGGAAGGCATCCTGATACTTCAGATCTCTCTCTTTGTTTTTGATTGCTTCGACCAGTTTCTTTCTCTGTCTGATCTCCTGACCGATGATGGCATATGGCTCCTTCATACCAATATCAAAGAGCTGTACATCCGCTGTGGACTGCGGAAGCGGATCCACAATTCCTTTTTCGGAGATACCAAGAAGGCTTGCTTTATATACGCTGTCTGCGATCAATTTGTTTCTTGCCCAGATGGCAAAATTCTTTATAGCATTCTTGTCCATGGCTTATACTTCCCTTGAATTTGTATCAATCAGTTCAACAAAACGATAGTTGTCTCTTTTTTCTTTTTGAATAATGTCTTCGTCTAGGCATTTTTTTAGAAAAATAGAAGCGCCATTTTCGGTTATACCAAACATATCAGCGACATTCCGCCTGTTAAACGTGTACTGATAACGATATCGGGCGAACAGCATATGAATCTGCTCAATCGTCTTGCGCCGATATTTCTTCTCCAAGCGCTTCAACACAAGATCTGTAAAGTAATTCAACTCCCAGTCCTGCTCGTAATTGATGTTTGCCGGAGTTAGTTGAGTTTTCTCCCCAGATAATTGAGTTTTGTCCTCAGATAATTGACTTTTGCCTTCCTCTGTTTGCTCAGGTCCGCATACACTTCGGTTCGGTAAGATCACTGAAAATGTAAACTCGTCCGAATAGAAGGAAGGCTTCTGAGCGTACCCCGTGTAAGAGTTAATGATTCGTCCTATCCCGCTGCCGCGTCTGTCCATGTAATTCAGCCGCCCAAAGATATCGGAAATCACTTCATTCCGCCTGACAGAAGGCACATGATTTAAATCCATATCCTGTATCCTTCCGCCATTGAACATTCCTCCCGGTGAAGTAATTTCCATACGATCATCGAACATGTCGACATGAACCTCTGTGCCAATGATCTGGTAGTCTCGATGTATTAGGGCATTCACCAGAACTTCGCGGACTGCTTTGTATGGGTAATCGCTATTCTCTTCTCTGCGCATTCCCCGGATTGTCCATGCATTATTAGAATTGTTGCGGATAAATGTTTCTGCACTGGTTAGCAGCATAATCAGACTGGATCCAGAATACTCTTGATCATCCAGTGCGTCTCCTTCTACGGATCCCTTTACCTTCCCCTTCCACCTTGTGCAGACAATCCTCGACTGCTTTAAATAGCCCTGATCACACAGCAGTAACCCAGCATTCGTCACCATACCTTCCTGATCAAGAAGGTCAAATGACACAAGATCTCTCGGAAGGACCAGATCATCACCCTTTTCTTTCTTGTAAGTAGCCTGCAGGAGAGTAAAGCTCACATCAGACTGCTTAAAACGAGTCGGCAGAGCATCATATGTCTTGTTCTGGCCTTTTAATATAAGGTTGTTTAATTCCAGTTCTGTTGCAATAACTGAACGGTCACCATGTCGGATATATGCTTCTTTTGTTTTCTCATGCACGTAGTAATACGGGACGTTCGGACCACTATAAACACAAAGGTCCAAGCAGGTTTTATCCTCTCCGATTGCCGTAAGCTCATATCTGACATGAGGCGCAATTCTTGCCTCAATTAGCTCTGAAATTTTGCTTGCCGCAAATTGTGGGTCATCAAGACCTACGGCTTCATGCGTATTGTCTGTGTAACCGAAATAGATATGACCGCCCCGTGTATTAGCAAAGGCTGATACAGACTTAAGCCAGCTCTTCGGTTTTTCTTCCTCAAGTTTTACCTTGAAGTCACATTTAGTGGCTTCAATGCCATTAATTTCTAATCTATCAGCCATATAGATCCCCAGAGTCTTTTTAAAATTCAATATTTACGATCGTATCATCATCAAGTTCTGCTTCTAACTTGTTGCGCAGAGCATTAATATACTTGTCAATGTCTTTCTGCGATTCCAAGCGCCAGGAAGAAGTCCCTGTAACTGACTTGATTGGGACATTCTTTGTTGTCTTAATGCGAGGTTTGATAACAGGAGGCTTCACTTCCTGTCCATGCTTTTTGGCTTCTTCCTCGGCTTTTCTTCTCTCTTCCGCAGCCTGCCGTTCCGCAATCTCTCGGTCTTTTGCATCCATTTCATTCAGTAAACGGATTTTGAGTGCATCAGCACGGTCTGCGTAGCTGCGAAGTACAGAGACATTGTTGCAGCGCTCAACCCCATCAAAAAGTTCCTTGAATTGATTTCCATAAGAGGCTTTCTTTTCTGCAACATAGGACTTCATATCAAGAACATCCATGACACGTTGATAAGATGCATCAATAGCGCTCTTTACCGGCTTCTCCTGTTCATTGAGGATTCCTCCATAAATGGTTCTGAACTTATCCAGCAGTTCAGGAAGCTTTGGAATATCCTTATAAGGCTGCTTCTCACTGAGGATGTGTTTGATCTCTCCTACTGTGTTTTCCAATTCGTCATTGACGATATACGTCTTACTATCGTCATAGATCTTCATAAGGCGAAGTGACTCGTCAAAAATCTGCCTCTGTTCGCCCTTAAAGAACTCCCGAATAGGCTCATAGTCTTCCGAAAAATCAAGCAGAGAGTCCTGCCATCTCACGATCAGCTTGTAGAATTCTTCCGTTGACTGCGCCTGTGTCACGGCATTTAACAGTTTGATGCCAGACTGTACTGCTTCTTTTCCCGGATATGGCTTACTCTCATAACGAACCTGAAGTCCATTTAGATCAGAGATCACACTCTGCGCAGCACGAGTAAAGAGCTGCATAATAGCATCTTCATCATCATTTGTCGGCGTGATCTGGAAAAGCTCTTTCATCACGTCCTTGCAAACCTTCTTGTCACGGTCAGAAATACGAACCTTACGTTCGATCATCAGCTTTTCGACAAACTGTTTCTTTATAACGTAGTTGATGATCTCCTCTTTAGACTTATTCAACAGGCTGACAGCCGCTCCGTTCACCGTAAACGAGATATCGCCTCTCTTAAACAGTTTTGCAACAAGATAATCCACATCTTCTTCGATAAAACCATACGGAGCTTTCATGAAGCGATCCTTCACGGATTTCATTGAAGTCTTCATGTGCATCTGCGTATTGCCATCGATATAAGCAAGGACATCCTGTAGAGCTAAATGATTTGCTTCCTGTTCCTCATCCAGCTTCATGGAAAACTGATTGCTCTCAGCAAACAGCTTCCGAATAGCATCCTCACCCAGTGGCGCATCAATATAAGACAGCTTGTTATATACTGTCTCCACTAGGCGCTGCAGGGCCTCATTAATTCGCGTGGTGACGTCCTTTGACTTGATATCCGCACGATCTCCATTGACGTAGATTTCTGCTTCCTTCAAGGCTTCCGTAAGGAATAGCTTCGCATTGGCAAAGCGCTCCCGCATCTCAAGCCTTTTTGCTTCTTTGATGCTCTCATACTGCATCATGGAAGAGCTGGTGTTACGGCGCAGAAATTTTTCGATCTTCAGGTAAGTCTGAATCTCGTCCATGAAGGAACGATCATTTGGAAGTACAACAAGAACTTCGTGTCCCTGTCCTGACATCATGCGCTTCGTCAATTCGTCAGTCACTTCTGACGCCGGGGTCAGCACCCTGACACCAATATCATTGGCCGGGCTAGACTTATATGGTCTGTCATCCACGCTCTGGTTAAAGCCAAATGTGTAACGGCCATTGAACTTCGGATACCGATACTTTTTATCCGTGTAAATATCTTCAAAGATCAGCTCAGAAATCTTGTTGATAACGTCTGCATTGTCGATGTCTTCGCTTTCAATCTCGCGGTTGATCTCCTGTTCTTCATCCGTCAGGAAGACATATGAGTCACCGTTCTTCTGAACCAGCATCTGACGCATCAGGACCTTTAATGCATCCTCAACTTTGTTCTTCAGAGTAATGCGGTCATCGTCAATATTGGTCATCATAAGGGTTGTGATGTTATCTACATTGGCCGTAATATCCTGAACATATTTGATCAGGAATAGGGTCTTTAGCACATTGATAGCAAAGACATCACCGGTCTTGTGATCCGGATTGATATAGTCGTTCTCGTATGCCTTGATAATTACACCGCGATGACTGTGATCAAGGAAATTCTCCATCGGCCGATAAAAAGCATAGAACGGAATAATTGTGCCTTCATTTTCATGCATATAGGCGACAGCAGATTCCTTGAACATGGCAAGCATGGAACGCTCTCCTTCAGAGAGGTGCTTTCCAGATGCACCATGGGTGCGGATCGCCGTTAATACAGAGGCAAGCAGATTAAACTGGTACGGGATAAATGGATACACTTCCGAGAAGTCTTCCGGTCCGGCATATAATTTGCGTTCCACAGAGTCTGTGAACACGATCTTATTCTTAATGGTCGTTTCCTTCTGGCCATATAGTAAGCGCAGCATTTGCGCAGCTGTATCGGTCTTCTCCAGAATTCTCTTCTTGATGACAGCGTCAACATTTGCCGAAGACAGGGAAAGTCTCGTATCAAAACGTCCCTGAATCTTGGAGAAATCATTGCCTTTGACTTTGACAACGGAATCAATATCCTGCTGAGAAGTTACGATGACCCATGCCTTACCATTGCAGGCAGTTCCAAGATCTTCTGTTACCGTCTGCAGGTTCAGCATGAGATTCCGGTCGTCACCGATATACTGTCCAACTTCATCGACAAGGAACGCGACATGATGGTTGTTGCCCTTGCGATCAATATAGGTTTTGACACGGTCAGCAAACTCTTCGATTGAGATCCGATAAGGCTGGATTGCTTTCTCGCACCAATTTCTCCCGGCTTCTTCGCTCATGTAATGCATGTCAGCCAGGACTTCAACAATATCATCCTGTACAAAGTCAAAATCATTACGGGATTCTACCCATGGGCTTCCATAAGTCTCTTCAAATTTCTGCTTGAATTCTTCATAACGACCGTCTTCGGTAAGCTTTCTTTCCAGATCAGCAAGATAAGGAATTGCTCCGCAGAATCCCTGCATCTCGTTAAATACCTTCAGGAAAACATTAACGATTGCATCCTTGTCCTTCTTCCCGTTGGAATCGCTCTTGGAGTCAATATTGAACAGGACAACATCCGTCGGCGTTTCCGCCGCCAACCGCATGTCAGCCATCACAGTCGGATCACTGATCTTGTGATCGTCCGCAAAATAATCGATGGCTTTCTTCCCGCCAACCTCCTTGTTTTCAAGGATATAGGAGAGGATCTTTAACAGGTGAGATTTACCACTTCCAAAGAAGCCCGAGATCCAGACGCCCATCTTCGGTGTTGTCCCGAGGATTCCCTTCTTATATGCAGAAAAGAAATCTCTGAAGTGCTTCTGAAGTTCGTTGGTTACAACATACTCTTCAAGTTCCTGACGAACATTTTCATTTTCAACATCACCGACTTTAATGACGCCCTGCAGGTCACGATTGATCGGTTTGACAAACATATCCTTGATTTCCATGATATTTCCCCTCATTAACGCGCTATGCGGAAAGCACGATAGTAACTGTCTTCTACAACTTCATTGAACACAACCAGTTCCTGCTCTGTATATGTTCCCGGATAAAACAGAATGACCGGCGTGGAAGCGAATTTTTGCGGCATATTGTAAAGAACCTTGTTAAAGACTTCCGGTGCTTCCAGAATCGGATAGCATTTGCCGATTCCGCAAATCAGAACAACTGCATTCTCCGGTGTATGCTCTGAAATGTACTGAACCAGATAATTATCTTTATCTGTGATCCGGAGTGTTCTCTGTACAGCCGTTACAACACGGCGAATGCCGCCACGCTCTTCCAACTTCTCGGTTTTTTCCAGAAAACCTTTTTCTCTCAATTCATCAATAATAAGATCATAGAGATCATAGACGACAAGATTGTAGTCATCGAACCCCTTGCTGTTCCGATTCTCCAGCCACTGGATATGGCTGCGCACATCCATCTCCTGTTCAGGCGGATAATCAAAAACCCAGTAATTCACTTCATTTGCCTTGCCGGTTGCTTTACGGAATGACGGATCCTTGATCTTCTCATCCATCTCCGCAAAACGCTCAGGTAGACTCCTCCGCTTTCTGTAATAGTTGCGGGACACTGTCTGTTCTGCCATATTAACGAACCCCCGTCAGCGCACTTACCACTGCATTCATTTCATGCTGATTCAGCCAATCTTCAAAGAGCGGATCAAGGATCGGCTTTAAAATTTTTCTCGTGGCATTGCCGCTTTCTGTAAGACCAGATTCCAAAAGATATTGCTTATATGTCCGCCCCAGACGATTCACTGTCTGATCCGTCCATGCCGCAACTTTCACATCTTGAAGCTGCTTATTCTTGAAGAAAATTCTGTAATCGCTGTCAGAGAGTTCTCCTGCACCAATAAGGATCTTCTCCTTAAAAACCTCATACATGAATTCAAAGAAAAGACGATCATGTGCCATGATGGCGGTAAGATTAATCAGCTTCTGAGTAGCAAGATCCGAATATTGAAAGAGTGGATATATACTCTCATCAAGCGCTTGAATCCTTGCCGTAACCGTAAGATAAATTCTCTTTGCTCTCGCAGCAGTGGAAGCGCCAAAGGCATTTTCGTCAAGACACAGCTTTTCAATTTCCTTCTGCGTTTTTCCTTCCGCCAGCATTCCGATTTCCTTTCGAAATTCCGGAAACCAAAATGCAAACTTCACAGCGCTTGCGCTGTAACTTTTAATATTCACTTGCCTTCCTCCTTCTTCTTGGAGGGAACTTCATGCTGATCCTTGGGAGGAACAAACTCCATTACATCACCAATGTCACACTGGAGATATGTGCAGATTCTGTCCAGTATTTCTAATGAGATATAGTCATTCTTGCCAAGCTTCGCCAAAGTATTGGTACTCATATCAACTGCGTCACGAAGCTCTGTCCGTTTCATGCCTTTATCAATTAACATTTTCCAGAGTTTGTTGTAGCTTACAGCCATGGTTTTATCTCCAACACAAATTCACATATTGTCTAAAGTACGCGCTTGTAATCGCTTTTATCAGTATAGCATTAAGGATGCACCGCCACAATATTAATATTGGCATTTGCAAATATTCAATCATGAAATTAAAATTTGTAATCCTTTATAGCAAATATTTACGATGGCTGTGAAGCAAGAGCCATCACCGGCCAAAATCAATTGCCAAATTTGAAATATTTTCATAATGGCAAGCAGTGTCCTTTTGTACAAACAAAGGACTTCGCTTGTTGGTGGCCAAGCCCCCAATCCCCCGGAACTGTCCTGCGGACAGGCTGCGCACCAGACAGGTCTGGCGCTTCCAAGCTGCTGTGAAATCGCAGTAATTAAAAAAGCGGGCAGACAGCAACCTCACGATTGCCACCTGCCCATACATCATCGATTCTTTGATTTTGGATTTTTCTCTTGCTGCCGCCGCTGCTCCTCGTCAAGCTTCAGGAATTGATCAATGTCCTGCTTTGAGATCTGGTAATTCATCATGTCCTGCTTAACGCTGCGATATTCCTCGTAGAGTTTTCTCTTTTCTGCAAGGATTTGGCCATACTCAGCCGACAGATCCTTTACTTTCGGAAGTCTCTTGAGTCCCCGCTTGTCGAAAGCTTCCTTTGCCGCCTTATGGAGTAGAATCTCATCCCGGTGCGTTTCAAAAAACTTTCTGCTGTATCCGGCTTCCCGGTATGCCTTATAGACCTCCCTGGTCTTCACGTAGTTGATGATCTGTGTTTTGAGATCTGCAATTTCCTTAA
>Ga0256406_1006259_pt1 | contig 12047 bp, 6 predicted proteins | sample RumenRJG_03DNA_FD_185986 | JGI IMG/M metagenome (GOLD analysis project Ga0256406, IMG submission 185986) | Bovine rumen microbial communities from Lethbridge, Alberta, Canada - RJG_03 | ecosystem: Host-associated > Mammals > Digestive system > Stomach > Rumen | place: Canada: Alberta | collected...
CCTTTTCTCTTTGTCTTCTGATAGACTCCAGAGATATCTTTCTGGTCCACCGTATCCAGACTCAAATCACCACCTGCCTGCAGGCGGATATCTCCATCTGCGGCCATAGAAGTTCCTCTCAGGGTAAGATCGTTTCCTGCTTTGGCCATGAGACTTTTCCCGCTGAGGGCACTGCCCAGGATGACTTCGTGCTGTTCATCGCTCCGCGTTTCCGTACTGCTGCGGCTTACAAGGCTCCGTTCTCTGTGGCTCAGGGCATACTGGTCCCCGGCGTAGGCTTTCCCGGTGACCGCGATTCCTGCCACCTGGTCCACCACATCCTGATGGGCCAGTCGATTTTCCGTGCTCCGGATGTGCAGTTCATCATCTGCCAGGAGTTTTACCTGTGCGTTGCCCCGGATTTCTCCGGTAGATTCCAGATTGCCCCGGGTATGGGCAAACAGGCTGTCTCCCTGGAGAATACCCAGGTTCTTCAGGCTCCCGGCTTCAAGGATCACTTCTTTCCCCTGCAGAGTCCCTTCGTTGGCAATGGCCACCTTGGTCTCCACCCACAGTTTCTTACCGCTGACCAGGCTCCCATCTGCTTTCAGTTCCAGTTCCCGGTTGGGCCGCAGATAGACCCGGGGAATCAATACTTCATAGGGTTTTCCTTCGTAGGTGATGGTTCGATTTTCCAGCCACACCATATCGCTGGTCAGCTGGGCCATTTGTTCTTCGCTCAGGACGACGCCGGGTTGCAGCCCTGTCTTTTGGGCATAGAGGACCCCGGCATCCATCAGGGCCCGAAATTCACTTTCTTCATCGCTGTACCCTTCCAGGTACCGGTTCCCGGTCCGGTCCAGGATCTGCTGGCGGACCAGCATCCCTTCATAGAACCCGTCGCCCAGCCGTTTGGGCACTTTGTCCGGGTCCCACTGGAGCTTTTGGAAGAAATAGTCAGAGGAAAGGAACTGCTTCCTGCTGGTGAACTTCGGATCCGTTTCCATCAGGTACCGGGCCGTGCTTTCCGGATGCACCAGATAGAGGGACCCCTGCAGCAGGTTCTGCCATTTCGTCCGGCCCTGTTCGGTGCGGGTCAGGGATGCTCCGAAAGGGTCCAGGAAAGAGGCTGCATCCTGCCGTTTCTCTTTTCCGATTTCCTGCATTTCCGGTGCTTTCCCCTTATTTTCTGCCACCTGAGAGATGCCAAGAGGCGCAGGTGCCCCCTGTTCCACCTGGGGCGTCATGAATACCTTGTCTTTATATCCCCGACGCCGGGATTTGTGGGGCCAGCCCCGTTTATACGTATAGCTTCCCTGTGTCGTCCCGAAGGTGACGGTACGTTCCTGTTCCTTCTGGGCCTGATTTTCCAGGGTGCCCTGGATATGGAGGGTATCGCCGGCCACCAGCTGGCTGTCCACATTCTTCACGGCACCGGTAATGGTGAGCATGCCACCGCTGGTGATGACGCCGGGCCGGCTTTCCGTCACTTCTTTGTGGCTGGTCTGGGATTTTGTACGGATGAAGGTCAGATCGTGGATTTTTACATCCGCAGCCTCTCCCTGATGGCTGGCTCCATATCCGCTCCCCAGATTGCTGAATTCGCTTTTTGCAAAAGTCTGCCCCTGTTCCGGATGTCCGGCCTGATCGATGCGGATCTGTTCCGGATTTTCCTCCAGCGTACCCACCACCCGTTTGGCGGAGAACAGGTCATTTTCATTCCGGAGCGTCTGTGCGGTGATGCGCATATCGCCCTGGCTTTCCACTCTTCCACCCAGGTTCACAGCCTCTCCTGCCACCTGCAGGTCCAGCGTACCGCCACTGTAAAGCAGGCTGTCAGCGCTGTTTTGGATGCTCTCTGCTGTGATGGTGCTCTCTGGCGGCAATCGTCCCGGTCCCTGTCTTTTCCAGTTTCTGTTTCAGCGCATCCACCTGATTCTTCTGCTGGTCATAGGCTTTTCCGGCCGCCTGGATACCGTCTTCATAAGCCTGTACTTCAGCATCTGAACGGAACGCTGCCACGTCCTTCCGGACCTGTTTTTCCAGATCAGACTCCCTTTTCCGGAGTTCTTCCACCGCTTCCGCCAGTTCCTGTTCTTTGGCTTCCTCCCTCCGGTTCACTATCTGGCCAGCCCGGATTGCGATGCCGTCCCCATAGATCCGGCCGCCGGATTCATTGGTCAGGCTACCGCTCTCGAGCTCAACCTGCTCATCTGCAGAAATCACACCGGTATTGCGGATTTCCCGGGCTTTGGCCTGTATCTGCCTGCTGCTGATTTCCCCGCTGTTGACGAGCTTGTCCCCACTCTGGAAAGTCAGGTTTCCGCCACTTTCGATCTTTTTCCGGTTCTCCCCATTCCCCCGGGTCGCAAGGACTACATCTCCGGCGGCCTGCACATTTCCATAGCCAGCTGCGCTGTCCGCATTGGTAAGGTCCTGTTCCACCTGCACGCGGATATTCCCCTTGCTTGTGATATTCCCGGTCAAAGGCATCGTTTTGGCCTGTATCTTCACACCCGTTTCGCCATGGAGGGCAGCCTTGTCGATGGAAAGAGAATCTGCCGCAAGTTCCAGACGGTTCCCTGCATAGGTATGACTTTCCTGCAGATCTGCTTTTCCTGCCTGGATGCCGGCATTTTCTCCGGCGGTAAGGGTCCCGCCGGCATCTTCAATTTTCTGTGCCTTCAGCTCCAGATTCTTTCCGGATGTGATCCAGCCCGTATTCCGGATGTTTTCAGCCTGCAGCTGTACGTCACCACCGGTCAATTCTTTTTGCACATGCACGCTGCCGTCCACATCCACGGTGATTTTGCCATCGGCCTGTACTGCTCCAGACAAGTTCACACCCAGCCCTTTTTCGGTTCCCACCAGATAGATACTGCCTGCATACATGCCGCCTACGGCAGCCACATCCAGAGCCACTTCCGGCTTATTTTCCGATTGGGTATCAAGCACCGTTGGCTGCAAGGTCCCTGCATCGATCTGATTCTGCCCCGTGGTGATCTGAAGCTTTTTGGCCCAGATACCGGCATTGATCCGGGCCGCCCGGGAAAGGATGGCCACACTGTCTGCCTCTTTTCCGTCAAGACCGTTGCCGTCAATGGTCACCTGCCCCCGTTCCACCCGGAACTGTTCCAGTTTTCCGTCCGCACCAAAGACCGGTCTGCCGGTGGTGAGCAGAGCCCTGGAAGTATTAAGGAGCCCGCCTCCATTGACAGCAATCCCGTTGGGATTGGCCAGGATCACATCAGCTTTATTTCCGGCCACTTCCAGAAAGCCATTCAAGTTGGAGAGGTTATTTCCCGTCACTTCATTCAGGATGACCCTTGCGGCACCCCCTGCCATATTGCTGTTCCCCTGTACCAGTCCTGCCAGCCGGGTCTTTGTCAGGGTAAAGGAATTGTTCAGGATGGCCCCTTTTTCCGTTACGTTGAAATCCTGATACTTGTTGTGGGAAAGTCCATTCCTGGGTGCAGCGATCTGGACCAGCGGGATTCCACTGGCGGTCTGGAGAACCTGAGGTTTATGGCGGCTGTCAGCCTGCGGATCTGCCTGGATGGGTGCTGCTCCTGCTGAGCGGCTCCAGGTCATCCCGGCCAGGATGCAGGCGATGATGGCTTGTGCTTTGTGTCTGTTCATATCCGTTCTTCCTTTCCTGGTCTGTTACAGCCACCAGCCTGCCATGAAACCGCAGGTGACACTCTTTGTGGGATAGCCTTCCGGCTTGTAGAAGGGGATGCCGACGAAAGCATCATAGACCATACGAGTGCTTCCCACAGGGAACTTGCCCCGGATTCCCAGGACGCCACCGGCTATGGTGTGCCCCACCAGCATATCGGTACTGGGACCGTAGACGGCTCCCAGATCGGCGCCCAGATAAAGTTCCTGTTCTTTGAAGGGAAAGAATACGAAACGCTCTGGCCCCGGGTCCCTTTTTCGGTACCACTGCGGGTCCCGTCTCCCGTTAGATCGATCTGGAGCCGGTCACCCTGCTGAAAGGGCTGATCCAGCCCCAGCTCCAGATTCCACTGCAGTTTTCCGGTGCTCTTAAGACCGGAGTCATCCAGAGATACCAGGCCATACAGGGTGTTTGTCCGGGTAACGCTGAGTTCCACATCGCTGGCAAAAGGGATGACAGCCGGGCGCAGCTTCATCTGCACCTTCTGGGATGGGAGCCGGTTGAGCTGTTCCATTCCCTGTTCCAGCTTCCGGAGATTCAGTACTTCACCGGGATGGAGGGGAAAGGCATGGACAATAGAAGAAGGGACCTCGTTGCCCGCTTCATCTACAAAGGCATGAAAAAGCCCTACCTGCAATACGAACCGGAGGGACCCGGAAGCAAGGTTCTGTTCCGGCACCAGGACCCGGCTGGTTACATAGCCCCGGTCGATCAATTGCCGGTTCAGCTGGGCAGCCAGCCGGTTGATGGCGTTCCCGTCCATTTTCGTATGCAGATAGGGTTTTGTTTCTTTTGCAAGCCAGGGGAAAACATCCGTATTTCCCGTGAACTGAATGGTATCGATCAGGAAAGCTGGTGCTGCGGAAGAAGGCGGAGTTGCGACATTCTCCATACCTTCTGCCGATTGATGTCTTGGAGAAGCCAGCCGTTCCTGCCGCTGCCGTTCTGCCTGCCTTGTCTGCTGCAGCTGTTCCTGCTGCAGAAAAGGATCGGGCGCAGCAAAAACAGGACTGGTGGTCAGAACCAACAGCCCCGCCAAACAGAAATACCCCCAAGACATCTTTTCCATGTCACATCTCCCCCCAGATGCTTTTTCTTTAGTATAACAGTTTGAATTGTCTGTCACAAGAATATTTTTGAAGAGGGAGGTGTATGGACGAGAGTATACCAGGCCCCGTCCGGCGACCATCAGCAACGTTCCACCCCAGCAACAATACAGCCCGATGCCATGAGGCATCGGGCTTCCTGGGCGGGCGGGTCAAGGCGACCCGCCCCTACATTTTTATTCTATCAAAACAATTTGCCGCCAGGCAAATTGTTTCCATCGGCTCGAGACCCGTGACTCGAGACTCGTGACTTTTATAATGCCTCGATATGCCGGCACAGCATCTTCCCCACGCTGTCGGCCATCTTGTCCAGGTCCTTGACCTCCACGCAGTCCTTGCCGAAAATCTTCCGGGCATCGCCCATGATGTGCTTGTTCTCCCCGTTGATCAGGCCGATGACCCGGATCCCTTCCCGGCGCAGGTTCGCCGCTTCGTCCGCCGTATTGGCCACGGCCTTCTCATCTCGGTATTCCGACGAGCTGAACAGCCCGTCCCCCACCAGGGGCTTGTCGTCGTTGGGCTCCGCATCGGTAAGCATGATCAGGATCTTCCGGGTGTGGGTGAAATCCCCCATGAGCTGCCGGGCCCCCCGCAGGGCCAGCCCGTCCCGGTTCCACCCGGTGGCCACATAGTTGAAGATGCTGGTGCACCGCTTCTTGTCGCTGTAATCCTTGAACAGGGTCAGCACCGTGTAATCCCGCAACGTGCAGAACGAGTACACCTGGTAGGGGATGCCGCACTGGCGCAGGCTCTCGGCGATCACGTAGGCCTGAGAGGCGATGACCTGCTGGTACTCGCCCCGGCTGGCCGAAGCGTCCAGCATCAGGTCGATGGTGAAATCCGGGGACGAAACGGTCTCGTTCTCGAAGAACACCCGGTTGTCGTTCACCTTCAGGGCCCGCCACACCAGCCCGGGCACCAGTTCCCCCTCTTTGGAGGGGATGGGCAGCTTGGCCCGGCTCATGCGCATGACGCTGCGCAGCTGGCCCGTCAGCCGGGCGATGCTCTTCCGGCACTGTTCCCCGTGGTCCTTGTAGTAGGCCAGGTTCTTCACCCGCTGCTGATGGGCGCCCTCCAGCCAGCGGGAGGCCTCGCCGGTGGCTCCCTTGCTGCCCAGGCGGCCCCGGGTGAAATGCAGATGGCAGCCCCTGTGGGGACCGCTGCACCAGGCCTGGTCGATGTCCAGCATCTTCCGGGGCGGATAGATGCTGGCGCCGAAGCAGTCCACGATGTACTGGTAGTTCTCCTCTGCCGTCTGGCCCGTGATGATGTCCATCAGGCCGTTGTGGGCCTTTTTCCCGCTCAGGATGTCCAGCGCCTGCTTCTTGGAATACAGGAAGTTGAACACGCTCTGCTGCTTCCGGTTGATGTGGGGCAGCAGCCAGTCGATGAAATCCCCCAGCCCCTTGCCGATGATGACCTTTTCCAGGCTTTCGCGCACCAGGAAGTGGGACACGAAGTACTTCTTCGTCAGTTTCTTGAAATGGTCGCAGATTTGCTGGGTGGTCCAGCCGGGGTCGAAGCACAGCCCCTCATACAGCCCTTTGGCCCAGGGGTCGTGCAGGTCTTTTTTCTCCCCCAGCACCTCGTGCCACCGGGCCGCCTGCATTTCGTGGGCCACGCCCTGCTTGTCCAGCTTCGTGCCGTCGAAATAGGCATGGGCATGCTGCTCCCGCAGGTATTTCAGCACCGGCCGCACGGGGATTTCCTTGGCATAGGTACAGTATTCCAGCCCCAGCCAGAACAGGTCGGTGAACGTATCCACCAGGGCACTGTCCTCCATTTCCTCGAACATCTGGTGGATCAGCTTCACGTCGTAGTATTTCCGGGTCAGGCCCACCACGGCGTTCAGGTACAGGTCAGGAGCGCCTTCTTCGCCGTAGGCCACGAAGTCCGGATCAAAATGGTAATCCCAGGATACATCCCATACGATATTCAGCGCCCGCCGGCGCCGGGCATCGTATTTCAGCTTTGCCATGGTCCATCATCCCTCAAAGACATCTTGTTTTTTGAAGTTGCCGGGGATGTGCAGGTTGATTACATCCCGGATCAGCCCCGGTTCGTATTCATCAAAGGATTTGTTCACGATCCCCATGTCCAGAGCCTTGTGGGGATCCAGTCCGGCCTGCATCAGATGGATGGCATCCAGCATACCCCGCAGGTCCAGGGCTTTTTCCGAGATCTCACTTTCCGCACATTTCTTTTCCAGGTCTTTGAAGATCTGGCAGAACGCCTTCATGGCATCTTTGCGGATGGTGGGGAATTCGTCCTTCAGCAGCCGTTCCAGAGCATCAGTAGAAATAGTGGGCAGCTGGATGACCACGAACCGGGAGGCCAGGGCTTCGTTCAGTTCCCGGGTGCCCGAATAGCCGTAGTTCATGGTGGCGATGAAGCGGCAGGCCTTATGGGCGTGCAGCCGGTCGTAGCCGGGGATGTCCACCGTATGCCGGAAGTCCAGCAGGGAGTGCAGCACGGCCATGGCTTCGTTCCGGGCCATGTTGATTTCATCGAATACCCCGAAGCCGCCCTTTACCGCGCACTGGTACACCGGACCGGGGCGGAATTCCACTTCCCCGTTCTTGAACGTATCCGTCCCCAGCATGCCGGTGGCATCCATATTGATGTGGAAAGACACGTTCCACATGGGGCGTCCGAACACCCCGGCCAGGTTTTCCGACAATACGTTCTTGCCCGTGGCCTTGGGGCCGGCCAGCAGCAGGTTCTGCCCGCACAGCAGGGCCGCAATGGCTTCTTCCCAGACATCTTTTCCGTAGTAGTGGAAATGGGGTACGGGTACCCGGTCCGCCAGTTCCGGCGGCGTAGGGAATTCCTTTCTATAGTCTTCGATTCCCTTGATCAGCTCTTCGCTGATCTGTTCCTTTTCCAAAAATTCCAGCATGACACAGCCCCCTCAAAGGACAATTTAACACTCTTTAAACTATCCCCTATTATAGCACCAAAAAGAGGAGTGAAAAAATGCTTTTTCACTCCTCTGGTCATACGTCATATGTCATACGTCATACGCAAAAGGTAAAAATTTCCCATAGCAAATTTTCTTGAATCGATGGCCCTCCGGGAGACCTGGGAACGGTCTCCCCTTACGGGTAGACCCTACGCATGATTTCGTAAAAATATGTTTGTATGCGTAGGGACGGCCCATAAGGGACGTCCGAACCCAGGTCGCCCAGAGGGCTGTATGTTCATTGCCAGCGTCAGCTGGCTTCCTTCGGCGTATGACGTATGACGACTGACGTATGACAAAAAAGGCTGTGGTTTCCCACAGCCTTTGCTTTCTTACTCCGGAACCGCTCCGAACCGGTTGTCCCCTTCTGTCCCCTTGCGGATCAACAGGTAGATATACACTGCCAGATGCACCACCGGCACCAGCAGCAGCAATACCCACCAGCCGCTCCGGCCGATGTCGTGGAAACGGCGGACGAACAGGGAAATGCCGCAGATTCCCATGACCAGATAGGTCAGCAGCCACAGCCCCATCAACGCGATGGCACCCACGCCGCTCTCAAAGATGGAAAAGATCACCACGCAGCCTAGCAGGAAAAACGTCACGAAACTGCTTCCCGCCAGGAGCAGAGCCCCCCGCAATGCCAGTTCCACACGTCCCAGACGCCCATGGAAATTCAGGTACAAGTCCAATAGCGAAGCCCAGTTCTGAGGGATCTGCCGGGCAAAAAAATGACGCTCCATCCACTGATAGGGCGACAGCCTCTCATTCTTCCCTGCAGCCACTTTCTCCATCAATTCCATACGGCCTCCTATTCTTTCAGCTTACTTCTTTTACAGTCGAAAGATATTATATCTATTTTTCGCAGGAAAAGAAAGGGGGCAGAGAAATTATTTTTCCGGTTCTTCCCCTTCTTCCACCAATACACCCAGATCTTGCAGGGCATCCCGGATGGCTCCCATTTCCTCCTGGGAATCCGCTGCCACTGTCAGGGTATGGTGACCATGGGAAAGGGTGGCAATCAGCGGGATATCGTATTCCTGGAAGCTCTCGATGTATTGTTTCACATCTCTCCGGTTCTTGAAGTTCAGATACGCCTGGATGGGGCCGCTGAAATCCGGCAGGATGGTCACACTGGAGACCATGCCCCCGTTGTCCACTACGGCGTTCATCTCTTCCATGGCGCATTCCGGCGTCAAATCCTTATATTTGCAGTCAAAGCTGGCGGTCAGGCTCCGTCCGTTGATCTGATATCCTCTCCGGGTGGAGACGATGGCCGTACCGGCGCTCCGCAGTAACGCCATATCCAGGACGATGACCTGCCGGGACACATTCAGATCTTTGGCCAGCTGATCTCCCGTGATGGGCCCGGTGGAATTCCTCAGGATTTCTAATATTTTCTCTCTACGTTGCTGATTTTTCATCATAGTATCCCCCCGCGCAGCAGGCGTCAGGCAGCCTCTCCATTCCCCTGCAGCCTGTTCTCTCTATCTGTTCAATAGCCATCTAGCAAAAGCAATTCAGTTGTATTGTATCACATATAGTTATGAATGTCTAAAGGAAGTTCGTTATTAATCGAAAATTTTCGTCATTTCTATACGTTTCCGTAAGACAGGTTAACTCTGGAAACTTCCTTTTTCGAAAGTAAATTTCATGCTTGAAAGGCATGTTTTTGTACTATCATACAGCCATACAAAAAAGCTGTGGAACAATGTTCCACAGCCTTTGTATTTCAATTGGTGACCCCGGAGCGATTCGAACGCTCGACACACGGCTTAGAAGGCCGTTGCTCTATCCAGCTGAGCTACGGGGCCAAATAAAATGGAGCGGGTGATGGGAATCGAACCCACGTAACTAGCTTGGAAGGCTAGGGCTCTACCATTGAGCTACACCCGCAAGGAAATTGGTCGGAGCGACAGGATTTGAACCTACGACCCCCTGCTCCCAAGGCAGGTGCTCTACCAAACTGAGCTACGCCCCGTCGCAATGCACAGGCCAAAATTGGTTGATTTTAAAAAAGGGTAAAAAAAATATGGTGGGCGCTAACAGGATCGAACTGCTGACATTCTGCTTGTAAGGCAGACGCTCTCCCAGCTGAGCTAAGCGCCCAAATAGAAGTGGTGACCGGAGAGGGAATCGAACCCTCGATACCGCCGTGAAAGGGCGGTGTCTTAACCGCTTGACCATCCGGCCACTTGGCTCCCCGAGTAAGACTCGAACTTACAACAACTCGATTAACAGTCGAGTGCTCTACCATTGAGCTATCGGGGAATTTCTGCGACGCTCATGCGCTGCGAGTGTTATTATATTAAATATGCTACAAAATGTCAACAGGGAAAACGAAATTTCTTAAATAAATTTCGTTTTCCCTGTTTTCACCACTTCATCTCGACCCCGGCCTGCCAGGTACGACCGTAAATCCCCATCAGGTCCTCGGGGCCGAACTTCTTGTCGAACAGGTTCTCCACCCCCAGCTGCAGGGTAGTCCGGTGCCCCAGGTCCTTCACAGCGTGGAACCCGGTCAGGCTGTACGTATAATTCCGGCCGTCGTCGTTCAGATAATCCTTGTACCACCGATTGTCCAGGGTCAGGGTCCAGGGATGGGCCGTGCTGTCCTTCCAGGAAAGTTCCACGCTGCCGGTGCTGCGGGCGTCCCCGGTAAGCCGGCTGTGGTCCTGCCGGTTCCGGGCATCCAGGTACGTATACCCGGCCCCCAGGGTCCAGTGCCGGTCGAAGGCATATTTCCCCTCTGCCTCCACCCCCTGGGTCTCGGCCTTGTCGAGGTTTTCGTACCGGTACCGGAGCCGGCCGCCAGAGAACCCCAGCAGATGGGTCCGGATGCTGTCGTCGATCCGGTTGTGGAAATAGCGGATGCTCCCATCCCCTTTGCCCCGCTGCATTTCCACGGCTAGGTCGAAGTCCCGGGATTTTTCCGGCCGCAGGTCCGGATTGCCGTCCACTTCGTACACCATGCCCATGGCCCGTTCCATGCGGGCATACAGCTCGAAGATGGTGGGCGCCCGGTAGCCCCAGCCGTAGTTGGTCTTCACGGAAAGTCCCGGCGTCAGCTTCCAGGTGAGCCCGGCCTTGGGGGACCAGCGGCCGCCGAAGCTCTGGTAATGGTCATACCGGAGCCCGGGCACGAAATACAGGTTGCCGCCCAGGTCCCACTCGTCCTGCAGGTAGGCCCCGCCGGTCTCCACCTGGGCCGAGGACCAGGGCTTGGCCGTGCCGCCGGACCATTCCAGCCGGTAGTTCCCGGTCCCCCGGCCCATGCGGGTACCCCCGGCTTTTTCCTTCCGGTATTCCGCCCCGTAGGTCAGGGTATGCCGGTCACTGGCTGTATAGGTGTTCTTGAACTCTGCGCCCCAGGTCTGGTACTGGCTGTGGTCGAAATCCCGTCCCAAAAGCGGTGTGGCCGTATGGGACTCCTTCCCCAGCCGGTTGGTGTACAGCAGCAGGCTGTAATCGTTCCGGGCATCGCTGGCGCTGTAGCGCAGGTGGTAGTCCTGCCGGTTGTTGTCGTTCCATTCCCGGCTGGCCACGGGGCTGTAGCCATGCATGGGCAGCCGTCCCGCCGCCGTATCCTGGCGCAGCTGTTCCCGCAGGTACGACGCCCCGAATTCCAGGCTGCGGCTGCTGTCGAACCGGTACGTACCGGTCACATCCAGGAACCGCCGGGGCCCGTAGAAGCTGGAATAGCCCCCGTTGGTCATTTTCCGCAGGTCCTGGAGCCTGGCGTCCAGCTGCAGATCCAGCTTGCCTATTTTGCCTGTGGAAACGCCGCCGTACACCGTCTTTTCCCGGGTGCCGATCCGGGTGCCTGCATAGCCCCCTTCCCAGCCGGGCTTTCTGGTGAAGATCTGGATGACGCCGCCCATGGCGTCACTGCCGTACAGGGCGGAAGCGGCGCCCCGCACCACTTCGATGCGCTGCACCCGGTCCAGGTTGATCCGGTTCAGTTCGTACACATTCCGGGTCTGGGGCGAATCCTCACTGGCCAGCCGCCGGCCGTCCACCAGGATCAGGGTACTGCCGCTGCCCATGCCCCGCAGGGACACCTTGTTGCCCGTCATGCCCGCTTCCGTCACGTTCAGCCCGGGGACCCGCTCCAGGGCATCCCGCACGGTCAGGGCCCCGGTCTTTTCCCAGTCCCTGGGCGTAAGCACGGTCACGCCGGCCGGCACCCGGTCTTCCCCGGTGGCATTCCGGGTGGCCGTGATCACGATTTCCTGGGGCGCCGCCTGGGCTGCCGTACAAGCCAGCAGCACCAGCGCCGGGATTCCTCCCCACAACAGCTTCCTTTGGTTCATCGACTCAG
>Ga0256406_1006260_pt1 | contig 12046 bp, 9 predicted proteins | sample RumenRJG_03DNA_FD_185986 | JGI IMG/M metagenome (GOLD analysis project Ga0256406, IMG submission 185986) | Bovine rumen microbial communities from Lethbridge, Alberta, Canada - RJG_03 | ecosystem: Host-associated > Mammals > Digestive system > Stomach > Rumen | place: Canada: Alberta | collected...
TCGTCGCACTCTACGTCGGTCAGATCAGCTTCAAGACCCTTACCCGGTGCAATGAAATAGCGACGGTCACCCACAGCCAGGACGATGACCAACCCGCGCCGGTCCTTCTTCGTCCCCACTCCATAATGGTTGCCGATGTCTTCAGCCATACGGAAACAATCAGCGTCTTTGACATGCCCCACGACTACGAAGACCGTCTGAATGCCGCATTCGGTCTGCAAGCGGCGGAAACAGACATCAGCAGAGTCGCGCATGGGGGGCGACATGAGCCCCTCTGGGTCGCAAACATAGCGGTTGCGATCCTGCAAGTGCACCATCGGTACGTCATCAGCTGTCCACACCTTAGCCGAGACAGGCTGGGCAAAGAGCCAAAACAAGATGACGATCATTTGCACAAAGAAACTTTGACGAAGCTGTTTCATGCCATTTTGAGCCTTTTAGCGTATGATTACTGCAAATATAATGAATTTCGATGAAGAGCAAGGACAATCGCAACAAATAATAACAACTTTTCATAAGTAATCATAGTTTTAGGAAGGAAAAAGACAGCAATCATGAAAATTTGATTATCTTTGCACAGAAATCATCTACGAAACATCTCTAAAAAACACCATCTATGACCAAAATCATGAAGTCCATGACAAACGTTTCATGGCGACAATCCCTCAAGACTTTAGCCCTCACCGCGGCACTGTCAGCCACGATGCTCACTACACAGGCACAGCAAAAAAACCTCACACCCCCTACCCTCACTCCACTGACCAGCCTCAAGGGCATCCATCCATGGTGGGGCGCACGTGTAGCTTTCTTCGGTGACTCACTGACCGATCCGCGCAACAGTGGTTCGAAGAAGAAATACTGGAACTATCTGCAAGAAATGCTTGGCATAACACCTTATATATATGGTGTCAGCGGACGGCAATGGAATGACATTCCACGCCAGATCCAGGCATTGCTGTCAGACCACGGTCGCGACTTCGATGCCATTGTCATCCTCATGGGTACCAACGACTATAACCATGGAGTAAAAATCGGACAATGGTACGACGAGAAGGACACCACCGTCTATGCTGCCGTAGGACAACCCAAGACGCTCGTCAAGCGCCGCTACCGCACGATGAGCTACGATGCCCAAACCTACCGCGGCCGCATCAACATTGCGATGAAAATGCTGAAGGACAGCTTCACCACCAAACAGATCGTGTTGCTCACTCCCATTCATCGCGCCATCTTCGACCCCAACGACAAGAATGTGCAACCCGATGAACGCATACAAAACAGCTGTGGCGAATATATCGACGCCTACGTTTCGAGCGTCAAGGAAGCCGGCAACGTGTGGGGCGTACCCGTCATCGACCTCAATGCCGTCAGTGGCCTTTATCCACTCATCAACGGCACCACCTATTACCACAACCCACACGACCTGCTCCACCCCAATGATAACGGACACATAAGGTTGGCTAAGACACTGGTATGGCAGCTGTTGTCTCTGCCACTGTTGTGACAGCCGACCACACCAAAAGGCAAGAACCGATCACTTAATGACCGAGGCTTTGATGATTCTCACATCCTCCAGCGGACGGTCGTTCCCATCGGTAGCCACATGATCGATGGCATCCACCACATCCAGTCCTTGGATCACCTGTCCGAAGACAGTGTACATGCCATCGAGATGGGGCGTACCGCCGATGGTCTTGTAATACTCGCGAATCTCCGGCGTAAACTTCACGGCACCATGCGTCAAAGAATCCGTCTTATGCTGAATGCGGTCGAGCGACTTGTCGGAATAGGTCCGTCCCCATACAATATAGAAATGCGCACCTCCGGAAGCCCGCTGCGGATTGACGCTGTCGGGCTCTCTTGCAGCAGCCAAAGCTCCCCGCTTGTGAAAATACAGAGGGTAGCGGAACTCAGCAGGCACGGTATACCCCAAGTCATAATCGCCCAACTGCGCGCCCGGTTCGGCGTGGCGCGAGGTAGAGTCGCCCGCCTGAATCATGAAGTCAGCGATGACCCGGTGGAAGAGAATGCCATTGTAATAACCCGAGCGCACCACCTTGAGGAAATTGTCGCGGTGGAGCGGTGTCTCGTTGTACAGTTCCACCACGATATTACCTTTTGTCGTCTGCAACATTACCTGATGGCGCACGGTGTCGGCCTTTGTCTCTCCCTGTGCCCATGTTGCCGACACAGCGAAGAGCATGAGCGTCAATAACAATGCAATTTTTTTCATAGTCACTGATTAGAATTCTGATAACATGTGGTAAAATTACACAATCCTTGTTTAATTTTGGTCGTTTTTTCCCCAAAAATACTAAATTTTAAGATTTAAAAGGCTTAAGCGGTTGAAAAGACTTTGCCGTTTAAGATAAATAGCCTAAATTTGCATGTGATAATATAATCCATAAGGCGTGGAGAAGATACCATCATCCACTTCTTTACAACTCACTATTAAAAGGACAACAAAAATCATGAAGAAGATCATCATTCCGCTCGTCATAGTCGTATTATTGCTATTGGGAGGCATTGCCTGGCTCTATACCAGCCTGAACAAACAGAAGGAGGAGAACAAGGAAATGGTACAGCTTGCCGACTTGGACAAGAAGGAGATGGAAAACGAATACCAGCAGTTCGCCAATCAGTACGGCGAGATGAAAACCCAGATCAATAACGACTCCATCATCGCCCAACTGACCCAAGAGCAGGAGCGTACCCAAAAGCTGTTGCAGGAGCTGCGCAACACCAAGAGCACGGATGCCCGTGAGATCGCACGACTCAAACGCGAACTGGCTACGGTGAGAGCCGTACTGCGCAGCTATGTCATCCAGATCGACTCGCTTAACCGCGCCAATGAGCATCTCACAGCAGAAAACACACGAATAAAAGGACAATACGATCAGGCCACTCAGCAGATTGCCGGACTCAACAGCGAGAAAGCCGGACTGGCCGAGAAAGTAGCCATCGCCGCACAGCTTGATGCAACCGGCATCAACCTCTCGGCCATGAGCAAACGTGGCAAGGCAACGAAGAAAATCAAGAAAGCCAAGGCTCTGCAAGTCTCCTTCTCTATCGCAAAGAACGTCACGGCTGCCAGCGGCATGAAGACCGTATATGTCTGCATCAACACACCTACAGGAGCACTGCTTTCGGGCGGCGGCTCGTTTAACTACGAAAACCGTACAATTCCCTGCACCATGAAACGCACAGTGGAATACAACGGCAACGAGACACCCGTCACCCTCTTCTACAATATCGGGCAGGCACTGGAAGGCGGTACCTACCGCGTGAGTATCTTTGCCGACGGCAACATGATCGGCTCGCGCAGCTTCACGCTGGAATAAGGACCTCACGGTCCGAACAAAGACACGGATAAACGTCAGTAAACAGATATGAGAAAGTTCACTTTCGCCATTTTACTTTCAGGATGCGTACTGGCCGCCCACGGACAGACCGTGCTGACACTGGACAGTTGCCGGGCTTTGGCCCTCCGCAACAACAAACAGATCAATGTCTCACGGCTGGGAAAAGAGGTGGCAATGAACACCCGCAAGGCAGCACGTACGAAATACTTGCCAAAAGTGGATGTTCTGGCCGGTTATGAGTTTACCAGCCGCGACATCAACTTGCTGAGCAATAAGCAAAAGAACCTGCTCAACAACATGGGCACCAACCTCGGCACACAGGTCAGTGGAGATCTGCAAAAAGGCATTTCCGAGAAGATGACCGAACTTGTCAAGCAAGGAGCCATCAGCATGGAACAAGCCCAGCAGATTGGGGCTATGATGCAACAGGCAGGCGCACCCGTCGGACAGTATGCTGCCGGGCTCGGCAACACGATAGGCCAACAGATTGTCGATGCTTTCCGCACCGACACAAAAAACGTTTTCGGCGGTGCCGTCATCCTGCGCCAGCCTATCTTTATGGGTGGAGCCATCAAGGCCGCCAACGCCATTGCCGACATAATGGAAGAAATGGCAGGCAACGACGAGAGCCTAAAGACTCAGGGAACAATCTATGACATCGACAAGGCCTACTGGACTGTCGTATCCCTCAAACATAAACAAAAGTTGGCATACAGCTATCGCGATCTGGTGAAAAAGCTCGATGACGACGTCAAGAAGATGATCCGCCAGGGTGTAGCCACAAAGGCCGACGGTCTGAAAGTAGACGTAAAGGTCAACGAGGCAGAAATGGACATCACCCGTGTCGACGATGGTGTAACACTGGCCAAGATGTTGCTTTGCCAGCTTTGTGGCATTCCAATGACCGACAAGATCACACTGGCAGACGAGGACAGCAACGGATTGGAAAAGAGCAACGTCCGATACACCGATTATCAGCCCGACTCCACCTTCTCAAGTCGCCCTGAGGTACGCCTGCTTCAAAATGCGGTGGATCTGAGTGAGCAAGGCACTAAAGTCATACAAGCCGAATATCTGCCTCACGTTGCACTGACAGGCGGATATATGATCACCAACCCCAATGTCTACAACGGATTTCAGAAACGCTTCTCCGGCGTGTGGAACGTAGGCATCACCGTGCAGATGCCGGTATGGAACTGGTTTGAGGGACGCTACAAAGTCAGAGCCTCGCAGGCTGCCACCAGCATGGCACGCATGGAACTGAGCGACGTGCAGGAGAAGATCAACCTGCAGGTGACCCAAAGCCGCTTCAAGGTGAAAGAAGCCCGTAAGCGTCTGACCATGGCCAAGAACAATGTCAAGAGTGCAGAGGAAAACCTCCGATGCGCACAAGTGGGATTCCGCGAAGGCGTCATCCCCTCTACCGATGTCATGGCCGCACAGACGGCATGGCAGAAAGCCCACAGCGACAAGATCGACGCAGAGGTGGACCTGCGTGTCAGCGAGGTGAACCTGGAAAAAGCATTGGGTATACTCGAATAAACTATCTACGAACCATTTAGAAAAAACATATAGAGATGTCAGCAAAATCACAACATAACAACATACTGCTTGCCGTGCTCGGATTCACTGTAGCAGTGGCGATCGTAGGTGTCATCGGTTTCTTCGCCTTCGGCAAGACCGACGAGATTATTCAGGGCGAAGTGGAAGTCGGCGACTATCGCGTCAGCTGCAAACTGCCGGCGCGTATCGAGGAAATACGTGTCAAAGAAGGCGACTACGTGCATGTAGGCGACACGCTTGCCATCCTGCAGATTCCTGAGGCCAACGCACAACAGAAAGTGGCGGAAGCCACTGAGGGAGCCACTCAGGCTATCAGCGATCTGACCGATGAGGGCGCACGCAAGGAACAGATCCAGAGTGCCTACGACCTGATGCAGCAAGCTATGGCCGCTGAGGACATCGCACGGAAGACTTACACACGTATGCAAAACCTCTACAACGAGGGCGTGATGAGTGCACAAAAGCGCGACGAGGCTCTGGCAGCCTTCAAAGCTGCTGAAGCACAAGTGAAAGTGACGCAAAGCCAGTATCAGCTGGCCAAGAGCGGTGCACGCAAGCAAGAGAAGATCGCTGCCGCCAAAAACACTCAGGCAGCCAAAAGTGCCGTTGATGTCGTCAAGTCAATTCTGAGAGAGACCGTGCAGATCTCTCCCGTGGAGGGCGAGGTCAGCGATGTCTACCCAAAGGTTGGCGAACTGGTGGGCATGGGCTCACCAATCATGAACATCAACATCATGTCGGACATGTGGGGAACCTTCAACGTGCGTGAAGACCAACTGAAAGGTTTGAAGGTCGGCGACGAGTTTACCGCTTTCTCTCCAGCTTTCAACAAAAACGTAAAGATGAAAGTCTACGACATCAAGGACGAAGGCTCCTATGCCGTATGGAAAGCCACAAAAAGCAACGGACAGTATGACTTGAAGACCTTCGAGGTGAAGGCTCACTTTGTCAACAAGTTCGACGGACTGCGTCCTGGCATGTCGCTGATTATCAAGAACACTAAGAAATAGCACAAAAGATTGAAAGAGAATAACCTCTACACCTATCGTCCCAAGAGCATGACACTCCACGAGGTCCTCTCCCGCATCTATCACATCTCGCTGCGGGAGGTGGGGATCATGCGCCAAAATCCAATCTACGGATTCTGCACGGTGATTTTTCCCATTGTCGTCATCATCTTTTTCACCACACTCATGGCAGGCGGACAGCCTACCGAGATGCCTATCGGCATTGTTGATCAGGACAACACCACGACCACCCGCGCAATGGTACGCCAACTCGACGCCTTCCAGTCGTCGAAGGTCGCAGGCTATTATCCCAATGTCAACGCAGCCCGCGAGGCCATTCAGCGCAACGAGATCTTTGCCTTTCTTTACATCCCCAAAGGCACAACAAGCGGACTGATGACGAGTACCCAGCCTAAGGTGTCGTTCTATTATAGCAATGTGACACTTGTGGCAGGTAATATGCTCTTCAAGGATTTGAAGACCATCTGCACGCTGGGCTCGGCGGCTGTCGGAAAGACCAAACTACAAGCAATAGGAAAGACCGACGATGAGGTGCGCACCTTTCTCCAGCCCATCGCCGTGGATACCCATCTGATCCAGAACCCATGGGTGAGCTACAACATCTATCTGACCACCAGCATGGCACCTGGCGTGCTCATGGTCTTCATCTTCCTGCTCACCCCTTACTCCATCGGCACAGAGTTGAAGTTCAAACGCTCACGCCAACTGATGAAGATGGCGGGCAACAATATCTACATTGCCATTGCGGGCAAGATACTGCCAATGACGCTGCTCTTCCTTACAATGATGTATGGCTTTGAGTTCTACATCTTCCACACACTCGACTTCCCGCATCCGGGTGGTGTCATACCTTTACTGTTGATGGGACTCCTCAGCGTGCTGGCCTGTCAGGGATTCGGCATCTTTGCCTTCGGACTGATGCCCTCCCTGCGCATGTCAATCTCTATCAGCGCATTGTGGTCGGTACTGAGTTTCTCCGTAGCCGGTGCCACCTATCCGCTGTCGGCCATGGATCCTGAGATACAGTCCCTGGCACAGTTGTTCCCCCTGCGCCATTATTTCATGTTGTACCAAATGTGTGAGTTCAATGGCTACCCGCTGTCTTACGCCTGGTTCAACATCATGTTCCTGTTGATGATAGCAGTACTGCCCATCTTCACGTTAAGAAATATCAAGAGGGCAATGCTGGTATATGTATATATTCCCTAAGCCATGCAAAACGAGAACTTTTTCAGCCAAGTCAAGCAAGGACTCCTTGACACTTGCTATATCTGCGTGAAAGAGATGCGCGGCCTCGTCACCGACGAGGGTGTGCTGATCTTCTGCGTCCTCGTGCCGCTGTTCTATCCCCTGCTCTACTCTTGGATCTACAACAACGAAGTAGTCAGAGACGTACCGGTGGCTGTCGTGGATTTATCCCATTCCGAGGCCTCACGCGAATTTATCCGCCACTACGACGCAGGCTCTGACGTGAAGGTTGCTTATATGTGCAACTCGCTTGACGATGCGAAAGAGCTCATCGGCAAGCAACAAGTGCATGGCGCACTCTATTTCCCAGAGGATTTCGAACGCCGACTGGGGCGTGGCGAGCAAGCCACGGTAGGCTTGTATTGCGACATGAGTCTGATGCTCAACTACAAGGCAATCTATCAGACCGCCATGGCAGTGGCCGGAGAGATGAACAGCCGCATACAGCTCAGTCAGAGCAACAGTTTCACCAACCGCGACGATGAGACTACCACCAAGCCACTGGATTTTGATGAGGTGCCTATATTCAATGTCACTGACGGCTACGGCAACGCCATCATCCCCGGCGTGCTGATGCTCATTCTGCAGCAGACACTGCTACTGGGTATCGGACTCGCTGCCGGTACAGCCCGCGAAAACAACCGCTATCAGGATCTCGTACCTATCTCGAAACACTACAATGGCATCTTCCGTATCGTACTCGGTAAGTCATGGTGCTACTTCATGGTGTATATGGTTATGGCGGCTTACATCAGCCTGGTCGTGCCACGTATGTTTCACTACATCTCTCTGGTGACACCATGGACAATACTCGGTCTAATGGTACCCTACCTGCTGTCGTGTATCTTCTTCGGAATGACGCTGTCGTGTATGGTACGCTACCGAGAAAATGTGATGCTATTGGTAGTCTTCACCTCTGTGCCTTTCTTGTTTATGACCGGTGTGAGCTGGCCACAGTCCAACATCCCAAGCTTTTGGCAGGGTGTGGCGTGCCTCATTCCCTCGACCTTTGGCGTGAGAGGCTTTCTGCGTATCTCGTCGATGGGAGCCTCGCTACAGGACATCAGCGTGGAATATCATGCACTATGGATTCAGACATTTGTTTATTTCCTCACTACGTGCATGGTCTATCGCTACCAAATCGCGGCAACACGCAAGCGTGCCTTCGACCACATGCAAGCCATGAAAGATAAGATCGAATTGGCAAAACAAAAGAAGTTGAGCAGCCAGGCTAAGTAGCAGGAGCCTGGCCTCAAAAATAACACTTACCAACTATCATTATTTCAAGAAGAAGTCACATCCCTGCTACATTCTCCAATCATTTATTCACTATTCACAGCAGCTGACGGAAGTCACAGCCCTCACGCCACCGCGAGCAGCCGAGAGCGGTCTTGCCCTGAATGATATGGCCCTGATGGCATTTGGGACATGGGTCACCGACTTTGAGTTTGCCCTTGGTGAGCACGGGAGCAGAAGACGGAGAAGCGGCGAACGCCGCTGCCGAAGCTGATGACGTGGCTTTTTTGCGCGAAGCGGCTGACCGTTTGGTGCTTTGTCTGGCTGATCCCGCCCCACCCTTCTTTGGACCGGACGGCTTCGGAGCGGGCTCAGGCTCACCGCTCTCTATCTGTCTGTTACTGTTATCGTGGAGTACATCCTGCACAATCTTTGTTACCTGCTCTTTCAATCCGTCGATGAAGAGTTGTGGCGAATATTTGTGATGCTCTATGTCGCGGAGCTTCTTCTCCCAAATACCAGTGAGTTCACAACTGGTGAGGAGCTTTTCGTGGATGGTGTCGATGAGTTGTATGCCCGTGGGAGTAGCTACGAGGTTCTTGCGTTCCCGACGGATGTAGTGGCGCTTGAACAGCGTCTCAATGATGCTGGCACGTGACGAAGGGCGTCCGATTCCGTTTTCCTTCATCGCCGCACGCAATTCATCGTCGTCGACAAACTTTCCGGCGGTCTCCATGGCACGCAGGAGCGAGGCTTCGGTATAGTGTTTCGGTGGTTGCGTCATCTTTTCTGTCAACGTGGGCTTATGCGGTCCCGACTCTCCTTTGACAAAGGTTGGCAACGTCTTCTCCTCGTCCGTCGGCTTACTGTCTTCTGCCGTCTGTACCAGTTCATCCTTGGCATACACAGCGCGCCATCCCGGTGAAAGGATTTCCTTGCCGCTGGTTTTGAACTCCACCTTATCGACTTTTCCCTTGACCGTGGTCGTAGCAAACTTGCAGTCGGGATAAAATACAGCAATGAAACGGCGAGCGATGAGGTCATAGACTTTCATCTCGGCATCGCTCAGCCCGCTTGGCACCTGACCTGTAGGGATGATGGCATGGTGATCGGTGACCTTGGAAGTGTCGAAAACGCGCTTCGACTTCGGCAGCTTCTTGCTGACAGCAGCCAAATCCTTGATGATTTGCAGATAAGGTTTCTGTCCGGCTTTTGTCATCTGACTAACGCCATTAAGGATACCCGGGCACTTGGGATAGATGTCATCAGACAAATATTGTGTGTCGACACGCGGATAAGTGGTCAACTTCTTCTCGTAAAGTGCCTGTATGAGATTGAGCGTCATCTCAGCGGAAAAACTGAACTTACGGTTGCAGTCAACCTGCAGCGAAGTAAGGTCATAGAGCTGTCGCGGTGCCTCCTTACCTTGTTTTTTCTGCACATCAGTGACCACGAAAGGCTTATCCTGAATGAGCGAGAAAGCCTGTTCTCCTTCCTCTTTACTGGTATATTTGCCAGCCGTGGCAGTGAACAACGTGTCGCGATAGAGGGTAGAGAGTACCCAGTAAGGTTCGGGCTTGAAGTTGTCAATTTCTTTTTGGCGGTTGACAATCAACGCCAAGGTAGGGGTCTGTACACGACCGATGGAAAGCACCTGATGGTTGCGGCCGTACATGCAGGTATAGAGGCGCGTACAGTTCATGCCCAACAGCCAGTCGCCGATGGCACGACTCAGTCCTGCCATGTAAAGGCTCTCGTAGTCCTTCTGCTCTTTTAGGTTTTGAAATCCTTCGCGGATGGCCTCATCAGTCATCGACGAAATCCATAAGCGCTTAACAGGACACTTCACCCCCGCAAGCTGCATCACCCAGCGCTGGATGAGCTCACCCTCCTGGCCGGCATCACCGCAGTTGACAATCTCGTCAGCCTTGCTGTAGAGATCGGCAATCACGGCAAACTGACGTTTGATCGTTTCCTCCGGGATGAGTTTAATGCCAAAGCGCAACGGGATCATCGGCAGCGCAGCCAGCGTCCAATAACGCCAGTTCACCTGATAGTCATTGGGCTCCTTGAGCTCGCACAAATGTCCAAACGTCCAGGTCACTTGGTAGCCGTTTCCCTCCATATAGCCATTCTTGGGCACGTTGGCACCCAAGATACGCGCGATGTCTTTTGCTACGCTCGGTTTCTCCGCTATACAAACGATCATATATTCAGTGGTATGTCTATTTGAAATACAAAAGTACGAAATAATCTCCTAACCGAGAAAAAAACAAAAGTTTTTTAGAGTCATGTCATCCTTACAAACAGATCTGCTTGCCTTTTGACCACAGTAAAAGAAAAAGACACAAGCTATGATAATGACTGAATGGAAAAATAATATGGTTAAAGTTATGCAAAGTAATGGCGGGTTAGAAAAAAATAATTAATTTTGTAGGGTTAGAATTAAGTGAGAAATGAAAATAGGATTGTTTATACCCTGCTATGTAGACGCTCTGTACCCTGAGGTCGGAAAGGCTACATATAAACTATTGTGCCATCTTGGATTGGATGTGACCTATCCCGAAAGGCAGACCTGTTGCGGCCAACCGATGTCCAACGCCGGCTTTGAGCCTATGGCCAGGCACCTTGCCAACAACTTTGAGGATATGTTTTCAGGCTTCGACTATGTGGTAGCTCCATCAGCGTCGTGTGCCGCTTTCGTTCGGTTTAACTATCCCCGGCTATTGCCCAAAGACCACGAATGCGTCACGCCGAAGAACACCATGGACATCGTAGAGTTTCTGCACGATGTCGTGAAGGTGAAAAGTTTGCCCGGCAGTTTCCCCCATGTGGTCAGCGTGCACAACAGTTGCCATGGTGTACGCGAACTGGGACTGTCATCACCATCAGAGCGTAACATTCCAAGATACAATAAAATTATCGATTTGCTGCAACTCAAAGAGGGCATCACCATCAAAGAGCCCGAGCGCGTGGACGAGTGCTGCGGCTTTGGCGGCATGTTCTCTGTGGAAGAGCCCGACGTGTCGGTGCGCATGGGTGAGAACAAGATCGAGCGCCACATGGCCACAGGAGCAGAATATGTCACCGGTCCCGACTCGTCCTGCCTGATGCACATGGAAGGCATCGCACGACGGGAGAAGAAGCCTATCAAGTTTATCCATGTCGCACAAATATTAGCAAACGGTATCTAAGCATTATGAGTACTATACATTCAGAAAGAGCACACGAAATATTAAAGCACCGCGACAAGGTCAATCACCACGATGCTACTTTCTGGCAGTTGCGGCAAGGTCGCGACAAAATGGCTAAAAGCCTGCCAGAATGGGAAAGTCTGCGCGACCATGCATCAGCCATCAAGCGCCACACGCTCACGCATCTGGCCGACTATCTGGAGCAATTCAGCAGTCAGCTCGAAAGTCGTGGCGTCATCGTCCATTGGGCCAAAGACGCCAACGAACTCAACGAGATGGTCTATGGCATTCTCGAATCGCATAAGGTGACGAAGATGGTGAAGTCGAAGTCGATGCTTACCGAAGAATGCGGCCTCAATGCTTATCTTGAGCAGCGTGGCATCGACGTGGTGGAGACCGACCTCGGCGAGCGTAT
>Ga0256406_1006261_pt1 | contig 12045 bp, 10 predicted proteins | sample RumenRJG_03DNA_FD_185986 | JGI IMG/M metagenome (GOLD analysis project Ga0256406, IMG submission 185986) | Bovine rumen microbial communities from Lethbridge, Alberta, Canada - RJG_03 | ecosystem: Host-associated > Mammals > Digestive system > Stomach > Rumen | place: Canada: Alberta | collected...
CTGAACATGTATTCGTAGGCCAATCCACAATTGGGATTAGCCTATTCAAACTGGAAACGCCGTATGCGGATCCGCACGTACGGTGTTGTGAGAGGTGTGATGCTAAAACATCCGCCTACTCGATTATGTTTATGGACTGGAAAGAGAGCTGCGGCCTTGTCTCAGAGCTTAAGCCCCTTGCCGCTGTCTGAAATTATGCTTCTGAGATTGTCGAAGTCGTACATCCTGCGATCGAGCATATGGCTCGGCTGTATTGTTCCGAGGGCCTTCAGAATGTTGTCAAGCCTTCCGGGGTGCTGCTTCTCCCAGAGATCCATCATCTCCCTGACGGCAGGTCGCTCCTTGTTTGCCTTGTGGATGCAGGTGCCGTTCACGACAGGATAGTTCATGGCAACGGAAAGCGACCTCATGTCATCCTCATGGCAGTAGATGAGCGGCCTGATGACGATATGCTTCTGATCATCCGTAATGAGCTTGGGCGGCATCGACTTGATTTTCGAGGCATAGAACATATTGAGGAAGAAAGTCGCGATCGCGTCGTCACGGTGGTGCCCGAGCGCTATCTTGGTCGCGCCGATCTCGCCTGCGACCCTGTAGAGTATGCCCCTTCTGAGCCTCGCGCAGAGCGAGCACACACTGACTCCCTCCGGCATGACCCGGTTGATGATGCTGTTGATATCATCGTCGGCGATGACGCACTCGACATTCCTCGACTCGCAGAACTCCCTGACCTTTTCCGGGATCTGCGTTCCCGGGAACTTGCCGCTTACATGGACTCCGATGAGAGTGAAGTCGACCGGAGCGCTCCTTCTGAGGCTGAGGAGAATATCCATGAGGCCGTAGCTGTCCTTGCCTCCTGACATGCAGACCATGACGCGGTCTCCGTCCTCAATCATCTTATAGTCCTCAATGGCCTTGCCGGTCAGGTGGCGCAGCCTTTTCTTCAGCTTCCCGATCTCATACTGCTCTTTTGTTTTCATGAAAAAAGCCTTCTTTTCAGAAGGCCTCCGTTAAAAGTTTTCCGCAACAGGCGCAATATTATATTCTATTGCGGACGACGAAAAGATCGCAGTTTATGTTGTCGACAATCTGCTCAGCGGTGTTGCCGAGTATCGCGCCGGAGAGACCGTCGCGCCCGACTGTTCCCATGATGACGGCAAGCGAGTTGAGCTTCTTTGCCTGCTCGCAGATGACATCCTCGGGGATGCCGTCGAGGATATGGATATGGTCCTCAGGAATCGGATGCTGCTTCACGAACTCATCGATAAGGAGCTTGTTTGACTGATGGACAGCCTCGGCGAACATTCCGGGAACGAAGCCCGGCATGTCGAGCGTCGCGATGCCCATGTCAAGCTGCGGAACCGCATTGACGAGATGGATCTGGCTCGCCGTGAGCTTGGAGAGCATCTGGGCATGGCGGTAAAGCCTTACGTTCTGCCTCTTCTGGGCATGATTCTGGCTGAAGGTCAGGGCAAGGATGATGTTGCCGTTGACCGGCCACTCATGCTCCTTAACCAGCATGACAGGAAGATCAGAGGAGCGGAGAAGCTGCCAGTCGTCAGGAGTGAACAGGACTCCGGCTCCCACACCGGCCGGAGCCGTGTTCTTGATGATGAGATCGTAGGAGTTTGACTCAATCTCACTGAATATCGCTGTCTCGGGGCTTCTGTTCCAGGTGACCTTGTACTCGATCACGGTGTCAGGATCATACATGAAGGCGCTGACTTCGCTCTTAAGCTCTTCCTTCTTGCTTGATATCACCTTCTCAAGCATCGATTTTCTCTCCGTTGCGGAGGCGAGAGAGGCGATCTCGAGCGTGAAGTCAAAGACCGGCATGAAAAGAGTGATGCGGACTTTCTTCTCGATGCGGGCGATGAGCGCCGATTTGTCAAGGGCAGGGTGATTGCTGCCATGGTTGTTCAAAACCACCAGGATATTCTTATAAGTCATATGTTTTATACCTCCTGATCTGAACCAGCTCCGCCGCTTCGCGGCTTCCTGATCCTGCAGCCTGTCAGGATCCCGGGGATGCCCCGCGGATCCCGTCCGAAAAATGCCTGTTGCCTGTTTCTGCCGGCCGGTGATGCCGGCACTTTGCCTTAAGGCCTGAAGCCCGGATGCTCAGTTGACCGGGAAAGTGCCGGATGCAACCCGCCTCAGCCCGTCGAGATCCAGAATGGTGAGGTTCTTGCCCGTAATCTTGAGAATGTTGAACTGCTCGAACTGGCTGAAAACCCTGCTTACCGTCTCAATTGTGATGCCGAGGAAATCGCCGATGTCAGCGCGGCTCATCAGGAGCTTGATGTCTGTTCCTGACATGGATCTCGCCGTGAGGTTGTCGCTGGTGCTGACGAGGAACAGGGCAAGCTTCTGCATGGCATTGGTGTTCTTCATCATGAGGACGCGCTCGGTCTGCTTGTTCAGCTCCCTGCTCATGACAGAGGCGAAGCAGTCTATGAGCATCGGGCGTCCGGCGAGCAGCTCGAGGAATTTCTGGTAGGGGATGGCGCACACGACATTGCAGTCCGCCGCGGCAACTGAGGTGTAGGGGTATCTTCTCTTTTCGATGCCGCCGACGCCGAGCAGGTCACCAGCGTTTTTTATATTGACCGCGCTGTTCTTCTGATATTCGCTGGTATGCGAGAGAAAGCATCCCATCTGGACGATGTAAATCTTGTCGAGCGGCGCCCCTTCCTTTATGATCGCCTGGCCCTGCGGAACTGTAATTCTGGTAAGTGCTCCGCTCCATTCGCTTAATTGAGGTTCAATTAATGCCCTGGCCATGCACATGCCTCTTGCAAGGCATTCGGAGCATCTTTTGTCATTCTCTATTGGGCTACCTGTCATACGCTACCTCCATTGCTCTATTTTAGGCAACTCAGAGCCAATAGTCTGAATAATTGTTCGGATTGGTGATCGTTTTGGCATTTTGAAAAATGATTTGCCGTCCCGGACAGGACATGAAAAAACTTCTGTGATGTTCCTCAGGTTACGAAAAAACCCGGCATGCTGCCGGGTTTGAGTATGGACGGTTAAAGCTGGCTTATCAGTCGCTGCCTTCCGGATCTGGGACTGCTGCGCCTACCGTCGAGAACTCGGCGGAGTTCGCGAGTCCGGGCTTCCTTGCGTCAGTACTGACAAAGGCCCTTACCACGTCTGACTGCTCCTGAGGCTTTTCAGGCTCTGCGGCAGGCTCCGGAACAGCGGGAGCCTCGGAGACAGAGCCTGCATAGGGCGAACGCCACCTGTCGCCAGAGCTCGCGCCCCTGCTGGTCATTTCCTGGAACTCGCGGTAGACCTCATCAACTGCGCGGCTGTCTGAAACGGGAGCTGCGGCAGCCGAGGAGCTCGTGAGCACGTACTTGACTCCGGCCGGGGTGAACTTCGGTGACTTGTACTCCGGGATTTCAACCGGCGCCTGCTGGGGCCTGTTCTCTGACTGCCTTTCCTGCTTCTGGGCATTCCTGCCGTTCTTTGGCTGGGTCTCGGCGGATGGCTTCTGGTGCCTGTCCTGCTGGTAGCGGTTCTTCTGCCCGGAGGCGCCGCCGTTCTGATGCCGCTGATCCTGCTTTCTCCTGCTGTCAGGGCGTCTCTGCGGAGCGTTCCTTCTTCCCCCGGAGAAGCGCTTGGAGGAGCCGTAAGACTCGCTGGTAATCCTCTCCTCGTCATCGCGCTGATCACGCTTTTCACGGGTGTCATCAGAGGAAGGCTTCTCTTCTGAGCCGGAGCTCTTCTTCGAGCTGTCGCCGGAGAAAGCGCCGAGGAAGAAATTCTTCACCCTCGAGAAGAAGCCGGTTCCGGAGATCGGCTGCTCCGGAGCGCCATCGGAAATGTCCTCAGGAGGTACGGGCTCCGGGGCCGGCCGGGGCTCAGGCTTCTGAACGGAAGGAGCCGGTTCTGCGGGCAGGGGGCCTGAGCTTACGATGATCTTCTCTGCGGATACTGCGGCGCGCTGATCGTCAGGGCGCTTGTCGGTAGGCTCGTCAGGATTCCATACCGAGGACTCATCCTCAGCGTTCGCCTCAACTGCGGCCATTACGTCAGGGCTGCTCTCGCTGTCGCCGGATCTTACGCGGATGACCTCAAAATGAGGGGTCTCCATGGAAGGAATGGGGATGACGAAGATTCTGACCTTTTCCCTGCGCTCGATTGCGAGGATGTTCTCCCGCTTCTCATTGAGGAGGTATGCCGCGACGACGACAGGAACCTTTGCGTGAACCTCGCCGGTGCCGTCCTTCAGCGCCTCCTGCTCGATAAGCCTCAGCACAGAGAGGGCTAGCGACTCGTTGTCACGGATGAATCCCTGTCCGTTGCACCTCGGGCAGACATGCATGCTCGAGTCGCTGATCGAGGGCTTGAGACGCTGCCTCGAGAGCTCAAGGAGGCCGAACCTTGAGATCGGGGCAATCTGGATCCTGGCGCGGTCATCGCTGACGTTGGCGCGCATCCTCTCCTCGACCGCGTGCTGGTTCTTCTTCGGGGTCATGTCGATGAAGTCGATGACGAAAAGGCCTCCCATATCGCGGAGCCTGAGCTGCCTGGCGATTTCGTCTGCGGCCTCGAGGTTGGTCTGCAGGGCGGTCTCCTCTATGTCCGCCCCCTTGGTCGCGCGTCCGGAGTTGACATCGATTGAGGTGAGGGCCTCGGTAGGATCGATTACGATCGCGCCGCCTGATGGGAGCTTGACCTCTCTCTGGTAGGCGGTCTCAATCTGCGACTCGATCTGGAAGTGCGTGAAGAGCGGGACCTCTCCCTCGTAGAGCTTCACCCTTTCAGTGAATTCCGGACGGACCATCGAGAGATGCTTGATTGTCCTGTCGTAGACGTCCTTGCTGTCGACGATGATCTCGTTGATGTCAGGCCTCAGGTAATCCTTGATGGCGCGGTCAACGATGTTGTTGCCCTTGTAGATGAGGAATGGCTTCCCCTGGGCAGCTGCCGCCTCCTTTATGGAGTCCCAGAGGTTGAGCAGCATCTTGAGATCCCACTCGATGTACTCCTTCGGGGCCTCGGCGCTTGCGGTGCGGAGGATTACGCCCATTCCCTTGGGAACAGGGAGCTCGCGCTTGATTTTCTCAAGGCGGTCGTGATCCTCGCCGGTGACCTGCTTCGAGACGCCGCCGGCCTTGGGGTTGTTCGGCATCAGGACGATATGGCTTCCGGAGAGGCTGATGAAGGTCGTGAGGGCCGCGCCCTTGAGGCCTCTCTCCTCTTTCTTCAGCTGTACGATGACCTCGGTCCCCTCGGGGAGTGCGGCCTTGAGGTCCGCATGCTGCGAGCCGGACACGCCGTCAGTGAAGTACTCCTTGGCGATTTCCTTGAGCGGCAGGAACCCGTGGCGTTCAACGCCGTAGTCCACGAAGGCGGCTTCAATGCTGGGCTCGACCCTTGAAATCTTTCCTTTGTAGACATTGTCGATTTTCTGCTCGTGGGACGGATTCTCGATGTCAAGATCGTAGAGTCTCTGCCCGTCAACGAGCGCAACACGCTTCTCTTCTTCCTGAGTAGCGTTTATGAGCATTCTTTTCATTATTTGTCTTCGAATTGCTGTTATCCGTGAGGCCGCCGCCTGATAACTGGTTACAACGCGGACGGTCTGCCCGTGCCGGATACTGTGCCGGAATGCAGTATGGCATAGGCGTTCCTTTTAGCGGCGGATGACAAAAGCCTGACCGTAAAAAAGCCGGCTGCGGGATAGGCAGGCTCCTTTTATATTCCGTCTTATATTATTTTAGCCTTATGAGAGAAAATTCTCCACACATGAGTGCTTTTTAATCATCTGCGCCGCCGGAGCGCAGCCCGGTGATTCGTGAAGCCGGGCGGCTGTTTCACATCCGGTGGGGCGGCCTGCGTGAGATCCCCGCTGTTTCCGCCTCCGCCATCCCGCGCCGCGCTGCAGCGGCCGGTGCCTTCCGGCTCACCGCCCGGCTGGAATGGCCCCTCTTCCGCAGAAAGCCTTCAGGCACAGAGTCCTGACGGAGCGCGGATAAAAAAAGAGGGGCCTTTGGCCCCTCTCATATTGCATGTTACAGGTTATGCGCCTGTCAGATTACCACCATGCCTCAGCCTGGGCACCGATGGAAACCTCTCCGTCGTGGCCGTCCCACTTGCCGTCTTTCTCAACACCGAAATGAGTGTACTGTCTGTTCATCAGGTCGCCGCCGAGATAGGAGACATAGAACCTGATGGAAGGACGCTGCCAGAAGGTAGTCATAGGCATGAACTGCTGGCCAAGGGTGAACTTGTAAGCGTCTACGTGGTCGTTGTCAGGATTAGCCCATCCGTTCCAGCCGGTGTTCTTCTGGACAGTGTAGCCTGCCTCGAAGACGGTGCTGGTGAAGTTGGACCACTTGTAAGCCGGACGGATTACGAAGGAGTAGTCGTGTCCGGTAGGATGTGACCACTTAGGCTGGTCAGCGTGCTTGTAGGAACCCATGAGGGAGTAGCCGAGGTTCCACTTATCCTGCTCGATGAGACCCCAGTCGATTACGCGGATACCCCAGGAGTCTGCGTCACCGGGAGCATAGGTGTCACCGAGGTGGTTGCCGCCGTTGAGGGGGCCTGCGTATGCGAAGCCGTCAGTGCCGTAGGTTACGGAGAGCTTGTTGAAGCCGCCGAAGAAGTTGCCCTGGGTGTACTCGGCCATCAGGATAACGCCGGAGTTGGAGCTCAGGTCAGACTCTGACGGATTGCTGCCTGCAGCTGCCTTCTGGGAATCGGTGGTTGAAGGAAGACCCCAGATCATAGCGAGGTCGAGTGAAGCGTCCTTCCACAGAGGGATGTTGCTCCAGCGGGTATCAATATTGTAGGTGTCCCTTGCATTGACGCCATTCTCATCAACCTGTGATGACAGCGAAGGATGCCTGGCCGAGATTGCCTACAGGGATACCCTCAACACCTGCGCCGGTGCCGCTGTCGTTCAGATAGTAGAAATCAAGGATATGGATATCCTTTCTCTGATAGAAGCGCTTGCCTGCCCAGATCTGAGCTCCCATAGGAAGGGTGTAGCCTGCCCATGCCTCACGGAGGGAAGCACGCTGGCCGTTCCATGCGGAATCACCGTTCTCGCCGGCACGATCTCCGCCCTTGCCAAGGCCCTGCCAGGAGTTGCCCTGCTTGTCCCAGTTGCCTTCAGCAGAACCCCATGCAACGAGGGTATTTACAGTGAACTTGTTCTTGGCCTTGTTGAATACTTCCTGGGTAAGGGCGATTTCAGCATAGGTATCGCACTCATCACCAAGACGGCCCATGAGGTGGCCGGCATTGCCGTTGCCGAAGCAGTAAACAGCACCGCCGTTGGTCAGGTTGTTCTGAACACCTGCGCGGAAATAGCCGTGGAAATCAACTGCTGATGCAGAGAATGAACCGAGTGCTAAAGCAACAGCTGCAGAAATTGGAAGCCACTTTGCTTTCATGCTGTCTGTCCGCCGCCCGGCACAGGCGGCAGCCTGTGCGTCCGGCAGCGCCTTCTGCACTGAGGCATGAAAATTGTTACCGGGATAGTATAATTGCGGGCGCAGCAGTGAAGGTCATGGAGACCCCTGCCGGCAGGCCCGGCAGCCTGTTTCCGGAACAAATTCTTATTCAGGTGGATATGCACAACGACAGCACCGGCGCAAGCCAGACGCAGGAACAGGTCAGTTTCGTGGCGGTTGACGGCAACCATGAGGGGCAGAGGCTCGACAATTTTCTGCAGCTTCATCTCAGGGGCGTGCCGAAGAGCAGGATCTACCGCATGATCCGGAAGGGCGAGGTCCGGGTGAACAGAAAAAGGTCCGGGCCTGATCTTAAGCTTGCGGAGGGTGATCTCGTGAGGATCCCGCCTGCAAGGATAAAGGAGTCGAATGTTGTAATCCCCTCTGCAAACCTTGAGAGCGTGAAGGGGCTTAAGGATGCGATTGTCTTCGAGTCAGAGAGCCTCGTAATCATCAACAAGCCAGCCGGTCTTGCCGCACACGGCGGAAGCGGCGTGTCATTCGGGGCGGTGGAGGCGATGAGGTCGCTGTACGGAGAGCACAGCTACCTCGAGCTTGTCCACCGCATAGACCGCGAGACATCAGGCTGCCTGATGTTCGCCAAGAAGAGAAGCGCGCTACGGAGCCTTCAGCAGCAGTTCAGGGAAAGGACGGTCCACAAGCAGTACCTGGCGCTGGTGCGCGGCGAGTGGTCCAACCGGGTGAAGTTCGTGGACGCGCCGCTGGTGAAGAACATCATAGAGTCCGGCGAGCGGATGGTGAAGGTTGACGAGGTTAACGGCGCGCCGTCGAGGACTGAGTTCCGGATTATCCGGAAATACGGTCCTGCGACTCTTGTCGAGGCCTCGCCTAAAACAGGAAGAACCCACCAGATCAGGGTTCACTGCCAGTTCATGACGCACCCGATTGCGGGGGACGCCAAGTACGGGGACAGGCATTTTGACGAGGAGATGAGGAATCTTGGCCTCAGGCGCATGTTCCTTCATGCCTTCCGGATCCAGTTTGAGGATCCGGATACCGGAAAGGAAGTCACGGTCGAGGCGCCGCTCCCGCCGGAGCTGCAGGACGTCATTGAGAAGCTCGGTCCCCGGGAATAAGTCCGGCCCCGGCAGGCAGCGTGCCTGAGAAAGCCGGATAATATTTGTCCGGCTGTTGCCAGAGCGTGCCAGTATGCTAAAATGTTGTCCTTATTCAGTTTCTTTATCCGGATTTTGATATGAGCGCAGAAAGCAGGGGAACGTCCGTCGTTATTTTTGATATAGACGGAACTCTCACCGATTCGATCGGGAGGGTGGTCTCGACACTCAAAAGGTGCGGGACAGGATTCGGCGCCCCCGAGCCTCCTGATGCCGTCTGCCGCTCTGCCATAGGCCTTTCCCTGAAGCTTGCAGTCGCAAGATGCTATCCGGAGTCGTCGGATGAGGAGGTCTCACGCTTCACTGACGAGTACCGCCGGATATACAACGAGGAGGACCGGACAAAGCCCGCGCAGCTCTTTGACGGGATTGAGAGCATGCTCTCAGAGCTGCAGAAGGCAGGTTTCGCCCTGGCGCTCGCCTCCGGCAAGTCGAGGAGAGGAGTCAATGAGGTCATAAGGAATTCGAGGCTTGACCGGTTCGTCTCCTTCAGCTCGGCAGGCGATGAGTATCCGTCGAAGCCCGCGCCTGACATGCTTGAGGCTGTTGCGGACCATTTCGGAGCAGATCCCACAAGATGCCTCATGGTCGGCGACTCGGTGCTCGATATTGCCATGGGCATAAATGCAGACATGAGGACCCTGGGCGTTTCATGGGGCGCGGAGAGCCGGAAAAAGCTCCTTACCGCCGAGCCTGACGAAGTGCTCGATTCCCCGTATGATATGACTCCTGAGTTTGTCTCCGGACTTTTTGAGTGAGGAGCTTTGAATGACAGATGAAGCAAACGCCGGCGCGGCCGGCCTTATCCCCGAGAAGCTCGATCCCGTAAGGTGCGCAGAGAAAAGGCTGGAGTACAGCGGGACAGTAAAGCGTCAGTTTCTCACGAGGCTCGCGGACATGACCGAGAGCCTTGAGGGCGATGCCGAGGTAAGCATTTCATTCGGAAGGGATCCTTCAGGCGTCTTCATCATGAAGGGCAGGGCATCAGTGCCTGTTTCCCTCGTATGCGAGAGATGCGGTGAGCCTTTCTCATACAGCCTGCAGGCTGATTTTTCCTATGCCTGCAGCGCAAGACAGCTTAAGGAGCTCGGGGCAGAGGATATTTATGATGCCGTTGAGCTCGATGAGTTTGGTGATTTATCACTTTATGGTATAATAGAAGATGAGCTCATTTTGGCATTGCCGATGGTTCCCAAGCACGATATCAGTGAATGCAGCGTAAAAGACGACATTCAGGTGTTCGGCGAGGTGAAGGAAGATGCGCCTTCAGAGGGGAATCCATTTGCCGGACTGGGCAAATTGTTTAAATAGCTTTTTTTAGGAGAATGCAATGGCTGTTGCACAGAATCACAAATCCCGTTCAAAGCGTGACATGCGCCGTTCACACGACGCTCTCACCGCAGAGGCTCTCAGCAAGGACAAGACCACCGGTGAGGTTCATCTTCGTCACTGCGTAACCGCTGACGGTTACTACCGCGGAGAGAAGGTCATCAGAACGAAGGAAGCTGCGTCTGATACCAGTGCAGAGTAATCTTGCAGAGGACACTTCAGTTACTCCTGTCGCAGTAGATGCGATGGGAGGGGATTTTGGTGTCAGTGTAAGTGTGCCCGCCGTAAGGCGGGCATTATTTTTATGTCCGGATCTCAGGATTTTTCTCACAGGGGCCGCAGCTGCCATTGGCGCGGAGCTCAGAAAATGCTCGCTGTCCGGTGATCCGCGCGTCTCTGTCGTTGAGGCCGACTCGGAAATAGAGTCAGACTCCGATCCGATTGATGATCTGAGGAACTCCGCGGGCACCAGCATGCGCGCGGCAGTTGAGCTAGTGAAATCCGGAAGGGCTGCCGCCTGCGTGAGCGGCGGGAATACCGGCGCTCTTGTCGCGATTTCGCGCTACCTCCTCAGAACCATCAGCGGGGTCGAGCATCCTGCCCTCGTGACCTGCATTCCTAGCGTCGGGAACGGGACTGGCAGCTCGGTCATGCTTGATCTCGGCGCGAACCTCCACTCCACGGAAAGGGATCTTGTGGAGTACGCGAGATTCGGCAGCCTGTACGCGCACCATATACTTAAAATTTCAGAACCTAAGGTCAAAATCCTCAATGTCGGCACCGAGTTCAGCAAGGGAAGGAAGGAGCTGAGGGCCGCGGCAGAGGAGCTCTCGTCTGACAGTACCGTCAGGTTTGCCGGCTTCATGGAGGGCTCGGAGCTGTTCTCGTCGGACGCTGACGTTATCGTGACGGACGGCTTTTCCGGGAACATAGCGCTGAAAACTGCCGAGGGGTTCGCAAGAACGCTCTTTAAGACGCATTCCGGCCGCGGTCCTATTGCAAAACTTATGTCTTTGCCGTTAAAATGGTTCCTTGGCAGGAGACTCAGGATTTTCAGCCCTGACAGATACAACGGTGCCGCACTGCTCGGACTGTCCGGTATCGTCGTGAAGAGCCACGGAGCCGCCGGGACGGAGGCATTTGCCAACTCAATCCTTGCGGCACGTGACTTGGTGCGTTCCGGAATAATGCCGGCTCTGATAAAATCAACCGCCGAACCCAGCAACTAAATCAGGTTTGTGTAATGTACAGCAGAATAAAAGGAACAGGCAGCTATCTGCCGCTGACAGTCAGGACTAATGCCGATCTCGAGAAGATGGTCGACACGTCAGACGAATGGATTACCACCAGGACCGGAATCCATGAGAGAAGGATAGCAGGGGAAGGCGATACCTGTGCCCATATGGCTGCCGAGGCATCGAAGAAGGCAATGGAGGCTGCAGGAGTCTCCGCATCTGACATAGACCTGGTCATCGCGGCAACGACAAGCTCCGAGTATGCCTGCCCCTCGGTTGCCTGCCTTGTGCAGAAGGAACTCGGCCTCAGGCAGGTTCCCGCATTTGATCTTGCCGCAGCCTGCTCAGGATTTGTCTACGGCCTCGTGACTGCCGACAGCTTCATAAAGTCAGGAAACGCAAGGACGGTGCTGGTCGTCGGTGTCGATGCCATGACCAGAACCTGCGATCCGAACGACAGATCAACCATCGTGCTGTTCGGCGACGGTGCGGGCGCTGCTGTCCTGCAGGCTGACGAGGAGACCGGCATCCTGTTTTCCGAGATCGCGAGCGACGGCGCATACAGCTCGCTCCTTTCCCTGAAGAACCCTGTCCGCGGAGATGACGGCGACAAGGATTACTACCTGCACATGAAGGGCAACGAGGTGTTCAGGTTCGCGGTCAACACGCTGAGCCGTCTGGTTGTCGATACCGTGCAGAAGGCGGGCTTCAGCGAGGATGATCTCGACTGGCTTGTCCCGCATCAGGCAAATCTCAGAATAATTTCCGCGACAGCAAAGAAGCTCAAGATGGAAATGGACAGGGTAATCGTCACCCTTGACCGGCACGGCAACACCTCCGCCGGCTCGGTCGCGCTTGCCCTTGACGAGG
>Ga0256406_1006264_pt1 | contig 12041 bp, 17 predicted proteins | sample RumenRJG_03DNA_FD_185986 | JGI IMG/M metagenome (GOLD analysis project Ga0256406, IMG submission 185986) | Bovine rumen microbial communities from Lethbridge, Alberta, Canada - RJG_03 | ecosystem: Host-associated > Mammals > Digestive system > Stomach > Rumen | place: Canada: Alberta | collected...
CCAGGGGCGGTCGGCCAGCAGCCCCTTCCAGGGGCCATATACAAGGTTAGGGAATCCGCAGGCAATGCATTATCGAAAACCCCAAAGCTTGGAGAGGCCCCTAGGGACTGTCTCTCACTGTAATGGGCTATGGGCTCTGGAGGATGTGCATCGCTATTGCCCTGTCCTTCGGCTTCTATCTGCCTGTCACGTTCCTGGCGAAGAGGAAGCCTGCAGTGGGTGCTTTGATGCTTCCGAAGACGGTCATGTATATCTGGATCATCTGCATGGGGCTCGCTCTTCTGCCCCGGCTCTAGGAGTCCCCATGAAGCCAGCTGCAACATCGAGGGAAGAGATCCTTGCCGCTGCCAGAAAGATTGTGCAGCAGAAGGGCCTTGCCGGTGTCGGCATGCGCTCGGTGGCGGCAGAAGCCGGAGTTGCGGCAGGGACGCTCTACCACTATTTTCCGGACAAGGATGCCCTGCTTCTTGCTGTGACCGCAGACATCTGGTCAGACATCTTCGATCTTGACAGCCTGAGGCGGGAAGGCGATGGCTTCGCTGCTGCCACAGAGGAGCTCTTCTGCCATGCCTCCTGGAGAATGCAGGCATACCCCGGCTTCCCCGCGCTGCATGGTTTCGCCCTCTCCTCTGGCGGGGGTCCTGCCAAGGAGGGGGCTGCGCGCATGCATGCCTTCTTGGGAAGGGTCGAAAGACATCTTTGGCAGGCCCTGCAGAAAGATGCACATGTGCGCTCCGATGCTTTTGGCAACGGGATGGACGAGCAGGGCTTCGTTGCCTTTGTCCTGGACCATCTTCTGCTTCTTCTGATGCTTGGCAGCAGGGACTGCACGGTCCTTGTCGCCGTGATCGAGCGGGTGCTCTACTGAGATGGAGCTCTCGGTGACGGGCATCTGCTCTGCCAGAAAACATGTTCCTGCACCTCTTCCACAAGCTCTTCCCATGCATCACACTGGACAGGAAGAGCTGGCAAGGAGGGGACATGACAAGAAGGCGTCCGAAGATCAAGATCCAGGTCATAGACCGTAGAGGCAAGTACGGCTGCCATAGAGGCCACAAGGTGGGGGAGGTCTTCGATTTCGACGAAGACCGCGGAAAGATCTGCCCGATGGCAATGCACTGCGCTTTCCCCTATATCGATATCCTCCGCTACGGCGGAAAGATTCCGGGACAGCCTGAAGGCACAGCAGAGTTCTGCTGTTCGGACGCCGATACGATCATGGTGTTCAGGGCAGAGATCGTGCCGGAAGAAGATGAATAGGGCTGAGGCGCAGGGCTGACGAAGCCGCAACGCCGCCAGCCCGCTCTGTGCTGCATCCTCGGGGAAGAAGGCATCTTCTACAGGTCATCCACCAGTGCCGTGGACTTCGCATAGGCTGTGGAGCGCGCCTCGAAGAAGTCGGTCTTCACCATGTTTGCGTTGCTGTACTGGGATACCCATGCCATGTCAGCTGGCTCTTCTGTGTATCCTGGATAGAGCTCGCCCATGCCCAGAGAGCTCCAGCGGAGGTTCCCGAGATAGCGGATGTAGTCTTCGACCTGCTTCGAGGTGAGGCCGGGGATATCGTCGCCGATGACATAGGTGCCCCAGGCAATCTCCTGCTCGACGCCTTCCTGGAGCATGGCCTTGAGGTCTGCGATGTCCTTCTCCTGGAACAGCTCGGGCTCCTCGCGCTGGAGCTCCAGGATCATGTTCCTGAAGAGCCATAGGTGTGTGTTCTCGTCCCTGTTGATGTAGCGGATTTCCTGGGCGCTTCCGGGCATCTTGCCCATGCGTGCAAGGTTGTAGAAGAACATGAAGCCGGAGTAGAAATAGACGCCTTCGAGGATGAAGTTTGCCATCATCACCCGCAGCAGTGCCTGGGCATCCTTCTTTTCCTGGAACTCGTTGTAGAGATTGCCGATGAACGTGTTTCGGGCAAGCAGGTGCGCATCGTCCTTCCACTGGTAGAGGATCTCGTTTCTTTTCTCGGGGCTGCAGATCGTGTCGAGCATGTAGGAGTAGCTCTGGGAGTGGACGCACTCCTGGAAGGTCTGGATGTGAAGGCAGAGGTTCACCTCGTTTGCGGTGATGACATCGCCGATGTTCGGGAGATTTGCCGTCTGGAGCGAGTCCAGAAAGACTAGAAAGGAGAGGATCTTGTCGTAGGCCGTGCGCTCGGCGACAGAGAGCTTGGGGTAGTCCTTCACATCCTGGGAGAGGTTGATTTCCTCCGGTATCCAGAAGTTGTTCATGGCCTGGCGGTACCAGTCGGAGGCCCAGGCGTACTTGAGATTGTTGAAGTCATTGAGGTTCGTCGTGTTGCCGCCGATGAGACGGCGCTCTCGCACGTCGGTATCTCCATCAGGGTTGAAGAGCGCCTTTGCCTTGAGCTTCGTCGTGTTCTGCATGGGATGTCCTTTCAAGAAGGGGTTGGAATCTCTCTAGCTTGCGCAGCTCTCGCACTCTTCGACTTCGAGCGACTTGCTGCGGACATAGTAGATGGTCTTGACGCCGTCTCTCCAGGCTTCGAGGTAGAGGGCAAGCACCTGGCGCATCGTATATTCGTTCGTGATGTAGAGGTTCACGGACTGCGCCTGGTCGATGTGGCGCTGGCGCACTCCTGCTGCCTTTATGCTCCAGGTCTGGTCGATCAGATGTGCCGGCTTGTAGTACCACCAGGTCTCCTGCGAGAGCTCAGGTGCGATGCGCGGCAGCATGGCCCCCTTCTTCTCCTCGAGGAAGAAGCGGCGCATGATGGGGTCAAGGCCGGCAGAGGTGCCTGCGATGATGGAGGTGGAGCTGGTGGGGGCGATTGCCAGAAGGTAGGCATTCCTCATGCCGTGCTCTGTGACCTGCTCCTTGACCTTCTGCCAGGCAGGAGAGGTGTAGCCGCGCTTCTCGAAGTAGGCGCCGGTTGCCCAGTCGGAGCCTTCGAAGAGCTCGTAGGCGCCGCGCTCCTCCGCAAGCGCAGAAGATGCTTCGATAGCATGCCTGTTGATCCGCTCGAAGAGCTCGTCTGCAAAGGCGAGATGCTCCTCGCTCTCCCAGCGGATATGGCGCTTTGCCAGCATGTGGTGGTAGCCCGAGACGCCGAGTCCCACCGAACGGTAGCGCCTGTTCGTGATCTTTGCATAGGGGAGGGCATAGAAGTTGAGGTCGATCACATTGTCGAGGGCACGGACAGCGCTCTCGATCGTGTGGGCAAGATAGCTGTCATCCTCGAGGGGGATCTTCCCCAGCGAGAGGCTTGCAAGGTTGCAGACAACGAAGTCTCCTGGCCTTGTCGTCGTCACGACGACGGTATCGCCGTCCCTTGTCACGATCTCCTCTGAGACAGATTCGATCTCGCTTGTGTTCTGGGCAATCTCCGTGCAAAGGTTCGAACAGTAGATGATGCCTGCATGCGGGTTGGGATTGGCACGGTTTACGGTATCGCGCATGAAGGCAAAGGGCGTGCCGGTCTCGACAGCGCTTCTGAGCACCAGGCGCACGATGTCCTTGATCGTGACGGTGCGCTTAGGGATCCTCGGGTCTGCCACGCAGTCGCGGTAGCGCCTCTCCCATTCCTCCCCGAAGTAGTCCTCGAGAGCATAGCCCTTGACGGTCGAGATATCGTGGGGGCACATGAGATGCCAGGGCTGGTCGAGGTCTTCCTCCGCCATCTTCCAGAAAAGGTCGGGATAGCAGACGGCGGGGAAGACATCGTGTGCCTTCATGCGGTCGTCTCCATTGTTGGTGCGGAGCTGCAGGAACTCTGGCAGGTCTCTGTGCCAGGCATCGAGATAGACGGCAACGGCTCCTGCGCGCACGCCGAGCTGATCGACCGCGACAGCCGTATCGTTGATGACACGGATCCAGCGGACGACGCCTCCGGCTGCTCCTTCGAAGCCCTGGATGGAGCCGCCCTTGGCACGGACCTTGCCGAGATACATGCCCATGCCGCCGCCGTACTTCGAGACCATCGCGAAGTTGTCGACACTCCTGTAGATCCCCTCGAGGCTGTCTGGCACAGTATCGATGAAGCAGCTCGAGAGCTGGTGGTGCGGCTTCCTGGCATTGGAGAGCGTCGGTGTTGCCATTGTCACTTCGAGCTTCGAGAGCATGTCGTAGAAGCGCCGGACCCAGCGCATGCGCTCCGCCTTTTGCTCCTTGAGGGCAAGGTGCAGGGCGATGCCCAGAAACATCTCCTGCGGCGATTCGAGGGCGATATGGTCATGGCTGCACACGACATAGCGCTTGAGCAGGAGGTCGAGTCCCGGATAGTCGAGCAGATCGGTTCGCTCGTCCGCGATGAAGGAAGCTGCTTCCTCAATCTCTGCTTTCGTATAGCCCTCGAGGATGTAGGTGCCATAGAGCCCCTGATCTGTGAGATGACGGAGCTTCCCATAGAAGCCTTCGATGCCGCGCCTGTGCTCCTCTTCCTTGAGTCGCGTGTCTGCTGCAAAGGCAAGGAGCCTTCCTGCGATGAGCTCCCAGGAGGGGGCTTCCTGGGAGGTGAGCTCGACGGCAGCACGTACAAGTGCATCGAGGCGGGCGGATATATCCATGCCCGGCTTTGCGAAGCTCTGGAACTTGGCAGCCAGGGCATCTGCCGGATAGAGCACGGGGTCGAAGTCGCGGGAAATCTTGGTGAGGACCGCATCCAGCCGTGCCGAGGCCTGCGCATCTGCGCTGCTTTCGAGAGCAAGCGTGACGATGCTCTGGCGGGCACGTCTCAGCTCGGACCTCTTGTGGCGGTAAAGGATATAGGCCTTCGCGGCATCGAAGTGGCCTGATTCCATGAGGGCACGCTCGACGAGGTCCTGGATCTTCTCGACCTCGGCGGCGCCTGTCTCCTCGATTGCCTGCTCCACATATACGAGGAGCGCTTCGAGGACTGCCTCGTCTTCGCCTGAAGGGTCGCCTACTTCGGCAAGCGCCTTCTGCATGGCACGGGTAATCTTGTTCCTGTCGTAGTCCTCGAAGCGGCCATCGCGTTTCTGTATCTGCATCCTTAATCTCCTATGGCTGCGGCTCGTGCCGCATGGGAATTCCTGTTGAGAGCGTGTCTTGCTATGCTGCCGATAAATGTTATCAGATAGATAGCATAAATGGCCAGAGATGGTATGCCTGAAATGTCTTGGATACCAGATGGAGTATGAAAGAAGAAGAGGGCAGTGCATGGAAACAGAAAGAGCTCCAGACAGAAGGAGGCCTGTCTGGGGCAATGCGGGGGAGAAGCTAGAGGGAATCAGAGCTCGGCGCCGTTCATCTCGATGATGTGGCGGTAGGCGGCGAAGGAATCCTTCTTGATACGCCTCAGCGTGCCGTTTCCTTCATCGTCCTTGTCCACATAGATGAAGCCGTAGCGCTTGGACATCTTGGAAGCTTCCTGCGCTCACGATATCGATGGGACCCCACCAGGTGTAGCCCATCACATCGACGCCGTCACGGATGGCTTCCTTCAGGGCCTTGAGGTGCTTTTCCAGATGCTCGACACGGTAGGGATCGTGGATCTTTCCGTCCTCGACGGTGTCCTGGGTGCCGAGGCCGTTCTCGACAGGGAAGAGCGGCACCTGATACCTGTCCCAGAGCTCGTCCAGGGCATAGCGGAAGCCCATGGGGTCGATCTGCCAGCCGAAGCTGCTTGTCTCGAGGCAGGGGCTGGGGGGGTTCCGATCTCGCCGCCGGTATCGCCGAAGAACTGCTAGCCACGCCCGTGGGTCGTGGTGCGGTAGTAGCTGAAGACAAGGAAGTCGTTATGGTCGGCTGCCAGGATATCGAGGTCCCCCGGCTCCATCTTCATGTCCGCGCCTGCATCATGCCAGAGGCGGAAGGCATAGCCAGGATAGGAGCCGCAGAACATGACATCGAAGTAGTAGAGCGAGCGCCTGCGACAGTCCATCGTCTCGAAGACGGTCACGGGGTCGCAGTTGTAAGGATAGATGTTGCTGAGCGAGCCCATGGCACCGATGCGGGCGTCGGGGGATCATCTCAGGGCACATCTTCACGGCCAGAGCATTGGCAAAGAGCATATGGTGGTTTGCCTGGCAGATGGTCTAGGCCTTGCTCTCTCCTGGCTTCAGGATGATGCCGCCCACGTACGGGGAATCGCGGCGCATGTTGTTGATCTCATTGAAGGTGAGCCAGAGCTTGATCTTGGAGCCGAAGCGCTCGAAGAGGGTATGGGCATAGCGGAGGCAGAGGTCGGTGAGGCGACGGTCCCGCCAGCCGCCGTACTTCTCGATGAGGTCCAGGGCATCTCGTAGTGGGAGATCGTGATGAGCGGCTGGATGCCGTGGGCAAGAAGGCAGTCGAAGAGCTTGTCGTAGCAGGCAAGCTCGGCCTCGTCCGGGGCCTCCTCTTCGCCCGTAGGATAGATGCGCGTCCAGGCAATGGGGGTGCGCAGGACCTTGAGACCCAGCTCGGAGAAGAGCTCGGTGTCCTCGGGATAGCGGTGGTAGAAGTCGATGGCCGCCTCTTCCAGGTGGCAGACACCTGGAAGAGGCGGCTGGGGGTTCGGGTCGCGCAGGCCGCCCTTGCAGCACATCGTATAGTCGAGGCCCTTGCCTCCTTCATGCCAGGTGCCTTCGGCCTGGTTCGCGCAGATGGCGCCTCCCCAGAGGAATCCTTCAGGGAATGTGTCTCTATATTCGGTGCTCATGGCAAAAGCCTCTCTTCTCTCGAAATGATGCAGGCGTGCATGGAAGATCAGATCAGGCAGAGAGCTTCTTCTCGTCACGCACGAAGCTCTTCATCCAGACCGTGCATTCGACAGAGATCCATCGCCTGATCGAGGAGCAGGCCATCGATATCGGCTTTGCCTTCACGCTCCACAAGTCGAAGAGCGTGATATCCCGTCCGCTCTACAAGGAAGACATGGTTCTTGTCTGCCATAAGGATGCGCGATTTGTCGATACTGGCAGCACAGAAGATCTCGACGAGATGAAGGAGATCCGATCGACCGTCTCGTCCGATTTCGAGATCTGGCACAGAAGGCGATTTGCAGGTTTCATGAGCTGCCATGTGACGGTTGGCACGGTCTCGATGCTCTCGAGGCTCCTCGAGGAGCCTGGAACTTGGACCATCGTGACCCGCAGTGTGGCGGATCTCTTCGCGAGGAGCAATCCCGATCTCGCTGTCGTGCCCTTCGTGCAGGATCCTCCTCCAGAGCGGATTGCATACCTCCTCTTCTACCGCTATCCACGTCCGTGGGCCGAGCAGATGAGCAACGAGTTCCTCGAGGATGTCATCGATCTAATCGAAAAGAGTCCCGAGCTCGAGCTCTGCTGAGACGGAATCTGGTGTAGTACAGCTATCCTCCATCATGAGGGATGCTAGGCTTTATGGCAGAAACGGCCTGACTGGAAGGTGCAGAGCATGGAAGAGCGCACGGAAGATAAGAGGAAAGCTTGTGGCGGAAGCCTGCTCGATGAGGCGGCAGCACGGCTCGGCAGGCTTGCGCTCGAGCAGGAGCAGGCACGCCAGCAGAGCCTGAAGCATGAGGCGGAAGTGCTGCTTGTGGCTGTGCCGCTCGTGACTCTCTGCGCCCTTGCAGCCGGTGTCGCTGCTGCGGAAAGCTTGACCGGCCTTGCGCATGAATTCCTGCTCTGGGCGCTCTTTGCGGAAGGCATTGTCGCTGCAGCATCCTTCATCATCGCTGCCGTATCTCTCATGGGGATGAAGGCAGCACCGCTCGGAACGCCGCAGGAGCATCTGCGCGTGGCAGAGGGAAGGCTCCGTGCTGGTGCCGAGAATCTCGATCATGAAGCAGCGGAGCTCGAAGCGGAAACGCTGGGACATGCTCTCGATGTGCTTGCGGAGGAAGACGGACACAGGGCAGTGCTCATGAAGCTGGCACTCTCGTTCTCGGTAGCTGCCGCAGGCCTTCCGCTAGCTGCTGCGCTTGTGCTCCTCATCCTGCATGCAGTGGGGCTGGCATAGAAGCAGGCTGATTGATGGGCAGCAGCCAATGCCGGACCTCATGCACACGCTACTGAGCTTTGCGTCTGAAATTTCCAGCTTGCCCGGAGGCCATGCCATTGGGGGCTTCGCATGAAGAGCGGAGATTGGAGAGTGATGGAACGGGATGTTGCTCCTGAAGTTCCGAAGTTGCTTCCGAAGTTTCATGCTGAAGCCATACACGTGGTGATGCATGTGGGAAATCCGCAGGTCAATCAATCGATTTGCTCTGTGGCTGCTTTGCTTCATGCACAAGCTGGCGGAGGTTGCGCTCGAAGCGCTTGCGGTCTTCGTTCGTGAAGGGCGCGGGACCTTTGGTCCTGCCGCCTTGACGCCTGACCTTCTTCTCCTCATGCCGGATGAACATCATCGAGTCGATCGTGAGCGGGTTGTAGATGCGTCCGCGCACGCCGATGGCGTGTGCCCCGCGGCCGAGCACGATATCGGCAAGTCCTATGTCCTGTGTGACGACGACGTCTTCAGGCGTGATGGCAGAGGCTATAGCGAAGTCGGCAGAATCGGCGCCGATGCTTTCCTGGAGGGTCGTGGTCCAGAAGCTGCTGTCTGGATGCTTCGGATCTCTCGGCTCTCTCGGGTCCTGTGGCCGCATATGGCGCTCGAGGTTCTGTGTCGTGTTGCCGGCGATGATGCAGGGAATCTTCTCTGCACGGGCTATTGCCAGGCTCTCACGTATCACGGGGCAGGCATCTGCATCGATGTAGATCTTCGTCATGCTCCTCATCCCTTCAGCTCCCTTCCATCATGGCACAACCACATGGCTCTGCCGTACCGCAGACGCAGTGCCAGGCTCTTCCGTGGCCGAGCCTGATGTTGTGGAATTCATATAGGCTGGCCCTGTGCATGGTAAGGTTTCTGAGGCGCAATCAGCCAAAAACCGAATACTGGTCCCATTGGAAACGCACACGAGCCTCTCGTGATAACGAACAACACAGTCATCACAACGAGAAGGAGAGCTCTCTATGCCCCAGACCAGGTTCGAGAATTTCGTGTTCACAACGATCATGGCCTTCATCATGGTCTATGCGATGATCTGCTACAACATCTCGCTCACTATCGGTGGCATGACCGACCAGGTCTTCCTCATGGCCCTGGGCGAGCTGCGCATCATGTGGCCTGTCGCTATCATCCTCGAGATGTTCGTCTTCGAGCGTCCCGTCGTGCATCTCACGAGCCGTGTTGTCACAGAGGACATGCCCTTCTTCTGGATGCTCCTCATCCGCTGCTCTCTCACCGTGTGCCTCATGTGCCCGGCCATGAGCCTCGTTGCCACCTTCCTCTTCAAGGACTTCTCGTCTGCAGGCCTCATCGGAACCTGGATCCAGACAGCAGCTCTGAACTTCCCCATGGCGCTTGCCTGGCAGATCTTCTTCGGCGGCCCTCTGGGCAGGCTGGTCTTCCGCCTCATCTTCAGGAGGGGAGAAGAGCTCCAGGCTCAGGCAGGGTCGGCAGCCAAAGAGGCATAGCAGGCTGAGCGTCCCTGCAGGGCAGGCAATCAGATATGGATTCCACGTTCCAGGAAATCCGGCAGAACAGGCAGAGCCGTCTCCCGCTTCATCAGGAAGCAGGAGACGGCTCTTCTGTATAGGGGACCAGCTATGGTCCTCTATCAATCAGTGCTCTTTTGTCATTTCCCATCCGGTCACGATGGCCATTGCCATGCATACGAGTGTAAGAATGGCAAAGTAGCGGTGCGTCTTCATGGCAGCCTCCCTATTCCTGCGTTTCGCGCTGCTTCGAGTCTGGCGTGGTGGATGCAGGTAAGAAGGAACCCTTTCGGATGGACGGGGCAGCCCTATCGGAGCGCTCAGACCTGCTTTGGTGGCAGGATTTGGTCTGCCATATGCTCTTCTCCCCAGCGGCACATCTCGGTCACGATGGGGGAGAGCGTCTTTCCATACTCCGTGAGCGAATACTCGGTCTTCGGCGGCACGACCGGGTAGACCTCGCGATGCACGAGCTCGTCGTGCTCGAGCTCGCGGAGCTGCTGGGAGAGCATCTTCGCGGTTGCCTGCGGGATGAGCGTCTGGAGCTGGCTGAAGCGCAGCGTTCCGTCGGCTGTCAGGTGGTAGAGGATGATGGCCTTATACTTGCCGCCTATCTTGCTCATGGTCGCTTCGACCGGGCAGTGGAATACCCGGATGCCCTCGGCACTTCTCTCCTGTGTCATATCTTGCCTCTCATAGTATCCAAATAGATAGTATTGCACTAATAAGTCTGTACTTCTGTTCTATATATCTTGGCTGATATGCTGCCTCCAGCAACAGAGGAGATGCGCATTGCATCAGGAAGGAGGCAGCATGAAGGCACGCTTTGTCCATCGCTGCACACACGTCCTCGGCCGTGAGAAGACGGTCAGGTTCTATGAGCTGGCTCTGGGATTCCATGTCGTGAGGCAGATCGGTCCGGCAGATGGGTTCTGGACCAATACGTTCATGGTGAACGACAGCTCGCCTTTCGAGCTCGAGCTTACCTGGAACAGGGGCCGCACGGAGCCGTATGACAACGGCGGCAAGGATACCCACATCGCCTTCGAAGTGGATGATTTCGCGGCCTATCACGACCTGCACAAGAAGATGCACGTTATCGACCACGAGAACCCTGCCATGGGCCTCTACTTCATCACAGACCCTGAGGGGCAGCTCATCGAGATCCTGCCTGCGTAGAGAAGGCTGGAGAGAAAGGGAATTGCATGCTGCAGAGTGCGGCGTGCAGAGACGAAAGGATGCATGAAATGCTGAACGAGATCACGTGACCGCACGAGTACCTCCCGGGAACCACCGACAACTTCGCCTCGAACGAGATCATCGTCCGTGGCACCACGGCTGCCGATGTCTTCGAGAACCTGATCGATACTGCCATCTGGCCGACCTGCCACGACAATGCAACTGACGTCGAGTTCGACAACACCGAGGGCACGAAGCTCGCACCGGACACCCGCTTCCGCTTCAAGACCTTCGGCTTCCCCATCGAGGCCCAGGTCATCGAGTTCGAGGCGCCGGCAGATGGCAAGCCGGGCCGTCTTGCCTGGCACGGCTGGGCCGAGGGCGACGCCGACGCCGACCACAGGCTCGATGTCGTGCATGCATGGCTCCTTGAGGACCTGTACGAGGGATGCGTCCGCATCCTCACGCAGGAGTCCCAGAAGGGCAAGCCAGCCGCAGAGCTCTTCGAGTCTGAGCCTGACACGATGAACATCAGCCATCAGAAGTGGGTCAAGGGCCTTGCACGCACGGTCCTTGCGGCGAAGGCTGCCAAGGAGGCCTAAGCGCTGCCTTGCTGGATCTGTCTGAATCAGGAAAGGGGAGAGAAACCATGGCATACGATGAGATCATCCGCAGGCGCTGCTCCATCAGGAAGTATGCAGAGAAGCCTGTCGAAGAAGAGAAGCTGAACGCTGCACTCGAGGCTGGAAGGATCGCTCCTGCCGGTGCCAACATGCAGCCGGTCCGCGTCTATGCGCTCACGAGCGATGAGGCGCTCGCAAAGGTGCGCTCGCTTACGCCGTGCGCCTTCAATGCATCGGTCGTGCTTCTGGTGACGTTCGATTCCGAGTTCGAGTGGAAGAACCCGTTCACGCCGTATGCAAGCGCAGGCCAGCAGGATGCTGCCATTGCCGGCACCCAGATGATGCTCGAGGCAACCAATCTCGGCCTCGGCTCCTGCTGGGTCAGCTACTTCGATTTTGAGAAGGTGCACGACGCCTTTGAGCTTCCTGCATCCGAGCGCCTGCTCTTCATGCTTCCCTTCGGCTATGCCGCAGAAGGCCAGGGCCCCAATCCCCGCCATACCGACAGGAATGCTATGGACATCTTTGCGAAGAGGCTGTAGAGCAAGATTTTTCGTTGCATCGATTGGGTGCCCAGCGTATACTCTTTTCCTACGAGCAGCCGCAAGGCACTCCACATTCGGGCGTTTAGCTCAGGGGGAGAGCGCTTCCCTGACACGGAAGAGGTCAGAAGTTCAAATCTTCTAACGCCCACCACGAAAAACGCAGGTAGATGGCATAAACCGTCTACCTGCTTTTGTTTAGGACACTAAACGGGACACCAAATAGGACACCAAAAACGGGAGTCTCGTCAAAAGTCGGGTGTTTTCCT